>Ga0307928_10002082_pt1 | contig 15302 bp, 14 predicted proteins | sample AceLakmetagen232_FD_201815 | JGI IMG/M metagenome (GOLD analysis project Ga0307928, IMG submission 201815) | Saline water microbial communities from Ace Lake, Antarctica - #232 | ecosystem: Environmental > Aquatic > Non-marine Saline and Alkaline > Saline | place: Antarctica: Ace Lake... | reverse complement strand
TATTATTAGATATTTTATTTAGGGAAAAAGATGCGGGTGCTTTTCCAGAAGCACACGTTGGCCCTACACCAGCTGTAGATGGCAAGGTAAATTTCGGTCCCGAAGAAGAGCCGCACATTAAAACACCAGAAGAACTTCTCAGAGATAAAAAACAAAAAATATTTGAAATTCCATCTGCTCAAGAAACTTCAAATAGATTTTCTGATCAACAAAAACCAGAATTAGCACAAGTACCATTATCACCAGAAAAAAAGCAAGAACAGCGAACGCAACAGATAATGCAGGAATCTCAAGACCGGCTAAAACGATTTAAACAGATGCAGGACCAGCAAAAACGGCAGAAATTCCTATCCTCAAAGGAAGAAGCATATAAAAATGTAGGGTCTAAGCCGGAACCTCAGCCGAAATCTGAGGCAGTATCTCCATCAAAATGGAATTGGGAAGAACCTCCGCCTGAATCTCAGCAGGAATCAAGAAAAACAAAGCCTGGCGAAATAAAAGGGCCGATAGATCCTGAGAAATCCAAAATGTAAATATGCAATTTTTTAAATTTGACTTCGTTAATTTAATTCATTATAATCATTGTATATAAAGTTAATCAGATAAAGAGGATAAAAAATGCCACAAAATCAAGATAGTTTAGAATTATTACTTTCAAGAGTAGCTATAACAACAATTGGCGACAAGGATCCAAGACTAATGGAATCTTATGTCGGTACAGATATAATTGAAAAAAATGATACACAGAGTAAAGTTTTTGCAGTTTCTATATTTAGAATTGGTCCATATAGAATTTATATTCCGGTATTTTTTATTAATTCTAAGGTAGAACCTGTCGAGTCTATGTTTATTGAAAACGTAAAAAGGTTTGTCCCACTGACATCTGACTGGGTGTCATATATTTTAAATGGAGCAAATCAAACTGCCAGACTAGGCAGTACAGTTGACCAGAGTGACGTGATAGATAGATATGATACTTCGAGTGGAAGTAATTTTTCAAGATTTGAAGTATTGCCATTCTTATCAAAAGATTCTATGAATATAAAAACACTTCCAGAGACAGCAGTAACCGATATTTTAAAAGAAGCATGTCCAGAACAACTTGGTGCGCTTCTTAGAATGCTTGAAGACGAGGGATTTTCTAAAACAGCTCAACAATATTGGGATATCGATAAAGTTAAAAACACGTTAAAAGAGGGGTTCGAAAAAGCGTCTAAGAAACTAGAAGAAAAAGTAACAAAGAAACCTAAAGCCGATAAACCTTCTAAAGTTTTAGAAAGTCCTGTAGAATTACTTCCAGAAAGTGACGATACAAAAAGCAATTTTTATGCAGATGGTTTTGCCGTTGTTGATACAAATAAGAATCCTTCGCTTGTTTTAAAGCAGGATGAAATAGTGCAGAATCCAATTTCAGATGGATACTATACATGCATAATGGCGAGTGGAGACTTAGTGGAATGCGTCGTCATGGAATGTCCAGGCGTGTTACAGTCAAATGACAGAAATAGTGTAGAGCTTTATATAGCAAAAGACGAACTAAGTAATAAATATTTGGTTATAGACCCAAAATCAAAGCAATGGTGCATAACAGCGCCATCAAATATATTTATATACGGAGAATCTGATGATGATGAGTTTGTAAAGAAAGTTTCTAAAATATCAAAGTCCATAAAGATAACTAATTTTAAAGTAGAGCCCGAATATGTTCAGAATAAACCAGAACCAAAAGAAAAGAAAAGATACGTGATATTAGACAAAGATGATAATGACAATGTAAAGGCAAAATTAATATTTGACGTAAAAAATAAAAAAACTAACCCTAAAAAAGATCAAGTTATTGTGGGGAATTTAGTTACTGGCAGTGAATGGTTCAGTAGATCGAAAAAAATAAGAATTTATCTGTCGTCTAAGGCTAATGAATTAGTTGTAAACGAAGATAATAAAAATCAACATGGTGGATATTCATACGATGAATCAGCAAGTGTAATAGTAAACGAAAACTATCCGTGCATTGAACTTACTGTAAAAATGAACGGCGGTAGTGAACTTGATCTTGGTAATTCTGCAACATTTTTTGACAAATTATACCGCGAAGGTGGATTTGAAAAAATAATGGTATCAGGCGATGGCATAAGCTACAAGATAAATGAAAAATCAAAAGAAATGTATCTTGATAAAAAAGCTGCGTTGCGATACTTGATAGACGAAAAAGGTATGACATCAGAGGATAGCTACAGCACGCTGATATGTGCTGATTATAAACCAGAATCTGAATTAATAATAAAAACAAGTGGTTCTTTCCCAACAAGTGCAAGAATTCCTGAGCGAAGATTTACCAACAATAGTTCTGTGTTAGGCATGAATATGCCATCAGTATCAAGCGAACCAGAGAACGATGCATTACCTATGACATATGCCGACTACAGGTTTACGCCAGATAAAAATAGTCTGCCACAAAATGAAGAAAACTATAGAGCAACGCCAGAAAGAAAACAAGAATTGGCTAGGCTTACTAGGACGGATATAGATGACGCGATGCGTGCATCGGAGCTTGGAAATAAAAATATTTTTGATTATTCTGTGATAGGTTCTTTAGCAAAATATACTAATGTTAACGAAAAAATATCAGAATATATCAAAACTTTTGAGGTAGCACTAAATGATCTTGGAGAAATATTGTTTATGTTCCAATGGAAGGGCGGAGATTTAGTAGATAGCTTCGGAACTTTTGAGCTAAAGGATATGGAAGATTTACTAAAAACAGTTTTTCGTAATTTTGGAGACCTTTTATTAAAATTAAAGAACAAGCAAAGAATTTTAGAAAAAACTCAAGATATAGCTTAAGGCAACATGTTAAATTCAACTGATTTTTTATCTTTAGTTGGAGAGAAGGGAGTGGGCTGGCGTCATAAGGCTGCTCGTAATGAAATTATGACAGCCAAGTACGATGTAAATGATGCGATATTAATAAGATATAAAGATTATCTTCTCAAAAAAAATAAAGATGAATACGTAGAATCTGCTGAGTTTATGCATAACACAGACTGGTTCAGGAGACAAATAGAATCACTAATATTAATAGGATATCCGGATTCTGAAATATCAGAATCTTTTTCTGTTCCAGAACCTACTATCTTTTTATATAGAAAAATATTTTTTGATATACCTGAAAACATGGGTAATTTATTAAGAGAATATATTGCAGAAAATGATGAAGACGAAGATGGTAAAAAGCTTAAAAGAGATGCCGTAAAGCTTGGTAAAAATTTTATGAATTACTGGATTTTAAAAGAAGATAAGAATATAGATAACATAGAAGAAGAGTTATCTACGATTAAAAAAAGTTTATTAATTAAATTAAAAGAAGTTGATAAAATAAAGTTTGGTTCGAAAGCATTTCGTGATATGATGAAAGCATATGAAATATTATGTGCCGACATTAATAAAAAACGAGATATAAGCAGCGAAGAAAAGTCCTTAGATATACTTAGCAGGCTAGCTACATCTGAACCGCTTAAATTTGCTGGTATCAAAGATTTGAAGATAGAAAAAAAAGAGGATAAAAAATGAGTGGAATAGACAATTTTGAATTCGATTTCCATCCTGCTTATAAAAATATTATTGATGGTGTAAACGATGCTTTGTATTATATAAACGATAAAAATATGAGTCCGACCGATGCAGTAATAAAATCAGCGTCTACCAACAATCTAAACATTCAGAAAACTATCCGAGTTTCAGAATCAGTGAACAAAGCATTGACAATGAAGCACCTGGAAAAGAGTTCATCAGACAAAAGGGGAGATACTTTTCCAATCGTTGACACCTCTAAAATAGTCTTGGAAATGTCGGGGAATCTAGATAAGCCGTCTGCGTCAGAAGAAATCAAGAACGAGCTTATGAAGCTAGAAAAGCAATCGCAGGTAGAAGATTATAAACAAAAAAAATTAATGAAACCTATTGAAATAAAAATAGCCGGAATGGTTATGGATACTGATTTCGGTGTGCTCAATGAAATTCCAATTGAAAAAGAAGATTTGGTCGCACAAAGTAGAGAAATTGAAGACGATATAAGCACACTAATGGATGTATATAATTACTCGTCTGAAAAAGTAGCTAGTTCGATGCGTAATTTAGAAAAAGAATTTAACAAACTATACCATTCTAATTCTTCAGAGTTTATAAAGTATGCATTGTTAAACTACAGTAAATACGACAACGTCCTAGAGGAAGTATTCAAAAATCTTAGCGATAGAACATCTGGATTTAATTTTTCAACAGACGGAATAACTAAAGAGTCGATGCAAATAGATTTTTTAGATGAAAAAGTTTCAGGAGAATTAGACAGCTACATAAAACATGCAACAATGATGGGCGTGTCAAGTGCAAAGATAAAATTAAGAGCAGAAGACCTAGATAATGTAGAGTCTAAAAAAAAAAAGTTAATGTTTAAAGAAGCCGGCACTGGAATTCCGCGTGGCATAACACCAAATCAATACCAACAAATGTTTAATTTAGTTCCAGTTGCACAAGGTCAAATAAATCCCGTAAAACAAGATTCGTCTGCATTAAAATTCAGGAAGAATGTAACAAAATTCAGGGAAAATCTACCGTGGACTAGGTCAATTACGCCTAGTCAAATTGCAAGCCGATCTCCGTTTTTTTCAAGAATGATACAGAATGCGCAAAATGAACAGGCAAGAGATTATGAAACAGCAGGTGAAACAAAACAAATGTTTTCTAATTTTATTGGTCCGATGCAAAATGCAATAAAACGTGGAAGAATCTTACAGAGATTAAGCATGGATCCGGATATTCAAGGTGCAAATATAAATGATATAGCAAAGTGGTACGATTCATTACACGATATGTATCCAGCTGTTGCTGAAAATTATGAAGCTGCAAAACCATTGATGAAGTCTTATGCTGCCGCTGGTGGAATGTTACCGCTTGATTATGGCGACATGCAAAAGGTAATGGAAAATGCAATGGAAATGGAGAAATACAAGAGCCAAAAAGACATAAACTTAGACGACATAGTATTGAATAAGTGGAAACATAAACAAGATGACGTAATATCGTTAAGGGACAAAGGAATTGCTAGAAAAAAATCTAAAGAAGATAAACGCAGAGAACAGCTAAGCGAACAAAAGATGCAAAGACAAGAACAATTAGGTAAACAGGATAGACAAGATAAAAAAAATAAAGACAGTGATTCGTCATCTAAAACAAACGAAGCAATTGCAAATGCCGTAATGAAAGCACGAAATGAATTAAACGATATAAGTAAATGGTCAGACCAATGGTCAGATCCGGACCAAGTGAAGATAACAAACGCAAAACAAATATCAGGTGCTATTGAATCACTAATTAAGATAAGACAAACACCAAGCGATTTAAAAGCACTATCTGCGCAAATTTCAAAAATGTCAAAAGGCGGAAGATATAATTCTAAAAATGCAGTAAATGGATTAAAGCGAATTGCGGATGCAACAACAAAAAAAGTAGAAGGTGCAGAAAAAAATCTTATGACAAATCTGTACGGACAATATAAAAATGTTACCAAAACTATTGGTAGCGATTCGCAATTTGCAGGAACGGTAATAGACAAAATGGTAAAACCATTGACTAAAATAAATGGATTAAATGACTCTTTATTTTCTGGCGTTGACAAATTAATGTCTTCTAATATTTCTAATTTAGTAAAAATAGATAATATAAATAAAAAGATTAATGCTAATTTTAAAAAATTTGGATAATACATAAGATAAAATAAATGTATAATTACTTTAAACACACTATTCGGATACAAGAATGGAATTAAAAACAACTAACGTTATAGTCGACAATGTTTATAAAATAACATTTGAAACTCAAGATTTTTCATCTAGTGAAGATTCATTGATAACAAAATATGGAGAACCAGTTGTGCAGATGGGCGGAACGTTCACTGTTTCCGGAGAATCTTACACAATGACAAGTAGCGAGAAAAAAATAAAAACAGATTTTCCACAAACTGTCAGTTTCGACACAATAGACAGCGCAAGCGCTATGCTGCATGCAATAAACTATGAATCTGTAATATATTCAAGAATGATAGAAGCCATGAATAACCTTAGGGTTAATTTAGATGGTTTTTCTGGAGAAACTACAAGGAATATATAATAAATTATGGAAGAATTAAAAGAATATCTTATCTGTGCATACGGACCTGATCTTGAGGCTATCGGATTGAGCAAAAAAGCATCTGAAATAACGATAGATGCTATAATAAAAAATGCCGAATCAGATATCGAGTCGCAAACTGCTAAATCCATGCTCTCTACTATAGGAACAGCCGGAGGAGCCGGTGCTTTAATAGGATTGCTAAAAAGCTATATGTCAAGAGCAAAAGGTGAATCAATTGGAAGCACAATATCAGATGCTCTTAAAAATACGCTAGCCTATGGTGCCCTCGGTGCTGGAGCAGGTGGAATATTTTCAACTATAATGCCAAGAACATCTACAATATTAGGTTCTAACATTCATAATACTTTATTCAAAGATAAAAAAGGTGATAAATAATGAATAACGATTTCATTAAAATATTTAATCCAACGTTTTATTCTAAAGGCGACCAAGTTATAACACCATTGTATATAGACAGATTAGATACATCTTTTTTAACAAAAGAAGCATCATATATAAAGGATATAGCTAAGAGTATAACCAAAGAAGCCGGTACGTCATGCTTGAGAGTAATCGCTATGGGAGCCGGAGACTATTATGGTCCCAATGCAAACGGAGATTACTTTTCGGAAGACGAATTAATAAAAAATCATAAAACATTCGAGAAATTTGCTCACGTATACAGACATCACGACAATAAAAATCCAGAAAACAGCTATGGAAAGCCTGAAGTAGCATGGTACAATCCAGACATGAAACGCGTTGAGTTAATAATAAAAATATCAAATGAAAAGAATAGAGACATTATATATAAGCTAGAAGCTGGAGAAGATATTCCGGTTTCCATGGCTGCTAAAGTAAAATATGACGTATGTTCTATCTGCGAGAAGAAGGCTGCGTCACTTTCAGATCATTGTGGACACTTAAAATACAATATGAATAAGATAGCGGGCGATGGTAGAAAAGTATTTGCCTATAATCCGAGTCCATTGTTCTTTGACATATCATTTGTCAACGTTCCAGCGGATAAAATAGCATATACGCTAGAAAAAGTTGCCAGTGTGCACGATTCCGTAATAGATATAACTACAAGTAAGAAACCATCTATCATTCCGTTTGAAAAAATATCACTTATAAAGAAATTATCTGAAATAGAGAAACAAATTAGTGGTGTAATAGAAGCTGATGAAAATGATGTAGAGAAAACAGACGAAGAAGAAAAAACTAAAGACAAGATGGACCTAATGTCTGATGGACTTCCAGAAGATATTTCCGATCAAAAAGAATATGACAAAGAAGATATTATAGGCTACTGCAAGAAGCATAATATTTCTCTCGAACCAGAAGAATTCTTTGACATGTGCGACATAGACGATGAAAACTTAATTAATAAAATTAAAAGCTTGCTTCCTGGTGGATTCGAACGCTTGCTTGGATTAGATGAAAACTTTATGTCAGAAATTTTCGATAAATTTGATCAACCCGAAGAAGAGCTTGAGGGCATGGATGAATTTAGGAAAGAAAAATCATTATCGCCTCACGATGTAAGCAAAAGAATCATGATAATCACAATAAAAGGAGCAAAACCTAAAAGAAAATTAATAAAAAGCGAAAAAGATGTAGAAAAAATTGCAGATGTAGTTGCAATAAAATTAGCTAATTTATATAATATGTTTAAAATAGCTACTTGCGAGGATGTAGATCCTTTTATGTTAGTTTTACAAAATTATTATCAATTTAATAAATAATTCCTTGGAGGAAAAAAATGAGTGGTAGCGCTAAGTTCAACGAAATTTTCAAAGAAGTAACCGAAACAGCAAAAAGTTATCTGACAAAGAGGGCTTTAGAAGATACTACTGTTTTAACTAGAACAGATCCACAAGAAGTTGGAAAAGTCCCAACTGTTGATTCTGACATAGACAATAAGAAAAAAGATGATGCCAAAAATATTGTCAACACACCAAGAGCACTTCCTATACATACAAATCCTGGAAGCAAACAAAATGATCCAGCAGTAAAGGCAGTAAACGAACCCGCAAATCCAGCTAAGGCTGAAAAAATAGCAAATGCAAAAAGTCTTTTAGCAAAAGTTAGGGCATTGAAAGCATCTAAGAATGCTAAATCAGCTGGTGCAAACGACATTGAAGCATTTTTAAATGATTTTATTAATGAAGATGACAATTCACAGGAAAAAACAGCTGAAGAAGAGCTTGCAGAACTCGGTGGAGAAAATACGGCAAAATTAATTAATATGATTAAACAAGCTGGAAATATTGAATCATTTATACTAAAGCAAGCCGAAGAGGAAAAAGCAAGACAAAAGCAAGATTATGCAATTGCTTATGAAATCGGCGCAACCATGAAAAAAATGGAAAAAGAAGCCGCAGACCTAAAAGCTGAGAATGAAGATTTAAAAAAGAAACTTTCTGGCGATATTACAAAGACAGCTGGAAAAACATTAGATAAAGATGCAGCAGAAGCAGCTCAAGTTAGATACGACGAAGTCATTGCCGAAAAAGTTCTATGTAAGAAAGCTAACATAGATTGGAAAATGGCAAATACTCAGTTAAATCTTGAAAAACTAAAAGGCGAAGGCACAACTGGAAATTTTCCTCAGGGGTAGTGTCTGAGAAAAGGGCCTACCCGGTTAGTTCAATAGTAATGAATTTATTATTTGGAGTCTTAAAAGAAGGCTTAATAACAGATGATGAATATCAACTATTGCTTGATAAACTAAGCGGAATGACAGTGTTGTCAGAAGATAATATAAACAGTGCGGTTGTTGGAATAGGAAATGGTGAATTAATAGCATCACGTCTTAGAAAACAACTACTCCAACAAAATATTGGACCTGCACCTGCAGCTCAGTCAGTCGTACCCGCTCAAACAGTAGCAATTAGTGCGAACGACGAAGTTTCAGAAAACAATGTTTCTTCACAAACACCAACAATTACTGGACTTAGCGACAAACTAGCCCAACTCGCCATAAACAAAGTTATTTCTGATATGAGATCGAACAGGAGCAAATAATGAACGACAATAACAACAGCTTAATCATGGATCAATTAGAGGATTGTCTTAAAGATTCAATTGATGAATTGGAAAAGACATCCGCTGAAAATATAGAACTAAGAGAAAAGCTAAACGCATATAACGGATATAAAGAATTTGTCGAAAAAGTAGCGAGTAGCATGTCTTCATTTGTAGAAAATATAAAAGAAGAAGCCCCAGATTCAAGCGAATCTGTTGAGAATATGATAAAAAATCCTGAAGATTTTTTTCAGAAATTAGCTACAGAAATTAAAACCGCAGTTCATAAAACCCCTGATAACATAGGGACAATATCCGATTTCAATAGTTCATCGAAAAAGCAAGACCCGTTTGAAATGTTAGTAAGAGACGGATACGAGGCAGTTTTAATGAACGAACAACAATTATTAAATAGATAAAAATAGGGGAATTTAAATGAGTGATCTTAGATATAGCAGCCAAGTACTTTATGGCTTAAGAGAACAGTCAATAACAATGCAGTTGCCGTATGATACAACTTTAACATATAATGATGGGTCTGCTCTTTTCTTAAACTTTACGACAGGTAATTTAGAGTTAGCTTCAGATAAAGTTACACTTCCAGTTATGTATTGTTTAGACAAGGCTTCTACAACATTAAATAATGATGTTAAAAGTTCTGGCCAATTGCCATGTATCATTTCCGGTGCTCTCGTAGCAACGAGTTTAACGGAAAACGGTGCAGGTGTGGCTGTTATACCGTCAGCTTCAAATTATGGCGATTATGTTCACGCCGATGCTAATACCGATGGCATGTGGACAATGACAGCTTTTGCGTCTATGACTGATAAAGAAGTTTTTGTTGGTAATGTTATAGATATTATAACTGTTCGTGGTCTTGTAATGGCAGTTTTTGAATTTAGACCACAAATGTTTGCTGGATAATAATAATTAAATAAGTGAAAATAGGAGGAATTTAAATGAGTGATCTTAGGTACAGCAGTCAAGTGCTTTACGGTTTAAGAGAACAGTCAATTACGACACAATTACCATATGATGCAACTTTAACATATGATGACGGATGTTCTCTTTTTATAAATACCACATCAGGTAATTTAGAGTTAGCTTCAGATAAAGTTACACTTCCAGTCATGTACTGCCTGGACAAAGCTGCTCCAACATTAGATAATGACGTAAAAAGTTCTGGTCAATTACCATGCATTATATCTGGTGCTCTTGTAGCAACAAGTTTAATGTCAGATGGTGCCGGTAATCCGGTTATTCCAACAACAGCAAATTACGGCGATTATGTTCACGCTGATGATACAACAGATGGTAGATGGACAATGACAGCTTTTGGTGCTATGGCTAATAAAGAAGTTTTTGCCGGTAACGTTTTAGATATTATAACTATTCGCGGCCTTGTAATGGCAGTTTTTGAAATGAGACCAAGAATGTTTGCTGGATAATACAGCACAATTTGAATAACAACGATAACAATTTATATTAGGAGAAAAATTGAATGGACAGTAACCAACAATTAGTTAACGAAGAAGTATTAAGAAATATAGAACGTGGCGGAGATATGACGAAAGCTGCTGCAATTTCTGCAACTAGCTACATTAGAACCGTCATAAAAGAAGAGGGGCTTATCAGAAAATTGTTTACTCCGATAAAGCTTACTCAGTCACAGATAGATAAATCAGCAGATACAGATAAACCTATCAAGATTGTAGAAAAAGAAGTTGATACAACAGCTCTATCTACACCTTTTAGGGGTGCTGCACCTGCAGAGTATATCTCAGGAAATAAGTATGTTGTTAATTTTCATAAGATTGAAACAAAAATGCTTGAAAAAGAAATTTTTGAATTAAGAACTTATGACAATGACATCAGGAAAATGTTAACCGACAACGGACTAAAAGAAATTATGTCTATTGAAGACCAAACATTTTTCACTATAGTCGATGCAGCTTGTGCTGCAGCAGCCGCAACACAAATCCATGCTCCAGGTGGTGGTGTAAATAAAGATAACATCTTGGATGGTATCAAATTATTCCAAAGCTTGAGTCCAAAGGTCGGTGGCGGAACTATGGTCATGAATGATAATACATATGTTGAAATTCAAAAGAATTTTGAGTATGAAGATGTCGGTGCTATTGTTGAGGATTTCTACACTGGAAATACAGTGCATACGAAGGTATGTCAATGGCCAGCACTTATATCAATCAAACAAAATATTATAGCTGACAATGTTATTTATTTATTTGCTACGGAAGACTTTATGGGCAAGTTCTTTGTTCTTGAAGATCCTACGGCATACATGGAAACTAAAAAGGGTACGATGTTAATGTGGAACTTCTGGGAAGTCATTGGACTTGGAATTGGTAACACAGCATCGTTCGTAAAAATCGTCATGACTGCTCCTTAACACTAAGGATTTTATATGGCTTTTGATGTTGCTAAATACAGACGATATATGATGGATGATTCAAGTACAAACGTACTTTTGGGGAAAGAAGAATTTAGTGATCTACTTATCGAAGATGGTGTAGAATACATATTAGATGATTATAATTCTTCTCCTCCGACATCCATAACAATTGCACGTGACTCCGCACCGATATCATTGTTATATCCCGGGGTCACTATGTTTTTGTTAGATGCTGCTGCGCAAAAATATAGAAGAAACAGATTACCATACAATGCTGGGAATGTTTCGGTAGACGACATGAACAAAGAAATAAGCTACCAACAAGCGTCTGCATATTACAACGACAAATATACTAAAATGAAGCATAAAATAAAATTGCAACAAAACATAAGTGGCACATGGACTATAATTTAATATGTTTAAAAAATATAAATTTTTTGTAAATTATAAAGTAAAACAAAATGGATCAGTTTCAACTAATACAGATCACTCCAGAGCTATTGACGGAATTAAGACAAGGCATAACACCAATGAGTCTCCTGAAGTTCCTACTTCAACTTTTGAGAAGCCAATTTTCGGAATTTGATGATTACAGGTGGAGAAAAGACGAAAACGAAACTGATATAATAATAGATTTAGCCGACATAAATGATAAAAGATTAGAGACAGAGAAAAGAGCATTGTGGCTAAAAAGAGGAAATGTATCAATCTCAAAAACTGGACTAGATAATGCGAAATCACTGACATTATCAAACGGCAAAGAAGAATTTGCTTCTACAAAATCAGGAAACTTAGTAATAATGTGTGCTTCTAAAAATCTATTGGAAGTAGAAGAAATGTCTGATTTAGTTTCACACATGGCAGAATCATGGGCAAGTAAAATAAGATTATTTTTAGGACTTGATAGTTTTAATGTTTCAAATAACGGAGAACCTGGAGTAAGCGACGATGTAGTGGGTTCATATATTATTCCAATAATTATTCAATATTCATATAAGGATTGTTGGACATTGCAATTGCAAACTGTTAAACTTGAAGATATAAAAATTACAACAAACATAGAATAAAAAATGGAGACGTAAATGTCATACGAACAACCCTCAATCGAAGTTTCACAAAGATACCAATCTGCAGATATTGCATCAATACCTGATCAATACGTTACTATTATAGGACCTGCTTACACAAGTTATACTTATCCATCTGATAAAACAGATATTTACGTTGGAACCTACGATGACTCTGTTGACAGCTCATATACTGTGTATAAGCCTTCTGGAAAGACAATTAAGTCAAGTGAAATTATAGTAACTTTGCAAGATTTATTATTGAGATATTACACACATACGGCAGGAACAAGCTATTGGATTAAAAGCACTACAGAGCCCTATATAATTGAAAGTGATAATATTAATTTTGCAGATTATACTAATACCAAAGGGTCAACTTATTCTAGAAATGCATCGTTCGAAGAAAGAGACGTAAAAGTTGGAGACAAAGTTTATATATCAAAAGGAACAGACGGTGTTATAGCAAAGATAACCGAATTACAAAATAAGGCATTCACTGCATCAACAGGAGTGCTAACGGCTGCAGCTGGAAATAGTGCAGAGACAGTACAAGATCCGGATATTGTTGGAACTGCTAATAATCCGGATGCTGTAGGAGGTGGCGGCCTAGATTCATCTATTGTGGCTTCTTCTTACATTGGAGACATAACTGCAGATCCAATTATACTAATAGACGATTATTTACTGTATTGCACACAGCTGGGTACTGCCGATATAGCAATGACATATAATTATGCTGAATCAATAACCGGAGTTGCGGCTCATATTTTTGATGCAGTGGATGTGACATACGCTGCAACCGGATATATAAATCCTGCTACGACAACACAATATTACTCGATATACATAGTAAGTGCTGTAAACGGTGGTGGTGGATTAGATGATATAACGTACGAAATATATAAAAGTGGTTCGGCGAGTGGACAATATAATGACGAATCAACATTTTTAAAATCTGGAGCAGCACACGATGGTGATGTAATAGCAATAGAATATGGCGTAAGTATTACGCTTAATGTCGTTGGCGCTGGACCGGATTACGCTGCTGGCGATTGGCAAAAATTATCTATTCTTGCTTCGCCAATAAGGTTTAAATGCACATCTACTAACGGCGATGATGTTGACGATATAGTATTCCCAGGTAGATTTTTAAGTGGTGCGGTTACAATATCATATCACGTCCCAATCGGTAATAATGGATTGAAAATGATTATAGGTGATGTTGGCGCAACAACAGACTGTCCAGCGGCTCCGACATTCTCTTTATATCCAACAGTATGTTCAACAATAGGTGGAGTTACTGACGCTGAAGCAGCGTATGTCGCAGTTACCGGAGCGTCTGCTGGAACATATACTGGAACAATTGACAGAACGTTCACCGTAGAATGCACTAAAGGTGGATATTATACAGACCTTGCAAACGCTGATGCAGACAAAAGAATATACTTAAAAGTTACCACGAGCGACGGTGCACTAACAAAAACAGTATCGAATATAGCCGAAGGCACAGCCGTCGAACTAGGATACGGAGTAACTGTTGATTTCGCCAACGATGCTTCACAACTTGGAATAGGAACTGGAGATATTTTTACTATCGCAGCGATTGCAGCGTATAAAGGCGGATATATTTACTTAAAAACTGACACTGACTTAAATTCGGTTATAGGAGCAGTTGGTGATGCAAATCCAGTTAGTCTAGACTTATTTATAAACAAGACATATGCAAACGTAGGAAACAAAAGAGCAGAAAACGAATCGCTAGACGCTTGGACATATACAGCATCAACAAATACGTTGGCATTGCAGGATACTTTATATTTAAACGAGAGTACGTGGGTTGACGGAAGTGGAAATGAAATACCAATACCCGTTGTAACAGTTTTAGATTATATAGATGATTACGATACGCTTGTTTACATCGGGAGTAAATATTTAAATACAGACCAAGCTAATACGGTATTAACAATATCCGATAATACGGATGCTGATACATATTACGGTACAGATTCTGTAGACAATGTAATACGACATGCAATCGGAAAAGTGTTTATGAACTTAAATAGCTTACCGATTAAAGCAATTTCATTAAGTACGGATGATGCAACTGGATATACTAACGCACTGGACGTTTTAGAGACAGAAGACGATGCATACTTGCTCGTTCCGCTAACGCAAAATGCAACTATATTTTCACTAGTCGAAGCACATGTGAATGATATGTCGTCATCAACTAATAAAAACTTTAGAACTATGATATTTTCTAAAGAAATTATAAGAAGCGGATATTTATTCGATCAATACTTAAGTACAACTACGGGATCTCTGGAAAATTATACAGCAAGTATAGGCGCAGATCCATTAGCTCCAACAGAATTTACATTAGTTACAATGTCAGCCGACGGAAGTCCTGACTTGGTAACAGCTGGTGTAGCTGCAGGAGATATTTTAGAATACGGATTTAGTTTGGATCTAGACGGCGAATGGTCTTATACAAAGTATACTATAGAAGAAGTTCTTACTACAAGAACGTTAAGATTGGTAACAGGTACAGCGGCAGCAATTGTAAGTGATAATAAATGCAGAGTAAAAGCCGTATATACGGCATCCGAAACAGCTACCGC
>Ga0307928_10002076_pt1 | contig 15311 bp, 32 predicted proteins | sample AceLakmetagen232_FD_201815 | JGI IMG/M metagenome (GOLD analysis project Ga0307928, IMG submission 201815) | Saline water microbial communities from Ace Lake, Antarctica - #232 | ecosystem: Environmental > Aquatic > Non-marine Saline and Alkaline > Saline | place: Antarctica: Ace Lake... | reverse complement strand
AGAAACGACTTCGCCTGTTTTTATCAAATCACCTTTACTATCAATCCCATAAGCCCCTCCATCTTTCATAGGGAAAGTCCTCATAAAAGATGTGCCTGTTAGTACAACCCAGAGCGCAACTTTTTCCTTTTCATCCTCAAATTCCTCATCATTATCCGCATCCATCCATTTAAGCAAATTCTCGCCAGCCATAGCAGCTTCTCTATCCTCTTGGTCATTAGAGTTAGGCCATACCCTGACGGCAAATTCTTTGTTAAGAATGAGGGCTTTCATAGATTTAACATAATCACGGATAATGTTTGAAACAGGGGTAGGAATAAAAGGATGGATAGGTTTGCGTCTAAAAGTATTGAGGGAAATATTCCAGTCGATCCATTGTTCACCAAGATAATAAAGAATATTACGAAACCATATCTTCTCCATTATCTTGCGATAAGGGTTTAAATTATCGTCAAAGATTTCTTCGATTACTTTTTTTATTGGTTTTTCTACCATGTTGTTCATACCAAGAAAAAAGGCGGCATAAATAGAGGGGATAGGCCCCTATCCGGCCACCTTTGATTTCTTGGATTAAAATTTTATGTTTTAGTTATTTACTACATATCCATTTAATTGATTCCATTGTTTGTACTTGTTGTAATAAATCCCAATCTTGAAAATTATCTATTTTAAAATCATCCTCTTTAACTTTTTTCCCTATATCTTTTTTATCACAATCAATTATTATATGCTTAATACTAAATCGACCTTTTGTACCATTATTTATATCTTCAATGGTGTTTTGTCTTTTTAACCTTACAAGCCATCTATGAATATTAATTTTTCCCATTAATCCACCGGCAATATACCCTTATCTTCTTTTTCCATCAGATCACTAAGAGTAATCGGCTCGACCTTCTCCGGTTCTTTTTTCAATGCTTTCACTCCCTGGACATAAGCATTAAAATCTCTTGCCATCAATCTATTAAGCAAATCATCCTCTCGTTTGGTAGCATTATGTCTTTCAAGTATATTAATAATGATAATTAATACTATTACTATATATAATATGGTTACGTCAATCATTATTAGTCCCCTTGAGTTTTTAGTCTTTTATATCTTTTGCAAGAAAAGCCCGCGCCTTCCTCATACACTCTGTAAATTCATTTGAGGTAGTATTATATTTCTTCTTACAATCCATGACCATATCAGAATATCTTGTGCTAGGTTTAGCCTTAAGGCTTTCTGTAAACTTTTTTACCTTTCCTGTCCATTTACGTATTCCTTTTTCTTCTATCATCACATACCTTCTCCATATATCATTCCTAATTTTTCATATTCATATTCAGTATCTAACTCTTCTTTGATTTTGTCAACCTCTTTCCATGCTGCCTGGCTTATATTATCCAGCCTATCCAATTTAGCCTTCTCTTCTTCCTCTTTCAAAGTTTTTTGTATCGCTTCATCTTGCACGCCTATCGGTCTTGCCAGACACATTAAAGCGCCCTCATCATAGACATGATCTTCCTGATCGGTATCGAGTTGTTCGATGTTCTCTTCATCCAAACAAAGAGAGGGTATCATTTCTATAAATCTATGGCAGGTATCGTATACCACCATCATAGGCATACTATCATCAGAAGGAATAAGTAATCTCTCCCTGAATTGCTTCATCTTAACTGCCCTGTCAGGAAATATCTTTGTCAGATTTAAACCAAGTTTCTTAAACTCCTCATAGGTAGAAGGCCCCTGACCGCCTTTTTCATAGCTCGGCTTTTTATTAAAACAATCATGCCCGGCATATCTTTTTAAAACCCTGGCAGATATACCAAGTTTCTTTTCCCTTTCGATTATTCCTTTTGCTATTTCAGAATCCGTGATTCTCAATCCTTGATTCGGTTTTCCATTCCATCCATACCATTCACTAAATCTATAAATCCTACCATCCGAATCGACCCACCACCATCCAACCGAAAAAGGCGCGCCATATCCCCAGTCAAAAGTCATATAAACAGGCACATATTGAGGAACAGGAATAGGTTTTATAATATGCCTTTGAGTGAAATCAAAAGCCTGCCCTATAAAAACATCCCAGTTACCATTAAGCCATGCCTCACGTAAAGCAGTATCTTTAATAGCTTTTAACCTTTTTACATATCCTGGATCATTTTCACAGAGTATCGGATTATCATCTAAAGTAGACTTAATGAAAACGCTTGACCATTCTTCCTCATCGATCTGCGGCTTGCCCAGTCCCTCCGGGTCAGGTTTAATAAACATATATTTTATAATATTAGCCCCAGGCCCTCCAGGATTGCCAGTTAAGAAAAATCTACAGGGAACCCCATGGGGAGATCTGAGCGAACCTTTTAATTTATCCATCATCCTGTCAATAAAGGGAAAGTTGGGAGCCTCTTCTAAACTGATTTCGGTAAACTGCTGAGATTGAAAGGCATCCAGCATCTCTGCCCTTTGAACAGCCGTCATTACAATCTGAGCATTACCATGTTTAGGAAATCGGACATAATTAGTTTGTTGATCTCCACCTATCCTTTCGGCGGGTAGACCAGCAGCAATAAGCTCATCCCACCTGCGCCTGAGTTCTGCGAATTCCTTAAACTTCCTTCTTAATATCAGCCCATTCCAGTGATTACCATATTTCTCTACACCCCTGATATGCCTACCGATAAGACAATCCGATTTCCCACCTCCTCTTGTGCCGCCAAAGAATGTAGCATCTGCCGGACATGTAGCAGCATAAGCTTGTGGCCCAGGTTGAGGAGCCCAGACATAATTTTTAGGTATTTTAATTTTAGGTTTATGGATTTTTTTAATAGGAGATTTTTTAGGTTTAGCTTTCATTGTTTATTCCATAGTAACCGCCAAGCCAGTTTAAGCCTTACTTTAAACGGTAGCTCTCTGGATTGCTTAAGGTTATGTTTTATAATCGCACGAGAGAGCTTGCGGTATTTTTTAATCTGTTTTTGGGACATAACCCTTTTTAATGTTTAAGGAGATTCCTAACCTTCTTATTTTTAATAAACCATATCTTATTTTTAGGAACCTGAGTTGAGACATAGACAGGCATACCAAAAAGTGTAGCTTTAGGTGTAATATTATCAGTTAGAGTTATTTTAGTTTGTGTTTTCATAAAGACCCTTTTTGTTTTTGGTTATCGAGATTTATCTAAACTTTACCAAAATCTTCAGGGAGTAATTTATAAATAAATCCTGATATAAAATATGTTATGGCCACAAGCGTAAGGTAACTAACTGCTCCGATATAGTTTCGTTGCCAAAGTAATACAAGAAGCACAAAGTACCAGAACAACCCCGCAATAATAATAAACAGAACTTTAATTAACATGTAAATTCCCAGTTGTTTTAACATTTAAGACCTCCTTTTTGTTTTTGTCTATGTGTTTAAAGAGGTATGTATTATATACAAAAGGGGCTTGGGGGGACACCCCCCCTACCTTAATTCATATGATAATGCATTGATACGATCACTCTGACTGTTACATGCTTATACACTGGGATATTATAGAAGATGTTGACTGTGTGTGTCATGGTTGTGTCCTATAAATATATTTATGGTCACATTTTCCCTTGTCAACTACCCATTGATAGTGTAAACTAAGATAAACATTAATGGAGGTAGAACCTATGAAACTAACCAATAAAGAGCAAGTTGACATTATCAAAGCATATCTTAATGACTTAACACCTATGATTACCCTTGCTAAGCAGTATGGAGTAACACGCCAGGCAATATGGAAGATACTCCGTAAGTATGGCCATGATACATCTAAGCATCGCATACCTGTGTCTTGTACTGCCTGCGGTAAAGAGATATTAAGAACTAAGGGTCGCATCCGTAAACAACTCCATCATTTCTGTTGTGAGAAATGCTACTATGACTGGCTTAAAGCCGGTAATGGTTACCCATACATACAAAGCAGACATGGCCAACGTATAGCCAGATCTGTTGTGTCTCAATATTTTAAACTTGGGACTAATCATATTGTACACCATGAAGACCGCAATACATTAAATAACCAACCGAGAAATCTTAAAGTATTCCGTAACCAGGGTGATCATGTACGACACCATAGAGGCTTTGATGTAGAACCACTATGGGAAGGGATAGACATTGATCCTCCCATGCTATAACTCACGTCTTTTCCGGTAATTGTCTGGCTTTCCTTGCTGTTATCATCATTACTTCCCAGTTAGCTAAGGCCTCAGGCTCTGGAGGGTAGGCTGTGATAGCTATAGGGCCACCACCAGGGCCGCTTATCTCTGTCTCTTGCTTATCCTTGTAACCAAAGTTATTTTTGAGGTCAAAGATGCAGCCAGCCACATTATGAGAGCCTTTGAGCATTTTAGACACTCGCTGGGTCTCAATTATAGTGATAGCCTTTTTAATAGCAGGGAGAAACTTCTTTTTAGCCTTATAATCATCTAATGAACTTCTATCATTAAACCCTAGCGCCAATGCTAGGCCCGGGCTTGTATAAGGTTCATTTGTCTCATTACATTTTTCAAAATACTCATTACACTTCTCCTCTAGCTCTTCTGTTGTCTTATATTTTGCTGGTCTACCCATATATATAGAATAAATAATTATAATTAATATGTCAATTATTTATTCATCAAAGTACAATATCTTGTACCTAAAATAACCATGTGATCTGATTAAATGTAGCGTGGATATGGGTTTAATGAGTAAGTATAATATATTGTACCGGTATCATATCTTGTACTTCTGATTATATCCTTGATGGACGTGGGTTTGCTGAGAATAGGTTTACATAACTGGTGCATTATATTGTACTTTTAATGGGTGATATTATCAGACACAGATTGAGGATAGGCTTGTGTGGTGTGGGTTTGGGGGTTTTTGGGATATGTTGGCATGGGGTTTGCTATATTAGATTAACAAATGAAAACAATAAACAATATAAAGGAGAATAAAATGGATTACAACCAAGCGCAAGAGAAGTTAGGCAAGAGAGATAGTAGAAAACTGGAAAACAATACTTACTTACAAAAGAGAGGTGAAGAAATCGCAATCAAACTGCATGAGACCGATATTATCACTATGCAAGAGAACGGAGTAAATATATTAAATACTGGTGGTTGGCAGACAGTAACAACCAAGGACAGATTGAATAAATATTCAGGTGTTACTATTAACCAAGTCAAAGGTCAATGGTATATCAATACCTCTCTTTATTATGATGGAATAAAGGTAAAAGACGGAGCGATAACGAGTAAAGAGAAAAAAGAGGACCTAAAGTTTAATCTGTATAACGGATTAATCAAGGCCTATTGTAATAAATTAAAGGGTTTGGAAACCTTACCGAAGCCTAAGAGTAGTGATTGTTGGTATTGTAGTATGTATGAAGAAAAAACATCAAAACCAATAGGGGAAGTGTTTAAGGATAAAAAACATTTAATCGCGCATTTAAATGAAGAGTATATCCACGGCTCATTGATCTTTAATGCTCTAAAGGCAGCCGGTTATAATAATCCAGACGTTATCTTCCAAATGGATATTAGAGCTAGCATTGTAAGAGCTGTAAAAAAATACTTTAAGCGTCAATTAGGCATGGTTGCTTAACTATCCTCTGGCTCCGTTTAGATACGGGGCTACAAGGTAGATAAACAATTAACAAGGGGGAGACAATGAAAAAGATACAAACATTTATGGGCATAACAACCGAATATGATCCAGTTATTGCAAGACAGAGGATAATTAAAAAGGCAGAGCAGGGACTATTAACGGGGCGTGGCCTGTGGTTGGGCCTTAAAACATCTTGGTATCAGATGACGGATGAGGACAAAAATGAGGAGCTTGATAATATTAACACTTAACCCTTACCTTATCCCTCTTGCGAGAGGGAGTAGGCAATGGCTAACCTAAAATGGAGGGCAGGACATGAGAAAAATAAAATATATATGTAACGCAAAAAGGTGGTTTGATAGGGTCAACGGTAATACTTACCATAGTGTGAAAGTTACCCGAGTAAGAGATAACAAGGTAATAGTGGGTTCATTTCAATATGGTTATGAAGATCATTACCGACAGACCGCATTAGAAGAAATGCTAAAAGCCGGATGGTTACGCAATACAAAGCGAAAGGGAAGTAATTTCACGCCTGGCAAGGTAAACTATGATAAAAACAGCTTGTATATGTACGAAAGGGAAAACAACTATCCGATCCATTGGGATGTTAGCGATGGCCTAAAACGTGATTGTGTCAATAATGGCATTATTTAATAACAACTAACAGGAGGGAAAGACAATGAGAGTGCAAAACATGACAGGTAGAACAGGAAAGGCAATATCCAACCAATTTATAATCACGGATGAAGGCCATGGAAACCTTGGTAACTTTACCAAAAGAGAAGCATTCCAAAGTTATGACAGTGTTATAGCTGTTGTAACTAGATGGCCTGATAAAACTCGGATTGAATTAGATAAAAGATATTGGGATTATTCCACTACAACCGGCAAGTATCGCAATCAGTTTTTAGGCGAAACTAAAAAAGAGACGGAGAAGAAAATAGAATCCGGTGAGTATAAGTTGGTCAACCTTAATTAACTTTTGACTCTGGGAATAATGTTTTTTGTTGACTTTAACATTCTTTATCCATATGATGGGTTAAACTATAAATGAAAGGATGTTAAAGATGAATAAAAAAATAGTGTCACAGGAAACTAAAGACAAAATAAGGAAAGGTCATATAGGTAAAAAACACTCACAGGAAACTAAAGACAAAATAAGGAAATCATTAAGAGAAAGAGTCACACCAAAAATCAGAAAGAAAATGAGCATTATAGCAAAAAAGAGAATAGAAAATATGTCATTGAAAGATAAGCAAAAATTTTTCAATAGGATACATAAAATAAAATCAAGTAATAATCCTAATCCATCGTATTGGAAACACCGACTAATGGGTATAAAAAAATATTCGGAATGGAGAAATTCAATATTAAAAAGAGATAATTTTACATGTACCCTTTGTGGTAAAAAAAATAATCTGGTTGTTCATCATAAAGAACCTATAATTAATATAGTTAAGGCTAATTTGTCTATATTACAGTCTGGAAATTTTGATATTCCTGAAATCTGGGATATAAGAAATGGCATAACACGTTGTGAAGAATGCCATGAAACAATAGATCATAATAGACAATCCAAGAAAAAGAAACTTAAAATATTGTTAATTGCTACATTAAAGGAACCCATAAATGAAAACCTTAAACGAGAAATTAATAAATATTTAGCAGGAATGAGAGGTTAAAATATAACAGGAGGGCAGAGGAATGAAACCATATTGGATAATGAAAGACGGTTATCGCGGAGTAACGGCCACACAGTTCCATCATGGCCGGAGCGCTATTGGTCCATACTGGACCTATAAAGAGGCTATGGCAATGTTGTATCATTGGATTAAACCCACAACAAAGGCAACCAACCAATGACAAACCAGGATGCCCTAAAAACATTAGAAGAAATGCCGGAAGATGAATTTCAACAGTTCTTTACCTCATTACCTTATCGTGTTCAACTATGTTGCAAGGGTGGCTTGGTTGACTGGAAGGAAGCATTACCACAATGGTATGAAAAGTCAATGAAAGGAACATCAAATGAATAAGTTAGTATTGATTGAGGTTAATATCCTTGATTCCAAGGGCACACATAGGCCTACAATCAACAAACTGATGATTTACAAGGGATTATATACATGGATAAACTAATTACAGTGTGGACGATATTAAAGGCAAGGGGGAGGCATATTATAAGTACAGAGGATATGTTGATTGAGATTGTTGTTGTAATGTATAGATAGGGAGGGATTGAAGATGGAAGCAACAAGTATTATTAAAACCAAGGCAAGCGTAAAAGGTATGATTGATGATTATGATCATAACCAGGTATTTATTACTAAAGATGGACATTATACCAATGGTCACTGGATGTTAAAACCAGAGTATGTGACTGAGAAGTTAAAACGTAGGATACAGACAATGGGTAGAGCACGGGAAAGAAATATTGATAGTGAGTTTTTATTTGAAGATCATGGACATAAAGAAATAGAATATGATCGTAGTGAAAATGTGGCTGGAAGTGTGGTTGCTATATATAGAGTAATGGATCTTGAAATCGGATTTAATGAAAAATATATAGCCTGGTTACAAAAGAATATCCCTGAGTTTGGATTGAAAGTATATGATCCTGAAAAACCAGCACTAATTATGTCAGGTAATAAACAAGCAGGTGCAATTATGCTAATAAGATTATAATAGGAGGAACTCATGAAAACATCACGATATAAGATAGACTTGATATTTTCAGTCAATAACAAAGTGGTTGCGGTCCAAAATGTAACCACCTGGACAATACCAGAGATCACTTCATTTATTAGGTTTCAGAATAAATGTTTTCCTGAACGTGAGTATAGGATAAAGAGAAGGGAGGTTAGGGTATGACAGGGTCAGGGCCTAAATGGATAGACAATTATATAGAGAGAAAGGAGAAGACGATGACAAGTAAACATACACCAGGACCATGGGAGGTTAGAAACATAAATGATAGACGCAGAGGATGGAGAATATCTATAAAACAAGATGGCCCTCTTGAACTGATTGGAGATATTGCCCATATTTACATGAAAAGTGGACAATCACACACATTTACAGACAATGCAGATAATGGGACAGGCATAGCCAACGCCCAACTTATAGCTGCCGCGCCTGAGTTGTTAGAAGCATGTAAGAAGGTGGTTAATAATTGGGGTAATTTACACCCTAAAGACAGACAACAGTTAAAACAAGCCATAACAAATGCGAAAGGGAAAGAAGTAATAAAGTAAATAGTAAATAAACAATAAAAAACCTTTGACATTAACATTTAACTAATCTATTCTGTAATAGATGGAAGGGGCGCACGATGGAATATTCACTATCCTCTAATATCCAAGCCAAAGTCGATGACATCGAAATCAAACCTCTAACACAAGATCAAACAATCATGCCAAATAGTTTCCCCTGGGCAGATTACGTATTTAACACACTTCTCATTATACTAGATAATCAAAGGCACAAGAACCTACCATATTATAATCCAAATACTATATATTAAACAAAGGAGATTACATTGAAAGTAAATAAGGATGATAAGGATGTATCCGGAGAATTCAAATTGAATAAGACTGAACTAAAGAAAATAAAGGAATACATATTATATGGAGTCCCAGCAAAAGATGGGAAGGGATCACATCCTTATTTCTTTAATTGTAGGATAAGAGAAAATCAATCAGATCTTATTCGTGGGATTAGAGAAAATATACCAGGTTGGTGGAAAAACAATGCAGATTTGCAAAGATCAATCGTAGCTGCCGGAACTTATCTTATTCTATGTTATATGGGTAAGACGGCAAAGGTTGATGATCTGATAGAAATATTAAATGATATGAATATCCTGGCAAAACATAAAAGACTCAAAGGCCTAAAAGAAGACATCCAACAACTTAGATTAGATGCTGTAAATTCAGACATGAATCCTAAAGTAAGAGCCGCAACATTAAGATTTGTTGATGCAATAGAAAAGAAAGTTGAAAACCTATTTTAACCCCTAATATAAAGACTAATAACACTATACTTACCTTTTTTTCCTGTTTACGGTGTACGATTTACGATTTACCCATTTACTATTTACTATTTACAGTTTACACACATACAATAACACAACAACACAGAGTATATAGATATGAGTAAAGATAAGAGCTATATGAGTTTCTCATCTTGTCAGAATTTTGACCGCTGTCAATTATTGTATTATTATAATAAAATCATGCGAATAAAATTAAAAAATGAGTATCAGAATATTGCACTCAAAAAAGGCCAATTCTTCGCAAAAATCACTGAAGGCCAAAAAAACGTTAAAAAAGAGGCAAAAAAAATATTCTCAGATCGTGAGATAATTCATGGTAAAATCTGTAATATTGTGTACGTGTGTATGTGTGAATTAGAGTTATTACCAGAGGGCGGAATTTATGAATCTACATGGACAAAAAAGTTAGAAAATGGGTTAGATATTAATCTCAAAGGAAAGTTAGATGTGTTGTATAAGGATAGTTTTGTGGAGTTGAAATATACCATGAAATTGGAATTTTATTTAAATGAATGGCTGGCTCATAAACAGTTGTTATGGTATTTTTATCTTACTCCTGATGAGATTGAGAAGGCCTACATGTGTCCGGTGAGAGTACCGGCATTGAGACAAGGGAAAGAAGAAAGCGTAAAGGGGTTTCTTAATAGGATTAGGACGGATATATATAAAAGACCCAGTCATTATTTTCCTGGATATAAGCCAGATCGTAAAGGGGTTAAATGGGGGGGAGTGTTTTACAGGAATGAGTTCAAGGGTGAGTTTGAGGGGTTTGAAAAGAAGATAAGATGGATGAAAGAAGAGATTGAGAGATGTACTGAGAATGATTATTGGAATCAGAATACCAATGGGTGTTTATTTCCAGGGCCATGTAGTTATTTACCTATATGTAGTACGGGCGGGTATGTTAATGAGGAAATGTATGAGAAATGGGAGCCAAAATGAAAAGGATAACAAGGAAAGAGAGGATGGAGTTGAAAATTAGAGAGGCAAGGAAAAGGAAAAGTGAGGAGAGGTTGAGAGAGTTGCTGGATGAGGATGAACAGATTGCTGAGAATGATGGGTTATTAAGTGAGGATGAGTTTATTGAAAGTCAGAGGAATAAAGTAGATGTTAAATGAATACCAATAGCCCATCCCTTCTGCTGCATTGGGTGGCAAGAGGGATATATAATATGAAGGGAAAAGGATACGAACTATTTTTATACTATATTGCGACAACCTCTTAAAGGGGATGGGCTATTAAACTTAATTAAAAGGAGAATCTAATGAGTGAGTACAAATATAAAAGCTTAGTATTTGATGGATCTACCCAGTTTATGAATATACACCTATTGGGTGAACTTCAAGATGAGTATTTCAAGAGTAGGGAATTTAAGGATAAGAAGCACATGAGAGAGATTGCAGTACAGACAGAGACAGACTGGACGATATTCAATGCCATGGCTTTTCAGATGTTACGGGTGTTTAAAATGATGCGGATGATAGCAGGGAATACTAATTACTTTATCATGCTCTATGGAAGTACAGGGGTAGGTAAGACGGCTTCTGTATTGGCAAGCAGCCCAGAGCCTATATTGTATATAGATGCAGAGAATAGACCGGTTAGCTTGGCTATGGAGGCTATTGAAGAAGCAGAGGGGCGAAGGCCAAAGTGTCATCAAGAGTTCTTTGATCATCCGGATAAGTTAATTGGGTTTCTGAATGATCAGGTTGATGAGGGGGCCAGTGGGTTGTTAGTTACCGTGATTGCATTGAGTAGGACTATTAACAGGTTTAAGAAGATGAGGGATAAGTTCGGTAAGGCTATGGACATTACGGATCCTAAATTTTATCAGGTGTTAAATACATTGGAGAGAGGCGGGTTTACGGATTTGAGTAGCTATACCATTCCTAATTATGAGGGTGATAAGTTTCTTAAGAGTTTCCCCGGGATGCTGGATTACATTGGGTTTGTAGTGGATAGGTATGATAGTGAGGATAACGTGGTGTTTCCACCCTTGGTTAAGTTTGAGAGGAATGAGGATTATTTGGGGAAGTGGACTGGGGCAAGGAAGAAGGGAAAGTTGATTGGACCGCTGGATTATAGGCGTATGTTTAAGAAATAGATACTTTGTACTGTGTGCCGCCGCCGTCCCCCCCGCCCGCGTTGCAGGCTCACGGCGCGGCCATGGTACATTAATTAAATCTATAGGGAAAGGAGGGCAAATTCAAAACAGATAGGTAAGTGGATATTATGTAGCATTAACTTAAACAAAGGAGAGTAGTAATATGAAAACAACAGACAAAGATAAGCAGATGGGATTTGTGAATGCAAAGGATGGGTGGCATACGTTTAAAGTCCAAGAAAATTGTAGGTACCTTGAGGATAAGGATACAGGGGAGGCTACCAATAAGGTTATTATTCCTATGCAAGTAATTGGTGATGAGGACGAGGGCGCCGTGGCCAGTGTATTCTGTGATATAAGTAAGAAGGGTGGCCGGACTGCCTTGGCCAAGATGGTAGAGTTTTCAGGGTTATCAAAGGCTGTGGAAAAGCCAGCTATGAAGGCAAGCGATTTGACTCCGGTTGAATGGGGTGAAAGATTGCTGAATCCTGATAGTCCTAAGTGTCTGAAATTGATTAATGAGATATTGATGAAACTGCCGGAACATATGATAAGCGGGGAAGTAAAGACTAATAAGGATGGGTTTAGCAATGTTATCAATGTGGATTATGACACGGGGAAGGCTAAGAAGGCCGAAGCAGTAGGAGATAGCGAAAAAAGTGAACCTGCCGAGACTGATGATGATGATTGGGTATAAATGAAATATGTGCTGGTAGTAATGGCACATGGCAAGGGAGTAGCATAAACAATAACACTTTATCTGAAAAGGCTGTTCTAAGGATTTTCACAAGATATTGATAAGGGCTGGGAGTGGCGAAAGCAGGTGCTGGCCTTATATAGATAGGGTAGAGGCTTTATGGGATCGAAACCCACGGCACTTTCAATGAATCGGACCTTCCAGCCCCCACAACAGGTGAGGTATAGCATTAAGAGAAAGGAGGTAAAGTTGAAACCATTCGACATAATCAAAAGAAACACGACCAAGTTTTTAAAGTATGTCTTTACCGAAGAAGAAAAAAGGGGCCTTGCTGAAAATATGGTTCGCAAGGTTACGGAAGCAGAAGATTTAGAAGACCAAAAGAAGGCCGTTACATCTGAATACACAGCAAAGATTAACTCGGCCCAGGCAGAGGCACAGAGTACAGCCAAGAAGCTCACAAGCGGGTTTGAAATGCGGTCGGTCGATTGCGAAGAACAGTTAGATTATGACCAAAAGAAAGTAACCACTATCCGGTTAGATGATGGTGAAATCGTTGAAAACCGTACCATGTCGAATCTCGAATTACAGCAATCGTTAGACTTAAAGGAAGCTGCTTAAAGGTAAGGTATAGCATCCCCCGTAAAAGGGGTGGGCATGGGATGGGGAAACTCCGAAAGGAGAGGCCAGGAAGAGGTAAAAACCGGATTGCGGATTGCAGGCCGGAATGTCCCCCGGTGCTATAGGGCTATGGGTGGACTTGCACAGCATCCATAGCCCACCACCAAATCTAAAAAAGGAGGGAAAGGCGTATGGGAGAAGATAAAATAAGAGAAACAGACATGGCCAACATTAATAAATTATTGGCTGATGCTAACGATCATGCACACGCTGTGCACATCAAGGCTTTTGAGCTTAATAATCGGACAGCACCGCCAACAGAGGCAGAAAAAGCCACAGAGAAGCCACAGGGAGATATTGGCACAGAGATAAGAGAAAAACTTATCCGAATCAATACCATATTAGTTGAAGCGATTACATCCCTGGAAGCATTTGTATGATTTTTCGCTAACACTAACCTCAAACGCCCCTGGTGTGAGGGGCAGGGCATAAGGAGGGGGAGAATGATAAAAACTATTAAATTAACAAAGGAACAAAAAGATTTTTTAAGCCAATATGTTGATGTAATAAAAGTTGCAGGCGAGGCATTTGATCTTGCTACTCATAAACATACAAGAGCCAGAGATAGCCTTTTTGAAAAGTTAAGAAAAATTTTTCCTGATATTTATGACAAAGAAAATCCACTTTCAATGAAACATCCAAGATTCGATCATCCAGATAATGCAGATTGGAAAATAATATATTGGGAAGAAGAAAAAGCAAAAGTTCCTTCTAAGTAACCGTAAACCTCTAGCGCCCCGTCTGGAGGGGCGGGACATAAAGGAGGAGATAATGTCAAAAACAAAGTCAGTATGGGAATCAAGATTTTATATCCTAAAATATAGACTAAAAATGCACATGGAGTTTGTTAATCAAAAACTTGCAAAAGAAAGCATTGACGCTAAGGGAAAAGCGACCAATACAGTAGATTATTGGGAAAGTGTAGGTAAGTACGTAGAACTCAAATACCTCATCAGACAAGCTGAATATATTGAAACCCAAATATATTTTTAAGGAGGCCATACCATGATTAGCATTAGAAAAGTAATTGCAGCATTTATTATCATATTTGCCATGGCTGTTGGTTTAGGATACTTTTGGGCGTTCGAATCATATCAACCATTAAAGTTAGAAACAGAAATTATAAACCTTAAAGCAGATGTTGATAACTGTGAACGTAGGTGGAGTAGGGACTTTAGCAAAAAACATGGATTGATAGAATAGAGGCAATTATGAAAGAAAGTGAAATACTTAAATTGATGAATGATATTAGCAATAAAATGCCACTATCTTTAGAAAATGCAGATGACGGACGTTACACATGGCCTGCAAGATGGAAAGAATTGTTCAATCAAATTTTTAATTGGCCAAAGGGTACCTTCCGACAAGATAATAATAAAGTAGATGAAGCGCCATGGGAAGATGCAAAATAATTTAAAACATACCAGGAGAGCTTGATGAAAATAAATTTATTTCCTGAAAAATGGAAATTAATTCCTAATTTTGAAAATTATGCAGTTTCTAACCAAGGACGAATAATGAGAATTTCCAAAGGTAGCAGTACTTATGCTGGAAAAATTCTTAAGCTTTGGAAACAAACTTATGGTTATTCAAATATTCATTTATCAATTAATGGAAATCAAGGTTATTTTAAAATTCACTATCTTGTTGGATTGGTTTTTTTAGGAGCTTGTCCTCATGGTAAGCAAATTAATCATATCAACGGAAATAGATATGATAATAGAATTGAGAACTTAGAATATATTACGCCAAGTGAAAACATTAAGCACGCATATAGGATTGGTTTAAAATCAAATGCAGGTGAATCCCATCCACGCGCAAAGCTGAGTTGGAGTAAAGTTAAAAAAATCTTTGAACTACATGAATTTGGTTGTCTCGGAAAGGAAATTGCAGAAGTGTTTAATGTAACTCAATCCGCTATATCACTTGTTTTAACTGGAAAGAACTGGAAGCATTAATTTTATAATGGAGAAGAAATAAAATGAATAAAGAACTTGTAAAGTTCGATATTGAAGTTGCTGTAATATCAGCCTTAGATACCAAGTACAAGGATATAAAAGTTACAGATACCAAATCCTATGCTTTTGTTATGAAAGGTATAGGAGAGTATAGGGAATTAAGACTTAAAATAGATGATAGACACAAGGTGTTAAAGAAAGATGCGC
>Ga0307928_10002074_pt1 | contig 15320 bp, 10 predicted proteins | sample AceLakmetagen232_FD_201815 | JGI IMG/M metagenome (GOLD analysis project Ga0307928, IMG submission 201815) | Saline water microbial communities from Ace Lake, Antarctica - #232 | ecosystem: Environmental > Aquatic > Non-marine Saline and Alkaline > Saline | place: Antarctica: Ace Lake... | reverse complement strand
ATAAAGACCGTGACCTTAGAACACTGAAGGAACTTATATTCGGCCTCACTCTTGCCATGGCCGATCACGTTGTGGCTACAGATTCTCAAATTTCCGATCACGTTTCCCATTGCGCCAATCTACCACGTCTCGCTTCTGTGGAGAGGTCGATTGCAAAGCTTATTGCCACCCCTTCAACCTGTTCTCTAGACTCCGCCCTTTTAGTCATAAATAAAATTCCAAACGAAAAGATACGCAATCTGGGATTGTATATTCTTTCATTCTCCGCCTCCGTGTATCCTGTTCGCTATCTTCTCATGGTGGTAATCTTTTCTCCCTTCACCCTTTCCATTTTGAACTTGGTGCTATCCACGTTCTTCTCCAACACCGCAACCATTACAACCTCGGGGGCATAACTATGGCACTTGATATCACATCTGAAAAATACTTTCCAAACATAACGGCCACCAGCACGAGCATGACAATTCCTTTTTCAGACATCGCCGATCTGGTGCAAGCGGATGTTGCCGGTGCTGCATCTGATATTCGTGTGGTTTTGTACCGTCTTATGCAGGCTGTCTGGGTGAAGCACCGAGCGATAGACTATGATGATCGTCCTGTCATGTTCACCTTCAATACGTCGGCCTCCGTAGATACATTGAATGACGAAACATTGCAGGTTTTCTACCTGCATTTCGTTACTGAAGCCACCGACGTTGCCATAAAAGCGGAGCCTGGCGAAGACTCGGACTCGGACTCGGACTCGGACTCAACGCCGTAAGAGGAGTCTAAACTAATGTCTCTCCCTCTTGTAAACGAAAGCACACTGGACGTGAAGTGGAAGGTGTCGATCCTGACGAAGTACGCAGGGGCGAATCGTGTGCGCCTGTTTCACGAGGGATATAGAAGGCTCAGCGAGGTTCGGCGGGTGATTGAGGAGATCGTCCGAAACCCGGTTCGGCATGATATCCAGACGACGCATGGCGAGCCTCTTGAGGGGGAGTGGCGTTTCCTGAATCCTGTGTGGCGCAGAGATGCACAGGAGCGAACTTCAGGCGATGCCACCTACACGTTGATTGTGGACGCAGTAGCGGGTACTGCATCCTCCACTCTGGGAGGAGGGGATAGCTGCTCCGAGTCACGAAAGATCGAGTATCACTGGGACGAGGCGTTTGTTATCGATCCCCCAGCTTCGTCCCAGGGCACAGTCACCCGGATCGGCGGGGTTGATAGAGACAAGGATACAGGTCTCTGGAGTTACTATGTAGAAATTGTCACGGACAAGACCTACCAGTTGAGAGAGTACACAGCGGAGCATGACACGTTCAAGAAAATTGACATGTCCGCCTTCTTGAATGTTTATGTAGACGGTTCGGGGAACCTGAAAGACGAGAGCGGAGCCACGGTGGTTGTTTCGGAAGTTGGTCTAAGTTCGATTGACGGCACCCTCACAACGCAGAGACGCAGGAAGAATCCGTCCTGCACGACGGATATAGAGGTGACAAAGGCGAAGCCCCTGGGGGTTGACCCAGCGGCCTCTTCCCACTCGGTGACAAACTTCGTGCAAGAAGACCAGGTCACAAAGCGAAATCAAGCAAGCGAACAGGCAAGTGTTGAGCTTGACACCACGAATGCCATCATAACAGAGGTCAAGTCCGAGCGTACAGAGTCCGATCTGTGGAATCAAGCGACTACCGAGCGGAAAGCATTGCTTGCCGAGCCGTTTACCTATACCTCCGAGACTCGTGGTGACAGGACCACCGAGACGACTCAGAAGCGCAATGCGACAACTCAGGAGTCGGCGGTTCGAACTGAGGGAGAAGCTGCTAAAAGTGCGGTGGTGCAGACAAAGTCCGACGTGAATGAGTTTAGACGTTACGATACGGAACGTGTTGCCATCTCTCCAGTCATACAAGGTGTCGAGTTCAAGTCGGAGTACAGGGGCGACCGGACGGTGCTGACCACCATAGCCCGGAATGCGGTGCTAAAAGCTGATGCCGACAAGATTTTAAATCGTGTCATCCAGGTAACTTCACGCAAGAACGAGTTTGACAGATACGACAATGAGCGAGTTGTCACTTCACCAACCTTGCAAACCAGCACTTTTCAATCAGAAGCACAGGCAACTAGAAAATCAGATACCATAATCACGTCCAATAGTGATGTAAAAACAGAAGCCGCAAAGCTCGCAGGGGAAGAGCACAAGGTTGTTCAAGCCAGCTCTAAACTGAACGAGTTTGACAAGTTTGATAATCAACGAACTGTGATATCGCCGCTTACCGTAGATGATATCGTGGTGTCTGCCGGTGGCCCACTTGCTTCCTCTGTTACCACCACCCAGGAGAACCAGGTCGCGTCGGCCAATCCGGGAGCGGTCGTGGTAGGCAAGATCACAGAAGCCTCTTCGGACCGCAATGAATTTGATTTATTTCACAATCGTGTTGCGGTTCGCACAGCTCATAAAGCAGGTCCTATCTCCGCCACGTCGGGAGGCCCTGTTGTATCAGTAACCGAATCCCACTCTCGTAATGCGTCCAGTCCTGAAGACCCAGGAGTTGGTGTCGTAGGTCATATCAACGATGTGAGCAACTCGATCAACGAGTTCGGGTTGTACGATGTACACAAGAGTGTTCGTACAGCCAATCGTGTAGGCCCCATTTCAGCCACGTCGGGAGGCCCTGTTGTATCAGTAACCGAATCCCACTCTCGTAATGCGTCCAGTCCTGAAGACCCAGGAGTTGGTGTCGTAGGTAAGATCAACGATGTGAGCAACTCAATCAACGAGTTCGGGTTGTATGATGTGCGTAAAACCGTGAAACAAGCAGTGCGCAAGAGCACTGGGAACTTCACCTACGGGGACAAGAGACACACGGTAACGGAAAGCTCCACTCGAAACGAAGATTCGGTTGTGTCATTGCCCCCTAACAAAGGGGAGTCCGTGAGTCTTGGTTACCGTGTAAATGACTTCGGTAAGTTTGAAAAGTCTGTTGTTGTCACCACGGAAAATGAAATTAATATTTCAGGTCTTACAAACACAGGCTCGTCCAGTTATTTTTTGACGAGGAAGGTGGAAGAGAAATCAGGTCAGGGCTCGCCTCTTGTTGTTTTGTCACATTCCCCCGGTGCCAACATAGTGCAGGTGGAATCAAGCGCTGGGGACAACCAGTTGTACCGCACGAAGAAAACGGAAAACAATCCACACGCCCGAGACACCGGGTGGGTTGATTACGCCGACAGGTACGGTAAGTCACAATACAGACAATGGTGGAATCAAGTTATTGGTTTTGGGAAGACCATCCTCCCTGTTGGGCCCAGTGAGTCGTTTGCGACTTACAATACCTCATTGGCGGTAAAACAAAACGAATTTGGGCTTGAAGACGGCACTGCAACAAAGATAAAGCATCAAGGCACAGGAAAAACTGATACATATCCAATCTCATGGCATGTGTACCAGCTAGGCAAAACCATCGTCTCGGAAGATGGAACTCAGTATCGACAAGTAAAGTACTGCAAATTAGTAAATACCAGCTCATCCTTTTCCGGGGCATGGAACGACATAAAAACACTTAACCCGGACACTAGATACACCGGAGGTACAATACCAATGTTGGTAGATCGTTCCGACGTGGTGTCTCTCACCCTCGCGACGGGGGAGCGCAGGTGGCTGGCTGTAGTGTTTACAACCCCACACACAGTGACAGCATGGGCAAACATAACCTAAAGACCGACAAATGAGAACTACGACCGACCAGCCACAACTCAATCACGATTTGGCTCAAACCGCGTTACTGCGTACCATGATTCACGGCGACGGAGGCTTCTCCTTTCAATCTACCTCTTTTCCATGGGGGTCTCAGTGGTGCTGGGGATTCGAGTGGGTCACGGTAGACGATGCACCTGCTTTCCGTATTCATAATCCCAGTGTTATGATTGGGCCAAAATATACAAAAGCTATTATGAGAGATTCTGGCTTTGGACCCGGTTCAAGATACAAAACTATCACAGAGATACCAGAAGCAGGGGAATGGGGTGTCGCGGTTGATGTAGACTGGGCTGGTGGGGCTCCGGTTGTTGGCACACCAGTTATTGTGACATCCGAGGCGGAGATATCTATTCACCCAGATGAACCGACCACGACAACAGTTCCGGGACGTATTCCAGTTGCCTGGTTCGATGGACGCACTTTGATAAGATACTACATTCACGGCATGTTTATGCCACAGGTATGGGCAGACATATGACACGAAAATACTCAAAATTTGTGGCTCTAGTAGCTGGCACTATCACAGCGGTTGTAGCTGCGTGGAAAATGGCTGGCTGGGAAAGGGTGCCTGGATATCTCAGCCTGGGAGACGTAGCCTATCTATGGACTGCGGTGGATGAAAGAAACGCTCTTTCCGGTGTTCTCGATCCCGGTTGGGAAGTCTTTGGCAACGAGCCTGCTGTAGGTAGCACTGGCATGTATGATTATGTTTCACAGCCGTGGACAAACAGAGTTGTTCTTGCCCCTCTACAAAGTGGTAATGGTTTAAGGTTGGCGGTTGGACAACTTATCACCGCTGTATCTAATAATAATGTGTGGGCTGTACCTGGAATAATAAAGATGAATGCAACTCAGGTGGCTACAAACGCTATTATTTCACATATAGGTGCGATCACAAACTTCCCGGTGTTGGGCTATAGCGTATACTCAGGGCCATCTACATCCTTTCTGGCCACTTGTTCTGATTTCTTTCCACGCCTGAAGTATGTTCTTCGACCATATCCCTATGGGGCTTACGCAACTAATTTTACTTATATAGAAAACGTTGGAACGTGCAACTATAATTCTAATAGCATAAGTCAGGCGTACAGTGAGGCGGTGTCGGATATGACGCACGCTGAGACAAACGTTTATACTGAAGCTAACATTATACAGGGATGGGGGGCTGCGTGGGGCCAGGAACACACAACTAATATATGGCATTATTACTCGGCGGAAGTAAGATGGCATGTTCATACGTGGCCCAGTGGTGACATTGGTGTTAGTTTATTGGACTTTATGCCGTTTTATGCAAAAGGCTCCTCTAATTGCATTGTCTCAAGAGCATGGCTTATATTAGAGGATAGGTTTGTTGTCTCTTACTATGGAGCACAAAGTCAAGCAGGTATAGTAGGATGGGGCTTACCAAAGGCAGAGGGGTACCTTGGTTCAAAGGCCGGTGTTGACAGCACACTATATAGTACAAGATACTGTCGTGCGGTAGAGCTTACACCTAGTTCTCCGGGGGACCAACTTTATCCTCGCTGGAGTATGCCTACTCCATCGTTACCTGATCCCCCAACAAGTGTTGGACCATATTTTACACCTCCAGAAGAAGGGTGGAGTGTAGAATGGTATACTAATGTTAGCGGACTTCTAGTGGAAGGTGATTTTGAGACTTACAAATCCACAGATGGCGTGTGGGATGACTGTCTCTATTACGACCCACAACCTTAGTCATATGCCGGACACCTACATATCTCGCCACGGAATTGATTGGCCCATAGGCATGCATCCGACATTGATCGATCTTACCGTGGCAAAGAAGCATCGCACCCTTGCTAAACAAGGGCTTGATGTCAAGGATCCATGGACGTGCATGCTGACTGCGGCTAGATCTCTTCTTCCCATCAGTCAATTCTCTATTTCAAAATGGACGGAGCAGCATGCGCATGATTTCGTGATGTACAATCGGGTCATCACCTGGGGTTGTGCCTCCTCTTCCAAATCAAATGACTATGGTCTCTTCGCTCTGCTGGACTGGATCACAGATCCCATCTACACTCTATGGGTGGTCGGCTCCACCACCAAGGTGGACTTGACGAAGCGTACATGGGAGGCCGTGGCGAGGTATCACTCCGCTCTCATGCTGAATGATCTCGGGCTGGCGATACCGGGAAAGCTATCGGAACGTGGGCAGACCTTGTCGAACATTGCTGATGCAGACATTCCGGAATCCACCGGTGGCAAGGCGGCTATCGTAGGCATGGCGCTGAACGAGGAAGGCCGGTTGCAGGGTTCCCACCTTCCTTACGTAAGGGTGTTCATAGACGAGCTTGCGACTATTCGTGATCATGAGGCATTGCGTGTCGGTGTCTCGAACCTATTATCAGGCACCACTGATTTCAGGTTCTATGGTCTTGCAAACCCTGAGCCGTGGGCAAGCGAGTCCAGTCGCTATTGTCTGCCTCAGGAAGGGGTTACTGTAAACGTTGATACAGGAAGCTGGATGTCGGCCCGTGGATATTTTGTCCGGCATCACGATGGAATGAAATCTCCTTGTGTGGTCAACCCGTCCCTGACAACCCTGTTTCCCTATCTCATGAAGCGGGAAGAGTACGAAGAGATACTGAAGGGGGCGGATGGAAACGAGGACGACCCCGTGGTGTGGAAGATGGTGCGCGGGTTCCCCGCCCCCACAGGGTCGCAAATACCCACCTTCCTTGATCCTTTAGTGGCGGAGGCAATGCAGTGTGGTTCCGCTCTTCCATCTGGTAATTGGGAGTGTGTAGGCTCGGCATTGGGTATTGACCCAGCATGGAGCGAAGGAGGAGACGACTCCATGATGGCTTGTCCGGATGTCAAGATTGTCAATGGGAAGCCCGTCATAGATTTTACAGGAAAGATTTATCGCACTCCCATAAGCGCATCATCTAACGAACCTGTTACCAAGCAGCAGAGAGACGCAGCAATTAACATTCTGCGCGGGGCTAACAATCTTCCGATGACCCATGTAGCTGTCGACAGTTCAGGCAACCAGGGGTTGGCAGATGACCTCGACATGTACATAAGCCCGGGGTGCATGCACGTCAACAACTCCGAGCGAGCATCGGAGCTGCCGCTACGGGCTGCGGGTCTCGCGGCAAAGGCTCGGGACACAATTTATGATCGTGGCACCGAGTCCTGGATAGTCTTAGCCGAGTTCTGCCGGGCAGGTATGGTTCGTGGGCTATCGCCGAAGGCGTTGGCTGGTCTTGTGAACCGTCGTTTTGCAACTCGTGGAGCCACGGGCGACATAATGAAACCACTTCGCAGCGAGCCCAAGGACAAGTTCAACAAGCGCTTCCGGGGTTCACCGAACGAGACAGACGCATGTGCGCTTGCTGCTCTTGTGGTGAAGGAGCGTATTGGGGTCCTGCCCTTTGGTCATCTGCCACCACCCACCATGGGCCAGCAATTTATGTCGGAGCAGCTAGCACCGATCTTTCAGCAGATTCAACCTGCCACCCTCGATGGTGGTTACGAGCCGGAATTCTCCACTACTTATGAAGGGACTTGGTAGCCATGACTCGCCAAAAGACCATAATTCAGAAAGGAATTGCAGGACTGGGGGATAGATTATGCACCCTCGGGCAATGTCTGCTCTGGGCTGACGAGAGCAAGGCAAAGATGTGTGTAGACTGGCGTGACACTTCATGGGGCACCGGGTTTCACGATTACTTTTCACTCAGGGAAGGTGTGGTGGCCCTCCCCACAGACCCAGGGGTTGTTCTTCCCGAGCGGTGGGCGGAACCATCGGCCTACAAAGCGGAGAACGGAGCCTATATTGCAGGTGATGTAGGAGCTATAAGGAGAGAACCGTACGATTGCCAGAAGGGAACGTGGAACACATTTGTGGTCCTGACCTATTCTGGGTTCAGAGAAAGGACCGTCGATAGATTGTTCAAGTCTTTACGAATGAACCTCGGGGTTGAGTTGCAGGCGGAAAAGATTCTCATGACAAACAACCTTCGGTGGGGCGAATACGACTGCGTGCATTTCAGAAACACGGACAAGAAGGGCGATATTACACAAAAAGAGATGATCGCTTTACTTATTTCGAAGGCTCCGGTGCTTCTAGTGACCGACGATTCCACCACAAAGGCGTTGGCGGAGAAGATTCCGGGTGTCATCTGCCCCTCCGTCCTCCCCCCAAAGCCTGTCAAAGGAGGTGCGCATCATGTTGTTTCGGTGGATAAGCCGTTATACAACATGTCTGCTTGTGTGGATATGATGCTAGCCGGGAGGGCGAGAGAGTTTACATCCACCTGCCCCCGTAGTGCGTTTTCCGACTTGATAAACCATGGACGAAAGACAGGGTGGGAGGGGTTCGGTGGATCAGGGAGGCCGAGGGAACCTGATCTGAAGAAGTGTCTATGGAATCAGCACAGTCAGAATGGTGAGGATGGAGTTTTGGCCGAGATAATCTCTCGCATGAATATAAGGAACGGATCGTTCTTCGAGGCGGGTGCGTGGGATGGAATACACTTATCAAACACAAGAAGACTTGTTGGTCTTGGGTGGACTGGTGTCATGTGCGAAGGGGACAAGAGCAGGATCGTGGATTTGGAACATAATATCCGGCACACCAGGGGAGTGAAGATTCTGGAGCGGTTCCTCACACCTGAAAACATGGACCTCACGTTGGCCGAATGTGGGTTGCCCGAAGACTTCGATGTGTTTAGCTTGGATATCGACTCTTGCGATTATCAGTGTTGGAAGGGCATGAGCAGATTTCGGCCAAAGATTGTGATAATCGAAATAGAACCGAGAGCAGATTCGAACGAGGACTACGTTCAGGGCGATGGGAAGCCCTCCCTCAGGGGTACGGATTATCACGGGACTGGATTCGGACCCATGGTTGAGCTTGGCATAAGCAAAGGGTATGTTCTTGCCGCTCATATAGCATGCAACCTTGTGTTTGTCAGGAACGACTATTGCGAAGCGGCTGGCATACCAACCGACGTTGATCCATATTCGTTGTTCAATGATAGATGGTTCCTTAATTCACGGGTAAGATAAACAAATGATTACTTTTGTAACAGCGGCGGATTACACACATGCTGTCAGCGCAGAGAGGCTTGTGCGACAGATTGGAGAGTTTTACCCAGAGAGCAAGTGTTTCTTTTGGGATTTAGGATGCCCTCCTGATGACCTACTGAAGATACAAGAAGCTAGCAAGATGGTAGAGGTCGTCGAGTTTCCTTATTCAGAGTTCCCCGAATGGATGAATGTAAAGAATAATTGTGGCTTCTATGCGTGGAAACCAATCGTCATAAGGGAAACGTCCCAAAAGACGAAAGGTGGTATGCTTGTATGGTGCGATGCAGGTACCTTGTTGCTTGACAGGTTGACTGAGGAGATGGAGGAGGCGAGGAAGAAAGGGGTGTATGTGTCGTTATCTGGGTTTAGCACAAAATCATATACCCACCCCGGTACGTTCTTTTTCATGAACGCTACCAAGGATGAGATAGACTCTGAAATGGTGATGGCGGGGTTCATTATATTCGATCAGGGGGAGCTAAGCAAAAGAATCGTTGACAAGTATTGCGAATTTGCTATTGTGAAAGCCTGTATTGCCCCATATGGGGCGGCGATAGCAGCCAAGGACAAGAGTGACAAGAGACCAGAGCATAACCATAGAGGAGATCAATGCGTCTTATCGGTGCTGGTGAAGAGGCTCGGAATAAGGCCAGGCAAGGTGGTTAACTGGAAGTCTCACCAAGATATAGATACCAGAGGAGTAAACTACATACAAATATGATATCAATAATCATACCAGCGTATAAGTCTGATTGGTGCCTTGGCGATTGTCTAAACTCAATCAGCAAACAAACTTTACAACCACACGAAGTGTTGATTGGTATTGATGCCTGTGTGCCGACTCTTAGCTTTGTATTTGACGCGATACCACCTTTGTTGTCCTCCAAGGTGAAAGTGTTTTGGTTTCCAAAACATTCAGGCGCGTACAAGATACGGAACACACTAGCCGCCTTGTCCACGGGAAGCAGGTTGTCTTTTTTCGATGCCGACGATATAATGTACCCAGAGTACCTCTCAACATTATCGAAATATCCTCGTGATGTAATTCCACGAGTGGCCATGGAAGAGGAAGACCATAACAAGATACCGGGGTGGATTACTATATTAGTTGATCGTAATACCTTCATATCGTGTGGGGGTTATGAAGGGTGGGAGGTGGCGGCTGATTCAGAATTCTTCCAACGAATCAGTCAAGAAGGTGTCAGTGTGGTTCAAGAGGAAGAAGTACTGGCCCTCCGAAGAGTCCACCAACAGTCTCTTTTTCACAACCATCTAACGGGAGAAAAATCAAAGATAAGGGAGGAGTATAGAGAAATTATAAAGGATCGCAGGAAGACCCCAGTGCATCTCTCGTCTTTGTCTATCTCAAAATGTTCTATTGTAACTCATGACCTTGTGGCTGAGATTGTAAAAGCAAACCCAACTGACAAGATTTCCTTGATAGTTCCCCAACCATCTCCAGATGATTTCGAGAGACTGGCTATCTGGAAAGTGTGTCGTGCGTTGTGGGAGAAACATTGTCCCGAGTTTACAATTATTGAGGCCCCACCAATTCAGGGGGAGCATGGATACTGGAAGGCCAAAGTAGTGAACACGGCTGTGGATTCCACAACCACTCCATATGTATGGATGGCTGATGCGGACGTATTCCCAAGTTCCTTTTCCCCGGTCAAGGAGGCCCAGAGACAGCTTGAGAGTGCAGAGGCCGAGTTCGTCTCCCCCCATGACAAAGTTCTGAGACTGGATGAAAAGACAACCAAGAAGATACTAGAGATTGGTGGTGTTCCAGACGATGCCACGCTATCCCGTCCACAATATCGTTCAGCGCCCAGTGGTGGCATGTGGGGTATGACGAGAAATGCGTGGATCAAAACAGGCGGGATAAACGAGAAGTTCTCCGGGTGGGGGAGTGAGGACAATCACTTTGCCGCTGTTGCAGAACTTCGTGGTTTTCCGTTATCGGTTGTGCCAGGTGGGTTATATCATCTTCATCACACACGACAAGCCGGTGTGACAGACGGAACAGCCATACTCAACAAAGCATGTATGGTGGAGCTGCTTAAAGAAGAGGAAAAAGCGCTGCCTGAGTTTGGTGGCACCGACGTTGTGATACCGCTGGGCACTGGGTCCGAGTTCGACAATCAAGAGTTGCGTTTTGCCCTAAGGTCGATGGACAAGTTTGTACCGTGGATACGCCGCGTGTTTGTGGTGGGTGAAGACCCCGGGTTTCTAGGTGAGGATGTGGTGTTCATAAAGGCCAAAGACAGCTACAAGCATTGTAAAGATGCTAACATAATCTCTAAAATTCTTGCGGCGTGCAACAGCAAGAGAAACCTGTCCGAGTCGTTCCTTTATTGTTGCGACGATCAGGTTGTTACAGATAATGTGGCACCGGAAGATGTGTTGCCCCAGCGCGTGTTTCGTTGGTCCGAGGAGCTTTCCGACCAGTTCGAGGGCACATTATGGAAACGCAGGGTGCGAGACACGATGCGCTTGTTTGGCGATGATGCTTTTTACTGGGAGCCTCATATATGGTCACCTATGGAGAAGAGCAAGTTCATAGATATGGCTAAAGTCTTTCCGTGGCGCACGAGTACAAGTTGCACTGTCCAGACATTATATTATAATTTTACAAAGGAGGAGGGAGTGGACAGGCATGATCATAAGTATGTGAAACAAGATTGCGCACTCAAAGGGGCGACTTTTGTTTCATATGGGAACAAGGCATTCCGACAAGAAGGTTTCCGCAACTCTCTCCTGAAACTATTTCCTTCCAAGTCTAGATTTGAGATTTGAAGCTTGACAAACCATCCATTATTGTAATACCATTCAACCCAAACAAGAAGGAGAACCTGCTAGATGACTAACATTTCAATGGTTATCAACACCGAAGCAAAGAATGAATGCCTGAAAGGGCTTGTAAATGCCTATGATAACAAGCCTTTTAATGTACGGGTGGTGTGTGCCTGTGCTGCAAACGGCAACTTCCGTTTCATGGACCCAAACACGTTCAGCCCTGCTCGCTGGCACCTGACCATGGAATCTCTTATCCAGAAATGCACTTACCGAAAGGGTATCGGAGGAAAAGTAAACGCGGCTGGGGCCTTGGTGTGTCCCTACACCGGCAACCAGATGACCATAGTAGCCGAGCCGGGATTTGGGTTTCGCCTCGAAGGTGGGTTCGATCCTGCCATCCCCTCCAATTCCGCAGAGACCTTCGCTTACTTCGCCTCGATGCGGGATGGTGTGCCCAGCCCGAAGTTCGCCAAACCGTCCAGCAAGCCCAAGCAGGTGACGGTGTCCCCCGTGAAGGAGGAGTTCAAAGTTGAACGTTTCCGCTCCGAACCGGATGCAGCAGTCCAGGAGCAAGCTGACAAGATCGTTCACGATGTGAAAAAGGTATCCGGGTTCAAAGGCCCTGTGACGGTAGCACAGACTTATGCCGCAGTCCGTAAACGCGGTCGTCCTTCCACCAAAACAAAGAAGTAACATGAGTTCTAGATTCAGGAGCGTTGATTATTATCCCCCCGGGGGCTTGTATTGGTACCAGGACAAGCATGGCCGTGTCGAGGGTCGGTACAAGACCGACATGATCACGGGTGTCCGTAATTTATTCCGCAGGTCGGGGAGAGACATCCCTCATGATCCATGGGGGTTGGTGATGGAATGCATGTGCCCCTTCCTCCCCGACGGGGCATGCAATGAACCATCAGGTGTCAAAGTTGTTAGAATGCAGGAGGTGCGAGACAACACTCGCACCTTGTTCCACAAGCCCAATACGTCGTATGACATAATCGAAAGCAGACTTTTGAAATGTCAAAGCTGCCCAAAGCATAGTCGTACATTCTGCCCCGGGTGCGTTGGTTTTTCAGTTTGGATCAAAAAAGGTTTCGACGGAAGAAGAGAGGCCATACCAATAGATCAGGTATGTGGAGTGTGTACTGTGGATTGCGTATTGGCGTCCGCTGTGGCTACCTTGGAAGACCCACCAAAACTTGGAGAGGAGGCCCCCAATGGCTGTTGGAGATGCTAAGAGCAAAAGTAAATTAAACATGAAGGTTCCATCAACCCCTGCGCCGGTGGTTGAAGACAACGAGGATCTTCTTTTCCGAGCGTGTGATCGTAACGGGAAGCCTTATGAATTTCGCATATCAGCCCCGTCAAAAGGACGCGAGTTGCATGAGTTCATGCGAGGGGAAGACTCCGAAGAGACTGCACGTCGCGGCAAGATACAGCGAATGTATGATGGATTTTTGCCGTTTGACCCGCGAAAGATGGAGCAATCAGGGTGCAAGAATGGAGCCAACATCAACTTTCACGGGCTGCGGGGGATCATCTCGTATCGTGTGGCTCCTATTCTAGGATTGGCGATTGACACCATTCCGCTGGTGGAGCTTCACTCCAAGACCCCCGCCGAAGATGGTCCTGACATGACCAAGGTGATAGATATAATCTGTGATGAATACTCCGCCGTCCTGCGTGACTCCAATAGGTTTCTCCCCTGTCTGGCGCACATGTTCGAGCAAGCCGACCTGTTCGGTCTTGGCCCTGTGACTTGGGAGTCGGATCGAGACTATGTGCCTTTGGCACTTCGTAGAGGGCAGCTAACTTTTCCGTCCAACACTTCTTCGATAAGCACCGAGGCGGATCTGCTGATGGTGGAGATGGTTTTACCGGCCAGCTTCCTGTTCGGATTGTTCGATAGAGCCAAAGCCGCCGAGGTCGAGGGTTGGGATATGGCGGCGCTCAAGAAGCTTCTTGTGGCCGTCTTCGTTGATAACAAGCAGACAGAGTCCGAGACTGGAGGGGCGGAAGGGGTGTCTTCTGTGGAGGCATCCATCTTGCGGTGGAGAGAGAATAGGTCTCAGGATGTTGATCAATTCAAGACCGTAAGTGTTGTAGTCGAATATGTGAAGGAGCTGGGGGAGGGTCGCGGAATATCCAAGAGCATCCGTTCCGCCGCCGCCATCACCAGCGACAATGAAATTCCTACGCTCGACCCCTCCGCCGAGAAGTACTTGTTCCGAAAGAACAACGCATTCAAGACTATGGATGAATGCATACTCTGGATGCCATCCACCATCACCGAGTTCACCGCTCGGGGGCTTCGAGGAATCGCCTCCCTGATGTTTCCGATTGAGGACAGGTCCAACAAGTTTCTTTGTCAGGTGATTGACTCCGCTGGGTTTGCCATGAGCTTCCCCATGCAGGGCCGTACTCCCAATGCTCGTGACGTTAGCGTTACACAGGTTGGTCCTCTCGCCATTATAGGGCAAGACCTGACACCCGTGCAGCATACGAAGACGATGTCTGATTTTCAAACCCTCGTCGGTGTTCGTGAACTGTTCAACAACGTGGCGTCCAATAACTCTCTCGGGCTACGCGGCCCCACTGCCTCCCCGGAGCGGGTGTATGCAGGGGCCGATAGAAAAACACGTGATCAGGTTAGCATGGAGGCGGAAGCTGCTGGCAGGGTGGATGCCGCAGTATTCGCGATTCGCGTCCAGCGCCTTGATAGAATCTTTGCCGAGTCGTGGAAGCGTTTTTCCAAGTTGGTGTTTTCCAGCCAGGCGGCGAACGTCGAGTACCCGCAGGTGGAGGAGTTCATAGAGCGTTGCGAGGGTCGTGGAGTGCCCAAGCCTGTACTCACGGAGTACATGAAGAAGCTGCACGCACTCACGAATCGTGATCTCGCCTATGGGGACGGTAACACAAAGGCAGGAGTTCTATCCGAACTTCTTGGTAACTTCGGAGGGGATTTTGACGAGCAAGGTCGTATATCCGCCGTGCGTGACATCCTTCGAGCCAAGCTCGGGCCTCGTGCTTCCGAGAAGTATCGTCCGGAAGTTGACAGATCCCAGTTGCCTAGTGACTCCGTGTCTCTTGCAGTGCTTGAGAACAACGCCATGATGATAGGTGGGCAGGTTGTGGTTGGGGCGGATCAGTTGCATTGGTCCCATATACCGGTTCACTCCCAGATCATCCAGCAAGTTAGTGAGCAGTTCCAGGCGGGGGAGACCGAAGACCCGAATGAAGCTCTGCGCCTTCTCGAAGTTTCCACGGAGCATATTCGTGGTCATCTTGAGTATGGCAGGATGCAGACTGGAATGGAAGGTGCGGCAAAACAGATTGAGGCCAACATAAGAAGCTTGTCCCCCATCATCAAGGGGTTGCAGATGGCGGCTGCCACCATTGACAAGCAGCGAGAAGCCGAGCAACGTAAACAGCAACGTGAGATGGAATCCTTGCAGCAGAAGGCCGATGAAAACGAACTGGCTCCGAAGATGGCGGAGGTCGAACAGAAGGGCAAGCTGGCTATGCGTGAGCAGGATTTGCTCCATGAGGCTCGTATGGCTGGTGTGCAGAACGAAGCTCAGATAGCTGCTGCGAAAAACTCTACACAAGCTGCATTGCAGGAAGCGAATCAAAAGCTTGCAGAAGAACAATCCTATGCCGACTCACGCAACAAGGAGCGCGAGTCGGTGGCCAAGACATCAAAGATGCTGGAGAGGGTTGA
>Ga0307928_10002071_pt1 | contig 15326 bp, 26 predicted proteins | sample AceLakmetagen232_FD_201815 | JGI IMG/M metagenome (GOLD analysis project Ga0307928, IMG submission 201815) | Saline water microbial communities from Ace Lake, Antarctica - #232 | ecosystem: Environmental > Aquatic > Non-marine Saline and Alkaline > Saline | place: Antarctica: Ace Lake... | reverse complement strand
AAAGGATTTTTATATCTCAGAGATTCTTTTAATATATGGGATTGGACTAGACATAGTAGTGAGATAATACAACAAGTATATGCACAACAAGAGGTGATTGAATAATGTTATTTTATAATTGGTTCAAAAAGATTCCCCTAATATGAAAAGTAGAGTATGGTGTCTTCAATGGTTATCTAATAGATATGGAGATTTCAAAGTTGCTAAAAGCTTTATGAATAAAGAAGGAGATGTTATATGGTCCAAACACAGAAGTATATTAGAATGTTGGCATAGTGATTATGGATTAAAGTTCCTTGAAGGTGCTAATCACAGACAAGTATTGCCTGTAGAAATTGTATTGGATTATGATTTTAAACTTAATAATGTGGATAAACTATTAATTAAGAATGAATTAAATGATAGAAATTATCAATACAAAGCATATCACACAGGATCTAAAGGAATCCACGTACACATTATTGATAAATCATTAGCTTTAATGGGTAGATACCAAAGAGAGCTTAAAAGAGAAGAAGTAATTGCTAATTGTGGTGCAGAGTTGATGAAGAAGAGTGATAAATGTATGATTTCACTTCCAGGAGTTCCACATTGGAAGAGTAAAAAAATGCCAAAAGAAATGAGGTTATGAATATGAAAAAGATATGGATATGTTTATTAATTGCAGTGTTAATAATAATTGCAGGTATAAATGGTTATATGGAAGCAGTTGGAAGGTGTGGAATATGACTTCAAAGACTAGAGCAAAAGGAAATAAGACTCAAAGAGAGGGCATAAAGTTGTTAGAAAAAGCAGGTTGGAAGTGTTCTAAGGTAGAACAAGGGGGTAAGTTTGCTAAAGAAAAAGACCTTTGGGGTTTGTGGGATATTGCGTGTATTAAGGGAAATTATATAAAGTTCATACAATTTAAGACTAATAAACCAGGTGTAATACATCCTTACATTACCTTTGCTAAAGAACATCCTGTACCTAATGTTACTTGGGAGCTGTGGACTAGGAGAGATAATAAACCTATTAAAGATAGATGGGATTGTAGAATTTTCACATTTGCAGAGGATATATGAAAAAGATAAAGATTAAAGATGTTAGTTGGAAAGAACAACAAAAAAACAATACTTTAAATAAGTATTTGGAGGAAGAAGAAGATGAACGAAAAAGAAAGAATTGAAAGATTAGAACAGGTTACAAAAGACATTATTGAGAAGGTAGGATTTATGTTTTGGAGGATAGCAAAGAAATCTGGTATTGGTAATGTAGAAGAAGTTAAGAAAGAATATATAGAATTAGCAAATAGGTTTGATGAAGTAGGTGAAGCTCTCAGCGAACCGATAGTTGAAGCAAAGATAGAAGAGGTAAAAGAAAAATGAAGAAAAAAACTATTAGAGGATGGACAGAAATGCATAATGAAATTTTAGGCAAAGAATTAGAAGCAGAAGAGAAGTGGGGATTTAGATGTTTAAGAAATGGTACAACTTTAGTTTGGGACATTGGTCAAGATGTTTATTATGCAATTGGAGACACCATATATAAAGGAAAAATAGTCAATGTAAATTGTTTTAGTATGTATGGAATAAAAATGAAGGAAGATGGAAGTGTAATGTATCTACCTTCAAACAAATTATATACTAATGTGCATTATGCATTAACAGAAGCAGCACACTATTATAATTTAAATAATAAGAGGTAAAGAAAAATGAATAAAAAAGAATTTAAACAACTATTACAAGGATTAGAAATTATGGAAAAGATGGGGATAATTATAGTTAATCAGGTTAAGTTAAAAGAATTTGAACCATTACTAATGATGAAGGTGGAAAAATGAATGAACCAGAATTTATGGAACAAAGAGCAGAGGATATGAGTGTATCTGAATTAGCATCTGCTATTAAGATCAAACAACAACAAAATATGAGTGTATCACCTAATAAAGAATTAACATTTGGAGAAGAGATACAGAAATATCCAGAAAGGTTTGAGAGATTAACACATAGAGGATGGGAAATAGTAGAGCCTGAGGATGGTGTTTCAAAGGAAGGAGTTTCAATTATCCTAAATGGTGAATGGAATATGTCACTTTTAGATGGTAATTTGATGTATGTAAAATTTAAGGAATACAAAGAAATAATAAGGAGGATAAAAAATGACTGAACAAATAAAACAAGACTCATATAGTTTGGGTACAGCAGGAAAAAATGGAGCAGTTAAGGTATATTTTGATTTATTATCTATGTCTGATGAAGAAGTAGCTAAATTATGCCAAAGGGCTAGAGGATTAGCTAAGGTTATGGGTGTAGAATGAAAGAGTGTCCAACAATAGGTAAGGCTTGTACTAAACATACTTGCCATGCTTATTGTACCTATTTAAAGGCAAAGTTGTATGAAGTTACTCCTGAATTAGTTAAGTGTCCAGAATGTTCTTCATATCTCATACCATATCAAGGAATATTCTTACATCCTGATGTGGCTTGTAAGTATGCGGATCAAATAGAAGTTAAGATACATATTCACTCAAAGGAATATGAAGAAGTACTTGGGAAACCTAAAGAGTCTTATCAAAAGCTTATAGAATCTTTGTTAGTTAAACCTAAGAATTGGTTTGAGAAACTATTTAAATTGAAAGACTAAGGCTACAATGGTACCTAAAACACTACTACCTGCAAGAGCTTTGAATACTATTAATCCACCTTCCATTTGAGCAACTCTTTGAATTAGTCCTGGAGAACCGTTACCCATTAAAGCTTTATGCATTTCTCCTACTTGAGTCTCTATTTTTATTACTTTATCACGTGTTTCTTGAGTATTATCTATCACTTGCCATCACCATTGAATTTTAGTCTAAAAATCTTGAGAAAGGAGTTGAGCTTGTCTTTCCAACTCCTTTTCTCATAAATCTCTATCTTTAATGCTGACATTGAATTTACTCATCCCAATGTTTAACTACGTTCAGCACACCATTAATACCTGGAACTAATGCTAAATAAATGTTACTGTCACCATAAACAGCTGCAAGACCTGCTGCTAATACTACTACAATCTGTACTAATACTTTCTTTGCTGTTATTTTTAGATCTACCATTTTGTTTTACCTCTGTGTTTCTTTCAAACACCTTGCATTTATACTATCATTAAATAGGGTACATAGTCAAAATATGTAACCTTATTAGTTTGTGGTTCAATATAAGTGTAAGCTAACCTACCATTCTTTGTAATGTAGATACAAAAGCATAATGCATGTTTTGCACCATCAGACTTAGTAATGTGGCAATACCCAATAGGAAGATAAGGTAACAATCTATTACAAATACCTTTAAAAAGAATTGCATAATTTTCACAATCAAATTCTTCTTTTGTATATTTGAAATATTTGATAGGCATTAATGATACTACTTTCTTAATAGTATCTATGTCAGTGGTAAGATACATCCTATCAGTTGTTTCAATATAACACTTCTTATTCTCCCTAGCAACTTTCTTAAGTAATTCATCTATTTGTGTAGATGTTATTGGATGCTTTTCAAAGTTATCACGCCACAACATCCAATAAAACTGTATCTTTTGAAATATCTTATTCATCTTCTTTCTATTCTATTACATTGATTTCCAGTACCATTCCAGCACCAAAATTTAATTGAAGAATATTAGCTGAACTTTCAATCAAAACATTTTTTGTAGTCATACTATGAGTATTCCAATTATCTCCTGCAGCGTTTATTACAGGATTGCTTAATGATTTAACATAAAAATTTGTACCATCCCATTTAATAAGGTCGTAGTTTGGAACTGAACCTGCTTCATAATTACTAAATACCCAATAATAATATCCATTTGTTGCTTTAACAGCATTACAAACCTGGCCACTTTCATCTCCATTAAGTAGTATTGTAAGTGTATTTGTTGAATTAACATATTTTTGCACATAAGTAGTTACATTAGCAATCCCAAAAATTGTATCTGTATCTACAGCAACCAATACACCTATATCTACTGAAAATCCATCAGTTGTGTCTGTCCAGTTATCTCCACCATCTGTAGTTTTCCAGATATTTTTACCAGTATCTACTGCATAACCAACTGTTGCACTTGCCATAACTAATACTCTTACTTCTGCTGTTGGACCTGTTGTAGATTGTGTCCAGTTATCTCCACCATCTGTAGTAAACCATATATAGTTTCCTGCACCTGCTTGTCCACCAAGTATTCCAACAGTTGCATTAAATAAGTGAATACTATTAGCTTCTGTAATATTTGCAGGTTGTGTAGAACTTACTGTCCAAGTTACACCTGCATCTGTACAAAAAGCTACTTGACCATCATCATTACCCATTGCAACTCCTTGTGAACCATAATTAGAAGGTATATCTTCAGAACCAACTACACCAAATCCTCCTGCTGTCCAAGTTAAACCACCATCAGCAGTATCTCTAAATATACTTTGCCAACTTGTACTTGTCCATTTGATTAATCCATTTCCTATCCCTGAATCATAAGTTGCTAATTTAAATGAAGGTTCATTTGCAGCTTTAGTAATTGTATCATTTTGATCTGCAGCATAAAGAATGTCTCCATCACTCCAATCTGTTCCACCAAAACGTGTAAGTCTTACAGTCATTTATATCACCTATTCCATATCCTTTTCAAATTGAGTTGCTAAGTATTCAAATACATGATTACCATTGATGCTCATAAACTTTTGAAGATACCAAGTCTTTAGTTTTTCTAATGGAAAGTTCTCTCCACAATTAGCAATTACTGCTTTAGCTTGAGGACTTATTTGTATGTCAAACTTCTTCTGTCCTAATGCTTTAAATTCATTAGTTATAATATCCTTTCTTTGTTCAACACTTTTACCTTTTAATGTATTTACCATATTAACATCACCTTATATTTCATAATTTATATCTGCTTGATTGATTTGTGAAAAATCTGTTTTACATACAGCTTTAAACTTAAGTACTTCTCCTGTATCACCACTTCCAGAAGCAGTTATTTGAACGTAATCATCATCACTATAACCTTCATTCATGTTATTTAAGTCTATTAATGTTTGTCCATTAGCATCTGTAGTAGTGTTAGCAGTAATAACTTCTCCAGTAGTTTCATTGTATGATGTAACTGTTATTCCTGAAACTAAAGAATTACTAACATCTCTTACTGTAACTAATATTATGTATGGAAAGTTTGGCATATTTAACTTGTAGTCTGAGTAATATTTACAGATGTTCCTCCTGGATTTCTTGTAGTATTAATCTTTATTCTAGTAGTATTAGTCTTAATTTGAGTTCTAGTATTGTTAGCACATTCTAACCAAGTAGGATAAGTTGCACTTCCATTACTAGTAACATAGTATTCCATATCCGTATGCAATACTACTTGTTCAACTTTTATTATCTGGTCTTGTTCATAACCTTGTTCCAAAACAGTTTGAAGTATAAATGTAGCTATTCCACTTGCATTAGTGGTTGTAGTAGCAGTCTCACCAGTAGTTACATTAGTAAGCTTGATAGTTTTATTAGCTCTAGGAGTACTTTCATCTGCTTGATAAAGAGTTACGGTTAATGTAAATCCTGATGATTCACTGCTTGGTTCAGCCTGTCCTGAAAAACTTGATTCTCCTTTTGTCATTTAATTTAACTACCTTTTAAGTTTATTCCAAAGTTAAAGTTCCATATGTTAATAGGATTTGTATAATTTATCCAACACCAAATATTACAAGTATCGCTTGGTACAAGAGTTTTATTAATAACTTGATATGACGTATTTATTCCCATGCAAGAAGTGTTATCATATTTATCATTACAACATAAATCATAACCACTTTCAGTTGAATCTACTTTTAATAATACTTCTCCATTTCTAGTAGCATCATTATTTTGTATAGCAAAGGTATAATTGATTAAACTCATACCATCTGGTGCAACATAAGTTATGTTATATCCTGTAGCTGGTTTCCAATGTATTGAATTATATGGACCCATTGAAGCAGTATAATCTAAGTCTATATTAGCAGTATAATTTACTTTAACATAACTTAAATCTGTAGAACCTAAAACACCTTCATTATTAATAGCAGTAAAGTAATATGAATAATTCTGCTCTGTTAAGGAAGATATTGTTCTATAAAAATAATAAGTATTCCCTGAACTTGTATAATCATTAAGATAATACCATGTTCCACCTAAATTAATTTTAGTATTAGCAGTATCCAGGTTATCATCTGTTACACTTACATTAAATAATATTGAACTATCATCAGTTAATACAATAGTAGGTGCAATCTTTGATAATACTGGAGGATCTAATGATGTAGTAAAATAAAAAGTTCCACTTGAATTACTAAATTCATAATTATCATATGCCTTTACATACCAATAATATGTTCCTGTTGAAGAGGAGTCTACATATTCTTGAGTGTTTGCTGTATAAGACAGATAACTTGGATTAGCTGATTGACTATACCATATATAATAGTCTAAACTATCTCCATCAGTATCACTTGAAGCGTTCCAATCAATAAGCGTAGTAGAACCACCTACATAACTTGTATTAGATGGACTTATTAAGGCTGGTGCAGTTGGAGGAGTGTTTACATTAAAATTTCTTACTTCACTTGCATTTGAATTGTTATAATAATCTCTACAAGTAATATTCCATAAATAATAATTACCTTCGTTTGTTGTTAAAAAGAAAGATTGAGGAATGTTCTTGGTAATAGTATTATCTGTTTGATTTAATGTTCCATTAACATATAAAGAACAGTTAGAAATTATTGAATCATCTGTTATATTATATCTTAATTCTGTATTAGTTCCTACAGTTCTTGAATTATTAGAAGGGGTTATAAGAGTGATTATTGGGTTAAGTATATCTACAGCCAATACTTCTATTCCTATGGTTCTATTTTCCCCATAATCATAACTATCATTAATACCTACAATACAAGAAGCATTACCATACCAATAATCATAAGGAGTAATACTTAAATTATCTCCAGATATAGCACAATTAACTTCACTTAAATTTTCAGATTGAATAGAAAAAGTAATTGTATCACTATCTAAATTAGATATATAATCACTTAAATTTTGAAGATAAACAGTAGTTCCACTTAATCTATTTATTGTTACATTTGATATATTGGCAGTCCATGTAGGCACTGAGTTATTAATATAAAGAGTTCTGTTAATTCCCCAATCTGATTGACTAAAATTATCATAACATTCTACATTCCAATTTATAATATTTTCATTTGAAAAGATTGTTGGTTCAAAGTTATAATTAGTATCATTAACTATTTTTAAATAATGAGTAAGGTTTGCACCATATAACCTTCCATCTCCTGCCACTGTATCTTGTCCTAAAGATTCATATCCAGAACTTGTTTCACAGAAAAAGTTATATTCTGAAGTAGTAGCATGTAAAACTTCTGCTTTAATATGAATAGGATTTGTTTGTGTGCAAGATTCACTTAAAGAATAAGCAACTGTACTAGGAGTATATCCATATTTAAGAGTTATACCTGATGAATAACCATAATTTTCTGGAGGATAATAATATAAGTTAAAGGTATAATTTGCTTCTGCTGAAATGTTTACATAAGTTTCCATACTTGAATCATTTATTGCTTGAAGATATGTTGTTTCTGTAACAGGGATTACATAGCTTGAAGAACCTCCTCCAACAGCATCAGTAGCATTAAACTTAACCCAAGTTTCTCCATCATAATTTCCATTTGCAGTTAGCATAATCTTATTTCCTGCTGCAAAACTTATACTATATTCATCAGTATAATCTACAAGTGAATATGAACAGGCAATACAACCACCTGCATAAATATCTAAATCTACCCAACCAGTGTCTCCTCCTTTATCCATAGTCATAGAAAAATAACTCCAGCCTGGACCACTTTCAATTTTCTTTCCTTGTAAAGTTACTGAAGAACTATTTACTTGTTTTTGAATAACGTTTCCAGAATAATAAATAGTTTGATTTAAACTAAATGTTCCTGAAGCATTATGCCATAGGCTACAGTTATCTACATAGTTATCATCTGCTACACTAAAGTTAAAAACTATTCCATTATCTTTTTGAGTGTAATACATAATAGTTGAATCATCATCTGGTTTGTTTAGTGTTACATTTGGAGAATCATCAACACTAATCTTTACTGTCAATGTATAATTAGAAGAACTAAAATTAGACATTCCTTTTTCATTACTACATTTTACATTCCATATATAATCTCCATCACTTAAACTTATTGTATCAAACCAATTAGTTGAACCATTTGAAACTGCTGAAATATTAGTTTGATTTTGAATCCAACTTCCACTCCAATTACCATAAAGAGAACAATTAACTATAGGTCCATATTCAATACTTGGAGTATATGTAAAATTAATTGTTCCATTATCATCTGTATATGTATCTGTTGGTAAATCTAAAGATACGCTAGGATAAGTCCATAAAGTAGTATTCAAACATCCTGAAGTTGAGGTAGTAGTTTCTAAACCATCTGAAGAAATAAATGCACAATAAATACATTGGCTTCCTGCACTAAAATCATCATAAATAGTATATGCATGTGAAGTTACATCTGTTGTAGCAAATTTATAATTAGAATTGTTAGCTACCATAGTTGTATAGTTCCAATCATTTCCAATATTGCAAGAACCATTACTTGCTATATCAGTTGTTACTGTTAAACTCAATAAGTCAGAAGATATATTTATAACTCCTCCAGAGTTCCAAGTAGCTGTATTTTCTCCTACAAATACGTTAGCAGAAGTAACATTCCAAGAAGAGTTTGTTGGAGGATTATCAACTACTTCACATACCCCATCACAAATCTGCATATTATCTATATAAGTTCCAGCAGTACCTTGATTTCCAAATACTAACTGTTTTAGAAATCCTTCATTACCTGCATAAGTACAATCATCTTCATATGATTCTATAGTATCTGTTACATTAGTTAAAATATAAGAACAATTATTATTCACATCATCATAAACCATATTTAAATTAACCCATTGGTCTTTAGCATAAGAACCTTCAATTAAAACCCAAGCAGCACCATCATAAGCACCTAAAGTATAAGGTCCATTATCTCCTCCTTCAACAGCCCAAATTAAAGAACTACTATCTAAAAATCTTATATAAGGGTCATTTGCTCCTTGTCCAGTTTTCATATAATAATCAAATATCACATTAGTATATCCAGTAGTTGCAGGAGGAATAGTTAAATTCTGTAAACAACCAGAAGAACTTAATAATAATGAACGAGTACTTCCTGAAGGATTAATTGTTGTTTCTTCTGTGCAAGAATATGTACTCCATTGTCCTTGATTACCTGCAACTTCAAAATCATCTTGTAATAATGTTTCAGCACTTGCAAAGCTACTCAATAAAGTTAGTACTGCTATTAAAATTAATAATTTATATTGCACTTTCAATACACACTCCCTTTTCAATTTCATAATCTCTGCAACCTTGACCTAACAAAGGGTCATTAAAGTTTCTATTTCCCCAAGGAACTAATGATTCACTTAATGTTCCTTTTTTCTCATTTACATATACATAAGGATTTTTAGTTTCTTTTTTATCAATCATTACTCCAGTTTTATCTCCCTTGTAATATTCTGTTTTGTAGCTTACTTTAGAAATACAATCCTCTATATGAGATACATTTTTAGCATCAATAGTAGGAGTACAAACTTTTGTATAAACTGGAACTTGCTTACTAAGATTTTTATAAATATATTCATAGGGCTGTATAATTGGATCTAACTCTCCAAAATTCCACTTAATTCTTGCAGTGTCTATTAATTTAACTTCTAATTTAAATTCTTTTGTTGAATATCTTGGGAATACAAATACATATAATTTATCATCTGGTATGTTAGGAAATCTTGTAGCTTTTGTAAAATTAGTATATCTCCATTTACCATAATATTTAGCATACAAATCAAACTCATTAATCTCTGGACTAAAGGTTATCTTCCAATCATCATGGTTAAACAAATAAACAGATTGACTAGTAGGATTTTTAACATTACAATATACTTCACAAATATTATTAACATCACATACTCTATCTTCGCAAGTTATTTGAAGTCCTAATGATTCAAGATAAGCAAACAATCCTCCAGTACCGAATAAAGCTACTACTCCGATTATCCATACATACTTTCCAAATCCTTTCTTAACATTATCTTCAGACATTTTGAGTTTTACCTTCAATTATATTTACAGATTTACTTGTTCCATCAATTATAAAAGTTGTACTTCCACCATTCAAACTAATGTATGGTGTAACATAATATATACTTTGTTCATTCATAAATATTTCTTGTGTTTGAAATAGCTCATTTTTATCAAGTTGAACATTATAATCTGTTGTATCAAATGTTCCAGTAGTTACACCAGAATCATTAAAGGTAGTATATCTAAAATGTTCATGAAAAGTATTCTTTGGATTAACAACACGTTCTCTAATATCACTAACATAATCACTAGCCATACCTAATTCAGTTGTACCTAAGATGGCATTAGTTGATTTACCTAATACAAAACTACTGCCTATAGTATTCCGATAAAGTAATGTTGGACCCTCTTCTACAATTAAAGATTCATTGAATGGACCTAAGAGTATAAGATTCTTAGTATTGTCTTCTTGACCGATATTATCTCTAGTTTGTTGATATGATTCTCCTGATACCATAATTAAGCACTCTTAATAAATATTGTAGTTATATAATTATACTCATCATTTGAGCCTTTAGTTAAGGCTGTATGGACTATTCTATTAAAAGAGGTTGAACCACTATTAAGTTGAATTTCTTGCTCACTATAAGCTTTATCTTCGCCTGTAGTTGAAAGAATGGTATGTGTAACTTGTATTGCTTTATCAGTTTTAACAGTAGTAGGAGTTAATAATGTATTACTATCAGCAGTTTCTAATCCTGAATCTGTAGGAAGTGGTGCTGTTGTTCCTGTTCCTGATTGACACTTGAATATGTCTGTATCAAATAAATCTCTTATTCTATTTATTCCTGTTGTAAGTGTTACCATCTAATCATCACTCTCTCTTATCAGCATCTTCTTCTACAGAGATAGTAGTAAACCATCCAGAAGCATCTATTGTGTGCTGTATATCTGTTATTCTTAAAAATTCATTAACAATTCCATGTAAACTATCATTAAATATAACTACATTTCCAACTTTATACTTATATCCTTTTAATGTAATTGTACCTTTATATCTAGCATTAGATCTTAAATTAGTAATATCTTCTCCTCTACTATCTCCTGTGGCAATACAAAATGTTCTAAAGCTATCATTGAGTTCTTTATCACTTGTAACAGTAGGATCATTACTAGCTTTATTCCAAGAAGGTTGGAAAGGATAAGTACTAGCTCCATCATTTGCATCATACTTAGTTGATTCATAAAACAAAGTTCCAGTATCATTATTCTCAGTATAATTTGCAGAGTTTTCTGTTATAATTTCTTGTTTCTTAAATGTTTTAGCAATATCTGTCATAGGTTTATACACTGGTTTAAGTACTGATGATTTACTTATTGGATTGTAAAAGTAGTCTAATATGCCCGTACCATTAAAGTCATCTCCTGCATTGAATATAACCATATTAACTACATCAAAGATACTCTTCTTAAGCTTACCAGAATATACTCTATGATGCACATTATCAGTAAATTCAATAGTTTTTTCTTGTAATTTATCATATACTTCTACGTCTGCACCTGCTGCAGCAGTAGCACCTACAGTAATCAAATAAGAGTCTGTTGCAGTACCTGCATATTCCCAATGAAAGTTATTATCTTCATCTATAAAGTATTGATAGGGTCTTTTACATACTAATCCATTAGCTTGTTCATAAGTAGTATTTGTTCTTTCTATTGTACCTAAATCATTAATCCATTCATACAATGGTTTGAATACTTTGGCAATACTAAGTTGTTGTCTAATGTTTTTACTATCATCATCATTTGCATCCCAAGCTCTACCATCTGGTCTTATGTTTTGTATATATCCACCACTAGCTCTAGTGAATTTACCATCACTATCAAAAGTACCTACTGCTAAACTAGCTTTAACTTCACTAGTCTTATTACCTTTAGCTGTTACAACTGAAATAATATCTGTAATCAGTTCTGGAGGAGTCCATCCTGTTTCAGTAGTAGTTCCAACAATGTGAGTATCATTTTTAAGATAAGCTTTAGCCCATAATTTATTAAGTAATATAAATGATTTATCTACTATCTTAAGTTTCCATTTAGTACTATTCTCTCCTAATTCAGCTTCAAACTCTTCTATTTCTCCTATCATAATTAAGTCATCACTTGACTCAGTATCTATAACTTCTGAAGGATCATCAGTATATTTCAAGAATACTTTAACGGTATCTTGTTCTTTCCATCTAAATACTCCTTCAGAGATATGTTTACCATCATTATTCTTAAGTATGATTTCCATACCACTACCTTTATTCTTTAGACTAATCTTAAGGTTAGTTTTTTCATCATCAACAATAGTAACTGGTTTAGTTTGAGTACTATCATCTTGTTCAAAGAATTGGATAGTTTTTAATAGTACACTCAAACAGATTCACCTTGCATTATTTCACATGTCAAAGTCCAAGTAATTAATGAACTACCTGCATTTTGTGTTATTCTAAGTCCTTTACACAACACATGAACGTGCCTATAAGTAGTGTTTCCAGTATCAGTAATGCCTAATCCATAAACTAAGTTATTGTTATTTGTAGCATCTTTGTAATACACTTCCTTATATCCTCTAGTTTCACATAGTTTATCTAACAAGAATAACATATTAATCTCATTAGCAGTATTACTAAGTTCCCAATCTTTAATGGATGTAGTTCCACCTTCAGTAATTTGATTAACAACATTACCTGAACTTGTTAAATCTCCATCATCTTTAATATTTCCAGAGATTGTTATTACTGGTGAAGTTATACTTACAAAGTTAAGTTCTGGTTTCTCATATGCTCCTGGTTGAGGTTTGTCATCATAACTCATACCTCTAGAATATCCTAAACTAATACCTTTTAAAGGGATTTCTGTTCCAGCATTAACTATACTTGTACCAGTAAATACACTACCAGATTCTTCTCCTGGTTTAATTATTCCTCTATCTTTAATGTAGATTGTTGTCATTTTAATTCACCTTAAACTACTGTTGCATTATATCCTAGATCTTGTAATTTAGAATTTAAATCAGTTTGTTGATTGTTTAAATCTTCAAGATTCCTATTACTTTGTTCTTGAATATCTACACCTTTTAAATCAACTTCTGTTTGTTCTGTTAATTTTTCATTAGTAAGTATAGTTGTTTCTTTAACTTCATCAAGTTTACCTATTAATGCATCCCATTCATCAGATCTTTGTTGAGCTTGTAATGCTCCTAATCTTCTTATTTCATTACCTACTAAATTAGCCCTTACTGCTATAGCCTGAGTATCTATTTCAGGTATTCCACCTTCTAATCCAAATCTTGTTTTAATACGTTCAGGCAATAATGATATGAAGTAATTTATTTTTCCAATAAGAAAATTAATAGCTTCTCCAAAATAATATTGTATATCTATTGCTATAAGTTTAACCCATTGTCCAACAATTTTAAGACCTGTAATAAGTGTATCTTTAAATACTATAATTAAAGCAATTACTGCTAGTATTCCTAATCCCATTAATACCCAAGGTAATGCCGCTGTTCCTACAATTAATAATACTATTACTAAGATTGCTCCTAAAACTGTAACTATAGATAACATAACTTTTCTTGCAGTACTCATATCACTTGTCCAAATAAGAACTAATAATGTTGCTGCACCAATTATAACTAAAGTTATCCCCATAATCACTGCAAGAGTTATTGCAATAGTACCCAAAGGTACTCCTAATGCAATTAATGATGCACCTAATAATACAAATTGACCTATCAATGAAGTAACTGCTGCAACTGCAAATAAGATTATTAAACTAATAGCTATGAATAATGTTAATTTAGGTCTTTTACTTACAAATGTTATAATCTGTATTAAAAAATCTATAAATCTTACAAATAAGAAACTATTACTTAATGCATCTATGAGACTAAACTTAAAGAATCCCCATGCAGCACTCAACTCATTAGTCTTTTGTGTAAATATTGATTGTTCAGTACCAACTATCTTGAAAGCATCAAATGCACCACGTAAGAAACCACCAATAAATCTTTTGAAAGCCATACCCATAAACAACATAGCAAAACCAATACCCATGATTCCACCACGCATACCTTTTGATTTTTTAGTAATATTTGCCATATCCTTTTCTATCTTTTTTAAAGGTGCTGTTGCTTTATTAATTACATTCACTAATATCTTTATTATAGATGCCATATTATTTACTTCCTTTTTGCTTTATCCATTTCTGCTTTTTCTCTTTTGGAATATTCATTTAATTCTCTTAATTGTGAATTTAATTTAACAAGTGGGTAATCATCATCTATATACACTCCAAGCTCTTTCTCAACATAGAACATGTTAGTTGCCATAGCAGATTCATAGTCTAAAACATTAAACTCATCTGTCATGGCAAAATCTTGTTGCATGTGTTGAGCATTACCTCTTACTCTGCCTTTGCTTTTTGATTTAGCACTTGAAGTGTGTCTTTTTTTGCTTTTTCTAACTCTTCCCTTGTAGTCATGTTATATGCTATCATAACTTCATTAAGAAAAGTCATTAGGTTCATATCTATAAACAGTTCAAGTTCTTGATTATCTTCAGGAGTCATATCTTGTTCTTCCCTAGCCAATATATTGAACATGTATGGTGCAAATTTATCAAACAATAATTCTTTATTTGATTCTGCACTTGTTATTATCTTTAAAAATTTTCTTCCATCCCCTACTTTAGGAGCTATCTCTTTCTTAAATTCTCCAATTTGGAGTTCTATTTTTCCTACATATGCTGCATACTTTCCACTCATTTTGTTTCACCTTTTTTTGGAGTTGGATTGCCTAGTGTTGGTACAAAATCTTCTGCAACAACATCTTCCTTCTCCTCTTCTTCTTTTACTTCATCAAACATTTGTTCTAAACCTTCCATTTTTTGTTTAAGTTCTAATACTAGATTCCATAAAACTTCTTCTTTTCTAGATTGTTTAGCAATCATATGGTCTTGCCATGCTTTCATCCATCTTGTTCCATGAAAGTTATTTACACAATCTTTATCCCACTCAGCCCAGAATACATAAGGAAACTTCCCAAATGTAGGACTTACTGGAGGTATTCTTTCTTT
>Ga0307928_10002070_pt1 | contig 15327 bp, 19 predicted proteins | sample AceLakmetagen232_FD_201815 | JGI IMG/M metagenome (GOLD analysis project Ga0307928, IMG submission 201815) | Saline water microbial communities from Ace Lake, Antarctica - #232 | ecosystem: Environmental > Aquatic > Non-marine Saline and Alkaline > Saline | place: Antarctica: Ace Lake... | reverse complement strand
AGACGGTACAGATCAACATCGGGGAAGAGCTGCAGGAGGGCCTATCTGATTTCCTCGGGTGGTTGGAAGCGAACCAAGCGAAGATCGAGACAGGTCTAATCAACATGTTCAAGGGATTGATCAATGGTCTAGGGTGGCTTGTAGACAATAAAACAGCCATCAAGGATATCCTCTCTGTTATCGCTGTAGGTCTGATTGCCATCTACGCGATTACTAATCCAGTTGCAGCCGGGATAGCTTTACTCGTTGTCGGAATCTCAGCTCTCATTCTCAAGCATGAGCAAGCGAAAGATGCTGCTGAGGCCCATCTTGCAGCGATGGCTGAGATAGAACAGATGACGACCGATTATGCAGAAGCCAGCGGGGATGCAGCTCTCGCATTAGCTGAACTTCGCGAGCAAACGAAACTGTTACGTGAGGAGCAAGAGGCAACAGTCACAGGTCCATCGGGAGAGCTCGGAGATGTCTTCAAGGTTGGTTGGAGCGAGGCTCTCAAGTTGACTGATGTGCTAATGGATCTCACAGACCAACTAAACGCCTTTGAAAAGCAAGGGAAGCTATCACGCGGCGAAGTGAACGCGATTGCTGACGACCTTGAGAATGCTTATAGGATCGCTTTGCAGTCACCAACTCTAGAAGAAGCGATGGTGGTATTCAACGAACTCTCGGGGCAAGTGATCGCAGCCTATGGTGTGGACATTCCAGCAGCTCTTAAATTAACTGTAGCAGAGATCGATTCAATAGCCGATTCTACCGAAGGCTTTGCAGACACGTCGATCACTGCCTATCAAGCCCTCCAAGATGCCCTCGCTGCGTTCTACACATGGCAGGAGGAAAAGTCAGCGAAGTGGGCAAGCGCTACGGAATCCGCATTCAATCGGGTCATAGCTTCTGTAAAGATGATAGAAGGCCCTATTACGTCTGTCGCGAGCAAGATCAGGAAAGCCTATCGAGGACTCACTGAGGATCTACCAGCGGCAGAGAAGACCCTCGCGGAACTCGCCTTGGTTGTCGGGGATCTGACAGAAGAGCAAGAAGCTCTGAGAGATTCAGCTCTTGAGGTACGCGATGAAGTCACGGAAGCGTGGGGCTCGATGGTCACCAGTGTAGCCTCATCGATGAATTCTTTCCTTGACTCGGTATCTTCAATGATGAGATCGAATCGAGAACTGAAGGCAAGCCATAAAGAAACGATGGCCGGTATCGAGGCAGACAGCAAAGCAACGTATGCAGACCTATCAAAACAACGGCTTGCAGATCTCGCGGATCTCCTCTCTAGTCTCAACGCTGGGACGATCACGAGGGATCAGTACACAGCGCGAAAGCTCAAGATACAGCAAGACTACAACGCAGCAATAGGACCTCTTGAGCAGGCACGACTTGACGCAATCGATGCAGAGAATCAAGCCTATGAGGATTCAAAGAAAACGATCTGGGAAATCCTGAAAGAGATGGGTAGGAATCTACTCGTAGCAGTGCGCAACGAGCTAACCCTTCAAGCATCAAAGTACGCGGTACTAGCTGCGATTGCGGCGATCAACCCCCTAACGTGGGCTGCGGCTGCTGCGTACGCTTTGCAATCCGGTCTTGCTTTAGCTGGTGCTGCTGGCCTTGCACTAGCTGGCTTTGCAAAGGGGGGTATCGCAACGGGTCCTACTTACGGCGTTGTCGGTGAAGCTGGTGTCTCAGAAGGTGTCATCCCATTGACTGCTAGAAATCTTGCGGCTATCGGTAAGGGGATAGCTTCAGCTTCCGGGATGTCTCGTGAACCTCTTGGCGCTGCTGGTATTCCTGGATTGGCTGGGGGAATGAGTGTGCAGCTTAACGACACTGTATCACCTCAGATGGGCGGTGTGAGTGGCTCAGGTAGTGGTATACCCCCGAGCATGGGTGAAACCCACGTACAGATCGTCATAGAGAATCCGACCATTAGAGACGATGGAGACATAGACAAGCTCGTTGAAGGAATAGAGAGAAGTTTTGAACAGACCCGCCGTGGCCTTGGCTGGGCAGGAGCTACCTAATGGGAAACGCGACAACGACTTTCTATCTCGGAGGATCCAGCAACGCAGCTCTTGGCTTTCAGGTAATCAATCAACGATCGCGTCCTCTGCTTCCTAGAACGTGGGACCTCACTGAACGCATTGCAGGGCAGCATGGGCAGCTTGACTACGGCGCCAAGCTCAGAGAGCGCGTATTTGAAATGGAGTGCGTGGCAGTAGACGCAACGACAGCCGAAGAGATTGAGGAATTCCGTCAGACGCTAGCAGCATACCTGGTAGATTCAGACGGAGACCCTCAAGACCTAGCACTGTTCTTTGCAGATGAAACTGATAGGACCTACACGGTCAGATACTCAGGCAAACTGGAGATGTCCAGGGAAGCGGGCAACACACTCGGATACTTCCGTCTTGTGCTTATCGCCTACGATCCATTCGGGTATGCTGATGAGGTTCAAGTGAGTGAGAACGTGACGGCATCACCGCACGATATTGATCTCACGAACATTGGAACAATATCAACACCCGAAGTGATCTCGGTGACGAACAGCGGAGTGGCCGCAATAACGAATCCGACATTGACTTTGCGTGTCGAGGTATAGAGAGGTGAAGGACCATGGCCGGTAGTTTCACGACAGCAGAAGCAAATTTGATCCTCGATGAGAGGTTCAAAGACAGAGCAGTCTACGGAGTCTTGCACACAGCAAGCCCGACAGACACAGGATCGGTAGCGAATGAAGTGGCGAATCTGTATTCCTACACACGGACAGTAGGTGCGTTCACAGTAGGAGCTGCAGCACGAGCTATCGCAAACAGTGCAGCACTTCTCTTCCCGGCAGCCAGCGGGGGGGACTTCGGAACGATCACGCATCTGAGCTATGCGATCACGAATACCTACGGAAACCCAATCTTCGCATGGGGACCGCTCACAGTTTCCAAGCTCATCGAAGACGGCGACCAGTTGAACTTCGCAACCGGAAACATCACGGCAACATTTGCAGCCGGTACAGGCTAGGGAGGTGGCTGATGGGTCCTAGGATCGTAGAGGCATCAGCACATCTCAATATCTGTGCTGGAATAGAAGCGAAGGCTGGACGGATACGAAATGCGTCTGTTCACATGAACATGGCTCCTGGCATGCAAGTGCTTCCTGAGGAGCTGAGAGGCATCACAATCGTCTTCACTGGCGAGAGGGCACCTCAGATGCTCGACAAGGTAGCAAGGGCTGTAGAGGCGATCAATGATCCGAACACGGATCCTGCTGAGAGACAGATCCTGATCGACGCGATTAAGGCGTTCACGGCTCCTGAGGAGGATGGTTCGAAATGAGAGTCTTGCGGCAAGTGAAGGATCGTGATCTTACGACCGAACAGCTAGCGTCTCGTGAGGATAAACGACGTCATTATGAGATCGACTCCCAGATCCTCAATGCTCTTGAGAAAGGGAATCCAGTCGAGTTGCTGTTGACACATCCAGCAGGTCTGATGGGGAAAGGATCGTGTGGGCACATCCATGCAGACGATGCTCAAGAGGTTGTCTTAATCAGGAATAGGTACAGCCAACTCAAGGCCCGCTTCGACTCTGGGACAGAGTTCCAAGACATAGACGATGCTCTTGCCGCTGAAGTAGCGACAGGCAGAATGGTGGGCGTCAAGCGATTCGATGATCTAACGACTATCAGAGAGCGTGGATTGCAAGGGAAGCGTGGAGACATTGACATCGGTCCTTTCCCAAGAGCTAGAACACTCAAGGACTTCTCTGAATATAAGTACAGAGAATGGGCTTTAGAGGTAGGGGTTTTGTACGGATTGTCTAAACCTGAATTGGTGAGTGAGCACAACGAATCTCTGGCAGACCTATTGATACAGGTGAACGAAGACAGGTCAGCGCTTGGCCTTCCGGCTATTGATTTTGTAGAGGTAAAGAGATGAGCTCTGCCTTCCGTCGCCTATCTCCCGTAGACATAACTCCCGGCACAACTGGGAGCTATCAAGAAGTCGATCTAACAGCGTATGTTTCGACCGATTGCGTTGGGGTCTGGGTCCTTGCAGAGAACACAGGTGTCACCGTCTCTTTCGGGGTTAGGAAGAATGGATCTACCACAGATCTTTACACACTCACAGCTCAGGGGAGAACGTGCCAAGTCTATGTAGGCATTGACGCCAGCGACATCATTGAAATCAAGGTGCTCAATTCAGACACGACGATCACTCTGATTGGCGAAATCTGCGATCCTGCTGTGATGTTCACAAACCCAGAAGATGTATCTACAGGTACAACTGGGTCGTATGTTGAAGTCGATGTTTCAACGGAAGCCCCAGACGCATCTCTTCTTTTGCTCTCTGTGATTGGTGGCACGTCTACCCGGATGGCGTTTTTCCGCAAGGAAGGTTCGACAGACGACAGGTACTCGAATGTCAAATATGTCTACGTCAGAGGAAATCTGACCGGAGTTGATGCGAGCCAGGTCTTTGAGCAGAAGATAGAAGGAACAACAGTTGACCTGTATGTCGAGGGTTATTACCCAGGCACGAATGTCACGATGAATACGAACGCGATAGACCGTTCTCTTACAACGACTGCCGCGTGGACAGATTTGACAGCTCTACCAGCTGGCGCTCTGACAGGATTCTATGAGATGCAGGGCGGGTTCTCTGGACTTCGGAAGAATGGTGAATCAGATGAGCACTATGGTCAGTGTGCTAGTTGGCGAGGATGGATTGTTGAGTGCGATGGAAGCCAATTAGTCGAGGGTAAGATTGATACAACCGCTGCGGATTTTTGGGAGAGAGGATACGCAGAAGATGAAGCTACTGTTCCTGTCGTTACTACGCAAGCAGCGACGATCCTTGTACCAGGAGGCGCTACTCTCAACGGGAACATCACAGACGATGGAGGGGCATCCATCTCAGAGCACGGCTTCGTCTGGAAGGCAGGATCTGATCCTGTCAACATCGCAGGCGGTGACGGATTCTCTGAGCTAGGGGCTGGAGCAGAGGGCGCATACGATCAAGCCAAGACGGGGTTGACTGAGGACACGTTGTACTACTATCGAGCATACGCAACGAACGTCACTGGAGACGGCTACGGAAGTGCTCAGACATTCACAACGGGGGAAGTCCTTTCCGGTGTAGTAGCAATGACGCCCGGTGCTTCGATGTCTGTATCTGGGAACATAATAGCAGATGGAGTCTTTGCGATGACTCCTGCGATGGCGATGACTGCCCTTGGTGGTCAGTTCCAGAATGGAATCGTTGCGATCACACCAGAAATGGTCATGACTGCCCTTGGCGAGACGAGCACGGAAGCAGTATGCGCAATCTCCATTGCTCTTGATCTTGCATCAGACACTACCATCATCCGTGGGGGAACAGTAGCCATGTCTCTCGCGGTAGATCTAGCAGTCGCCGCCAATTACCTCACAAACGGAGTCGTCGAGATTACCCCAGACATGATCATGACTGCATCCGGTGGATCTACTACCCTTGCTTCGGCAGCGATTACCCCAGATATGAACCTTTCAGCTATCCCGATAAGGATCATTCAGGCAGGAACGGTAGCGATCACCGTCGACATGAACATGGTAGCAGCCGCAGTCAGGTCTATCGTTGTTGCTATCAGCTTATCTGGTGATCTCGGTGCAGGTTCTGTCTGGGAGATTGATTCAGAGAAGCAGACGTTCAAGATCGATGGGGTCAACGTCCTGAAAGACATGGTTGGTGACTTCTTCAACATTCCTCCAGGAGAGAGCGCGGTCGAGTACTCCGATGATGAGGTGGCAAGAGACACTGACATCAACATCAGATACACACCAAGGGATGCCTAGTGGCCACGTCCACTCTGGTACTAACCAAAGCGAAGGTCTACAACCTCAGCTTCGAGCTCATTGCCCACCTAGAGAACGTCTACAACGTCGCGTATGAGCTGCGTGAGAATCAGATCTGGAATGCTTCGTTCGAGCTTCCTGTTGGTGATGAGAAGAACGCCTTCTGCCTAGACAATTACTACGTTGAACTCTTCGACACTGTGGGCACGCGGATAGAACTCTTCAGGATCATCGAAGCTGATACCGTTCGTCGACAAGGCAAGCTCTACGTCCGGTACGAGTGTGAGCATGCACTAGCCTCACTGCTTGATAGTGAGTTCATCGTCAACACGAATGGTGGGCCTGACACCTCAGCGGCAATCGCAACGATCCTTGCCGAACAGGATGTAGTGAACTGGCAGCTTGGAACGTGCGACTTTGCCCGCAACTTTCTGTACTACTGGCCGGAAGGTACGTCACTCCTTGCTGCTCTCTGGTCTATTGCTGACAGGCTATATGATGAATCGTGGCAGTGGACCTTCGACACTTCATCCTACCCATGGACGCTGAACCTAGTTGAGCCGGGTGACGACGTTGTAGCTGTCATCGACTACCGCTTGAACATGGAAGAGCTGAAGCGCAAGAGGGATGCACGGAAGATCGTCAACAAACTCTACCCTCGAGGTAATGGATCAGGCATTGACCAGCTCACCATCATGTCGATCAACATCACGGGCGCCGCTACGACGGTAGGCACTGAAGCAGATCCCGATCAGAAGGATGTGATCGTCGCGAGTGCTGTTGGCTTTGCTCCGGGCTCCCATGTCTACCTAGAGAACTCAGCAGGAGAGTGGGAGATCAACGACGTCGATAGCGTGGTGGGTAGCACTCTCACGATGGATAACGATCTGCTGCACACCTACGACGTCGGGTCGGTCTGCCACATTGGTGAGGAGTTCGTAGAGGATGCCACGAGTCAGACGACGAACGGACCCAAGGTTGACACCTGGAAAGACGGTAGGTACACGAACGCTCAGAACCTCTACGATGCAGCCATTGCCCGCTTAGATGACCTCAAAGTCCCTGCCTACACTTATACCTCACAGGCTGTAGATCTGTTCCCTCTGACCGGTGAGCACAAGTTCATCCTCGGTGAGCTGGTGAGGATCAGAGACAACGATCTAGACATCCTCGTCGATGCACGTGTGACCGTCCTCAAGAAACGAGACGTATCAGGGAAGCCGTACGATATTGAAGTCCAGTTTCAGAACAAGGTGCCCGTCTTCGGTGAGAACTTCGGACAGATCGTATACGCAGATGATCTTGATGGTGTCGGTGAGGGGTGCACGTACTCCAAGGTCTACACGACTCAGGTGCTGGCTGGCAGGATTCTCCTCTCTGCTGTTCCGGGTGGTCCGATCGGTTCAATGCCGAACCCACCAACTGAGGCAGGGACTATCGTGTCTGCTGAGTTCATCGGGATCCATGACGGTACAAACTGGATCACGTACATGGACAACGCTGCACGACTCATCGCAGACGACGGTACAGGTGATGCGTACTTCCGATGGGACCCGACTCTTGTAGGCTCTGCCAAGCTACAGATCAAGGGAGACGTGTCGATCACTGGCACGCTCTCAGCATCGCAGATCGTAGGCGGCACGCTCGACTTCTCAGCTATCGGGAAGACTGGCCTATCAGTACTCCTTGCTGAGATGTCAAACAACTCAGTCGGGTCGAATCAGATCATTGGCAGGTCAGTAACTACGGGGAAGCTATTCATTAATGCAGATCTGGATTTCCGCGGATCCGATCTATACAACGTGGATGGTATCCGGGGTTTCACGGGCACTTCAAACACGTGGATCGATCTTCGCAATCATCAATGGTTCGGCTTCAGTACTTCGTCTTACGTTCATCTCGCTCAAGACGTTTCTCTCCGAGGATCACGAGATCTTACGCTCGATGCCCAAGGTGGCGACATGTACTTCAGGAAGGGCGGAACAACGAAACGATGGTACTACTACGATACCCAGCTTTTTAGCGGGAAGTCTGGATTGAACCTATACTTCCCCGTGACGATCAACGGTACTGATTATCACTACAAGCTATACAACTAGAAGGGGTCCTCATGAGAATCGAAAAGATAATAGACCAAAGCAAGCGAGACACTGTACGAGGGCAAGTCGACAGGTTGATTGCTCTTGATTCTGAACTCGAGTCCGAGAAAGACAAACATGAGACAAGGACCAAGCGCATTGAAAATGACAGGGAAAGACAGCTCCAGTACCTAGCGATCACTCTAGGTGAGGATCCAGACTATTGGCTAGAGTTAGCAGATCGCATCAACTTTGACGAGAGATCTATTGAAGGGATAGACTCACTGAACGAAGCGTGAGAGGAGATACCTTGTCAGACCGAACACATCAGCCAATCAGCACAGAGGAATACTGGGAAGCACGAGCGCATTCAGCAGAAGAAGGATTGGCCGTCGCTCGGGTAGACGAACTCAAGAGGACTCGGATATTCCTAGAGTCACTTGCTCGGGTAGTTGCTACCACTGACGGACTCATCGAGATATCAAGACAGACATCTGAACTATCAGCCCGTGCGCTCAGGATGGAATCAAACACCATGGTCGACAGGCTAGTGAAATCCTACAGCCTTGAAGGTCCTCCAGGTAGCTACGAGCTTGACCTCTCAGGTGGTCCGGGTGGCTCTGTACTTCGACAAAAGGAAACTGCCAGTGAGTGACGCGAGTGTTGAGCAACTCAGGGTTGACATGACGGCGTGCAGTACTGACAAAGAGCTTCGTGTGACCACTCTTGAGACTTGGAGGAAGCAACAGAACGGAGACCTCCGAAGAATCCGCACCAAGACAACAGCCATCCTCATCTCGGTTATCATGCTACTGATCGGAGTGGTAATGAACCTCGTAGTCTCACGCACTCAGCCTGACATTCGAGCGGTAGTCGAACAAGTGCTAGAATCAATCGATCGACCATAAGCTAGAGGAAAGGAGAGAATCATGAAGAAAGTACGTGCGGTAGTGGCTCTCGCATTGATTGCGGTAGCCGTGTGTGTAGTAGCTGTGATGGCCTCAGATGGTGCTGTAGTCGATGAGTTGACGCCCTTCGCTACAACGATCACAACCTTGCTTGCAGGCACGCTAGGCGTGTGGCTCGTTCAAGGTCTGAAGAAGATCCTGCCTGAAGGAATTGGGGACAAACTGATGACGTGGATCTCGTACGGATGCGCCTTCGTTGTGGCCCTCGTAGCCTTCGCAGTCACGGGCGGATTCAAGGAGCTGTTCTCTTCACCGTGGGTCGTCATTCAGAACCTAGCCACGACAGGCGGATTCATGACCTTGGCCTACGCGACGTTGAAGGGCAAGCTCGGAATCAAGGGTCGTAAAGAACTGGGGAGGAAGTAATCATGGACCTCTCAGGCATTGCGTCTCTCGTCATTGCAGCACTCCTCGGCTTCTTCCTGATCAAGGGAAATAAGAAAGCCCCAGTCATTGAACCACCACCGGCCCCAGGTCCACGACCTACACCAGCGGCCAACCTATCCCCCGAAGTCTACCCACCGTTCCTCGTAGGTGAACTAGATTGGGGAGGTCAGTTCGTCATTGACATGCGTCACCGCCTGCATGGATGTGACAGCTCAGGACTCCCTGTGAATGTGACAGGGGCGGTCGATCCTGATGATGATCTGCTGAGGTATCGGATCAACGTCACGGGACCTGATGATGACGGGAATATCGTTCCGTACTCAGTCTTCAGTCGTGACGGCAAGAAGATCAACGATCAGTGGTTGCCCGAAGACTTCTTCCCAGTAGTGCGGAAGAACCGCTTCGACGTGAACTCGGAAGCGACAGAGCAAGAAGCTCTTGCCTATTGCTTCGTCGGGCATTCGATGGATAAGGCTCCTGGTGGTGTATTCATTCCGATGAGATGCGTGACGCCTCCACCTCCCGTGCCCGTTCCGGTAACGATCGTCGGTGAGATGACGGTGATGTACGAAGCCCGTGATCCTTCAGGTCGTTCTCGATCTGCTGCGATCAATGTTTCAGTCACGAAAACAAGCTGCTAGAGTGAGACTGAAGAGGTAGTCGATCCTCGGAACCAACTCACTTTAGTCCTCCTAGGGATCTCCTCTAGCTCTAGGGAAGAGAGAAGCGGGCACTTCGGTGTCCGCTCTTTCTTTGTCATTTGACTTCTTCCTCGGTTCGATGTATATATGAATACGTAAACACGCATAGGAGGTGAGACCGTGGCAGAGACACTGATGAAAAGGAAATTCAATTTCGAGGTAGGGGCAGAGGATCAAGACGTCATCGACAAGCTCGAAGCAGCGCCGACGTACAAGGATCTGATCGTGAAGGCAGTCCGGCAGTACCGAGAGGAGGACAACGATGGATAAGGAACTACAAATAAAATTGTCGAACGACAGCAAGAGCATGGAAGTAATGCTCAGGATCATGGCAGACAGTTTCTCGCGCCAGCATAAAGCAGTGTCAGATGAACTCATGGGCAAATCTGTCATAATAATGTCTCTCAAGAAGATAGATGCACATCTGCTTCGGGCGTCAATACTGCTCGATTTCACGATGGCATTCGCTCATGCTGCGAACCAACTAGCAGAGACCGACGTACCGTTCTAACCGAGAGGATGATCAGAATGACTGAACGCAAGACACTGAGGATATGGCCTAGCTCAGCACCTAGGATCAACGACTGCGCAGGGGCAGCCTACCCCTTGACAGACAAGGTTATCATCGTTCAACCATCAGGCGAGCCAGCCAGGGTAGGCAACGCCATCCACGCGCTTGCCGGTCAGATCGTGCGAGAGAATCTGAGCAACTGCCCCGACGCTACCGGGTACGCGGTAGATCATGACGTACTCGACAAGCTAAAAGACATCACGATCAAAGGGATCTACGCAGCTCAGATGTGGCAGGAGATCCGAGGAGAGTTCGACCTCGAAACGGTAGAGGTTGAGCATTACGGTAGGTGGAGCGACGAGGAAGGCGAAGGCCCAATCCTCACGATGTCAGGCTACACCGATGCGCGGGGCTTGCTCCTCGACGGTGTATCCATCGGCATCGTAGATTGGAAGTCAGGGCAACCGGACTTTGAGCTTGTCGACACGGAAGACGAAGGCGGTGCAGACCTTCAAGTTCTCATGGAGAAGTCAGGCTCAATCCATCAGCTCAAGTGTTACGCCAAGCAAGCCCTTGAGGAGTACCCCGACAGGAGCCTAGCTCGTTTGTACCTTGGCTGGTTGTCCGAGCGGTACTACATCTCGGTCACCTACACCCGTGAAGAGATCGACGCATGGTGGGACAGGCTCCAATACAAGATCCGGACGTGGGACGGCAAGACGTTCGCGCCGGGTACACCCTGCAAATGGTGTCGTAATGCGATCGGATGCCCAGGACGTGAGAAGTACATGGGTGTTGCAGTCAAGGCGTTTGACAGCTACCCACCTCCTACAGCAGGACGACACGGACTTGCTCAGGACGATCCCAAGAGGTACGTCATCGAGCACCGCATGTCTAAAGCCTACGCTCAATGCTCGGTGCTTGAGGCACACATCAAGATCTTCAAGGCGAACCTCAAGCAAGAGGTAGCGGCGAACGGTCCTATCCCAGACGGCGAAGGAAAGGCCATCTGCCTCATCAACGTCACAGGGAAGACAGTTATCGACGCTCTCTCAGGATGGGACACGCTGCGAGATCATTTCGACGGCGACGAATCGGAGCTGCTCAAGCTGGTAACCATCAGCGCCTCTACCTTGAAGCAGGCAATCAAGGCACGGACAGACCGGGGAGAGAAGCAAAACGCGGTAGATCATCTCATCGAGGATCTTGAGGCAGAGGGTGCAGTCATCTACAAGCCTGGGTATCAGAAGTTGGGCAAGATCAACGACAAGCGATACCAGCCAGCAATCGACATCTAGGACAGAGCAAAAGGAAGCACGAGAGGAGCAACGCATGGTAGCTAAGAAACAGGGCGGCACGATAGATCTACTCGTCGAGAACTACAAGAAGATAAGGCACCTTCATGTGGTACTCGTACCGGGGTGCAACCAAATCGGAGGACCAAACGGGGCTGGAAAGAGTAGCGGCCTTGATGCTGTATCGAATCTCTTCGGAGGGAAGAAGCTCACGCCGTCAGAGCCGGTCCGTGAGGGAGAGGAAGGCTATGACCTACACATGAAGCTCAACGAGCTTGGACTGGCTCTCAGTAGAACAGGGGTGCTACAGGAGGACGGCAGCCTCAAGGAAGAGTTCGTAGTCACACCTCTTGAAGGTGTAGCGGCTGGTAGCGCACTACCTCGACCGAAGGAAATGATGGACAAGCTCATCGGTGCGCACAGCATGGTACTGAAACCGTTGATCGAGATGTCCAACGCTGATCGGATAGCACTCTTGCAGAGGTGCGCAGGGCTGGACTTCACCGAGCTGGACGCGAAGTACATCGAGATCTATGCCAAGCGCACGGACATCAACCGAGCCACCGAATCCCTCAAGAACAGGCTCGAAGCAATGCCAAGCTATCCAGACGCGCCCAATTTGTTTGTAGTCGTGGCTGATCTCATGGCAGAGCTTGAGAAGCAAAGAGCGGACAATGATGAGAACGATCGGATACGTCGGGATCTCGATAACGATAACGACATGCTAGAAGTGGCGATAGAACATCACTCTTACCTAGTAACTGCCGAAGAAGAAGCGCAGGCAGCAGTAGCGGTAGCGAAGGCAAAAGCAGAGGAAGCGAAGCAAGCAGCAAAGGCAGGCAAGGACGCTCTAGGCAAAGCCAGCGAAGCGAACAAGATTCTACAAGCCAATGTAGCCGCGCTGGAAGACATCGACCTCGATCCCATCAACGCGCAGATTACCGGGGCCGAAGAGGTCAACAACGAGATCAAGGCGAACTTCGATCGGGTTGCGGTAGCGAAGGAGTATGACGCCTCGAGGGATGAAGGCACGAAGCTCACGGGCAAGCTACGCGAGATCGACGATGAGAAGAAGAAGCTGCTTGCCGATGCCGATATTCCCGGTGGCCTATCCTGGGAAGACGGTGTCGTGCGCTTGAAGAACAAACCCCTTGAGCAAGCCAGCCAGGTTGAACAGATGGACGTAGACATCGCTATCTCGATTGCGCAGAACCCAGATGTGCCGATCATCCTGGTCAACCAAGGCTCACTGTATGACAGGATCCACCGTGGGAAGCTCGACAAGGTAGCGAAGAAGCACGGCGTCTACGTCTTCTTCGAGCGTGTGATCGACACTGAGGAAGAAGCGAAGGCAGAAGGGGTCGCCGTCTTCATGCGTGACGGCACGGGGATCAACCTCGATGGAGGGTCAGATGAAGCGTAATTTTTGTGACAGATGTGGCAAGGAGAGGTACTCGGATGTCACCAAGACGCTGGTACTATCAGACACTACTAGCGTGGGAACAATGCGCGGTGTATCGGGCAAGGAGGGCCGCAACAGCAAGATACTTGTTACTGCACAAGTGAGTATGGTCAGGGAAGGCAGCAGCCGGACATACCAAGCGGCAGTATGTGACGAGTGCAAGAAGGAGATGCTGCGCTTGGCTGTCCTTGCCAGTCCGCTGTTGCGCACGTTCGCCCAGGAGATACTGGACGCATCCGAGCCAGCCTCTCCCATTGACGAGACGGATCATCCAGAACCGAAGCTGCGTGTAGACGAGGTATCCGATGCCGACAGCGAGTAAGAGCAACGAACTAGCAGTGATCGGGTCGCAGGCAGGGATGAAGTCTCTAGCCGTTGCCCTTCAAGAGGGGATGGATAGCATTCTCCCAAATCAGCTAGACGCAGGGCGGCTACTCAAGCTCGCGTGTCTCGCTACATCGAAGGAGCCCAAGCTCCTGCAGTGTACAAAGCAGTCAATGATTCTTGCACTCACCGCCTCGGCAGAGCTGGCCCTTGATCCTTCGGGCACTCTCGGGATGGCGTGGATCGTCCCATTCTTCGATCACAAGCGTAAGGTGATGGAGGCTGTCTTCATCCCAGGATGGAAGGGGCTAGTACAGCTCGTCTATCGTTCGGGGCGTGTTGAATCGATCATGCCTGCGGCTGTCTACGAGCAAGACAAATTCGAGTATCAGTTGGGAGATACCCCGATTTTGAGGCACACCCCAGCACGGCCTACACCTGATCGCAAGTGTTGGATCGCTACCGGAAGCGCACACGGTGACAAGGGCGCTCTTGCTGGCTCTCTCGTTGGCGCGTACGTGACCTGGACGGTGGGCGGTGTACGCTCATTCAAGTTCAAGTGGGCCGAGGAGCTTGAGAAGCTCAGGCTTGGAAGCAAGGCCCCTCTCTCCCCCGCGTACAAGAACTACACCGAAGACATGATGGTGAAGGGTGCTGTCCGCTCTGCAATAGCAATCATGCCTCTGAGCGAAGAGGACCGCGGCAGAATCGGGCGGGCGACTCAGAACGAAAACGAGAAGATGGGGCTCAAGAACTTCACCGACATCACAGGCGATCCGGTAGCGGATGGAGCTCACAAGATAGAGGGAAAGAAGCCAGCGAACACTTCAGAGGGTGACGAGGAAGACGAGAGCCCATCAGAGCCCACTGAAGCGTAGTCGCACGGGAGGGGTGGGATTGTCCTGCCCCTCCGTCCCCCATAGGAGGTTTACAGCATGAGATACCAACGCGGGAAAGTAACGATGGAAGGGATCCGCAAGGACTTCAAGACAAACGTAGTCATTCGAGGAGAAACGGAAGTCAGATTCCCGAGCGGTCTACCCATGACGGCGCTCATTCGAGACTGCCATGACAGCTCACTGCAGCAATACCTACTCGCAACGAAGTCGCACATCAAGAAGTACTTCATGAGAGCTGGGTGGAATGGTATCGGGGACATCTACGTGTGCGATCTCGGTGAGGATCCGACGAAAGAGGTTGCCTTCAACCAGGCTACGTTCTTCGCTCAAGAGGTCGTGAGCAAGAAGATTTTCATGTCACTACCGGGCGACCGAGCGAATGCAGCGATGGCACGTCTGGGAATCTCGCGCGTGGTCGCTGATCTATGACACTCAACGCAGCAATAGCAATGATCTCGTTAGCTGTCGCAATGTGGTTTGGCCCTATCGAAGTGATCGAATACCTCTCAGTGCAGCCGATCAACAGAGCATCGCGATTGCAACGCAGAACGAAGATGAGAAGATGGGGTTCAAGCCGTTCATGGACATCGACAGCAATCCGGTAGCAGACGGTGCGCACCCCATCGGAAAAGAAAGCCCTGACGCCTCACCAGCCTCCGAGGAAGAAGGGTAGGTCAGCAGCGGGGGTGGGCCTAATCTGCCCCCGCTCCCCAACAAAGGAGATTCATATGCCACAGAAATACATGAGAAAGCCTGTAACGATGGACGGAGTACGTAGGGACTTTGGTGATCACGTCTTCATCAGAGGAGAGGTGGACATTCACCTGCCTGGTGACCTGCACATGACAGCACTGATCAAGGACACGCTTGACGATT
>Ga0307928_10002068_pt1 | contig 15330 bp, 17 predicted proteins | sample AceLakmetagen232_FD_201815 | JGI IMG/M metagenome (GOLD analysis project Ga0307928, IMG submission 201815) | Saline water microbial communities from Ace Lake, Antarctica - #232 | ecosystem: Environmental > Aquatic > Non-marine Saline and Alkaline > Saline | place: Antarctica: Ace Lake... | reverse complement strand
AGTTCCTATAGATACTAATACAAAAAGAAATGCTACAAAGGTACTTATTTTTTCAGTTATTCTGCCTTCTATTTTTTTAAAAAAAGCATCTGTTTTAGAGTCGTCACCCATGTATTAATTGTTTAATTAATGCTTTTTAACCCTTTCATTTTGTTAGTAAAAAGTTTAAGTATAAGTTTTGTCTATTCTTTAGTATGTTTGATAATAATGAATTGGCTCTAATAATTTCTTATGCGGATTCTTTCATTTCGAATGTTTTTAGTGGCGATCCCACTTCAATAATTATTTTAGCTTTTTTATCACTTATTTTGTTAGTTGTGGTTTTTAAAAGTTCTTCTTTTGTATTTGGTTTTATAAAAAGAGGATTTTTATTTATTGTAATTTTGCTAAGTGCTATATTTTCTATTTCGAAGTATTATGAAAAAATTATTATTGAAGGTTTTACTAATGAGTTAATTTTGATTGGAGTAATTGGTGCGCTTGTTACACTTTCAGCTTTAATAATTGCAGCTATTTCTTTAGGAAAGCATGCAAAAAAAGAATCTACTAGTAAGATTAATCCAACAATTCCAAATTTCACTCCTACTCAAATTCAACAACCAAATATGCTAACTTCTCAAGCTCTTACAAAAGACAATTTAATTAGTTCTTTGAAAGATGATCGTAGTTTGTTAGCCGTTCTTAGTTATGTCATTATTGCTCAATTTGGTGTTTTTTCAAGTAAAACAATTGCCGCGCCTAATCCCGAAATAGGAGTGATTTTTTTCGGAATTTTTTTCATTGCTGCGTTTTTATTCATAAAAACAACTTATCATAATTACATAAAAGGAATTTCTCATTTGATTATTGCATCATTAATTGGAGCAATAATTTCCATTGGCTTAGGGATATATTGGGCGGAAATACCTGCAGAAACAATGCTTTCTATAGCCTATTTTGGCACTGAAGCAATGGTTGCATTTGTAACAGGAATTGCAGTTTCTCTTTTAATGGGTACGAAAAGCTGATTAATTTTTCCGCACTGGCAATCAGGTCTGTTTCACAAAATACTTATTCTACAAAATAGAAAATACTTTTGGCTCATTGGGAATAGTGGCGTTAAGGGGAACATTCTTTTTCTTTTATCTCCCTCCCTTAACCCATTTGCCCTTCATTTTTTTAAAATTTTAATTTAGAAGATATATTTAAATAATAATCGTTACTAATTAATAATTATTATTAATAAGGTTTTTTTATGAACTGTAGAAACACTATTCAAATGCAAAAAATTCTTGATTATTTAATTAGTGTAAAAACTCATCCTAATGCAGAAATTATTTTTAATGCCGTCAAAAAAAATGTTCCTTCAATTACTTTAGCTACAGTTTATAGAAACTTAAATAAGCTTTCAGATGCAGGAAAAATTCTTAAGCTTGAAATTAATGGCGAATTTAGATTTGATGCAGATACTTGTTTTCATCAACATGTTATTTGTAAAAATTGTGGCGAAGTTAAGGATTTTTTTAATGAAAAAATTTCAAAAAATGCACTTAAATTTTTTAATTTAGCTGATTTCGATGCTGATTCTGTTAGCATTAAATTTTATGGAATATGTAAAAAATGTGGGGGAAAACAAAATGAGTAAAACTGAAAAAAATCTTAAATTAGCTTTTGCTGGAGAAAGCGAAGCAAGAAATAAATACACTTATTTTGCAAAAGTAGCAAGAAAAGAAGGATATCATTATATTGCAAATTTGTTTGAAGAAACTGCAATTAATGAAATGCAACATGCAAAAGACGAATTCAAATTGCTTAATGGGATTGGAGATACCAAAGCTAATTTGAAAGATGCGATTGAAGGAGAGCATTACGAAAATACTGAAATGTATCCTAATTTTGCAAAAGATGCTAAAGAGGAAGGTAATAAAGAAGCAGAAATTCTATTCAATCAAATTGCTAAAGTTGAAAGAGAACATGAAAAAAGATATAAAAAACTTTTAGAACTGGTTGAAAAAGGAGAAGTGTATAAAAGAGATAAACCAATTTCTTGGAAGTGTAGTAAATGTGGGTATATAACTAAAGGAAAAGAACCACCTCAAAAATGTCCTTCTTGTAAACATCCAAAAGAATATTATGAACCTGCATGTCTTTGCTTAGAAGAAAATTGCGAAGAATGTGGATTATAAGGGGGAAAAAATATATGACTAAAAAAAATAAAATATACAAATGCGAAATTTGCGGTAACATTGTTGAAGTAGTACATACGGGCGTAGGAGAACTTGTGTGTTGTGGAAAACCAATGGTTTTGAAAGAAGGCAATGTAGTTGATGCAAGCGAAGAAAAACATGTTCCTATTATTGAGAAAACAGAAAACAAAATAAAAATAAAAATCGGTTCAGAAGTGCATCCAATGGATGAAAAGCATTACATTGAATGGATTGAACTAATTACAGGAGAAAAAGTATTAAAGAAATTTTTGAAACCAGGAGATAAACCCGAAGCAGAATTTGAAATAATTGCCGATGTGGTTCAAGCAAGAGCTTATTGTAATTTGCACGGTTTGTGGAAAGCTTAGTTTAGGGTAATTAGTTAGTTATGGCATCAAAAGAAAAATTATTTAATTTGCTTAATGAACTCAAAGCAAGTAAAATAAATAAAATAGTAAAGCAAAGACTCAGAGAATTTGATTCGTTCAAAAATAAGTCTAATGAAAAATGGTTTTCTGAGCTTTGTTTTTGTATTCTTACAGCTAATTCTAAAGCAGAAACTGCTTTAGTAATACAAAAAGAACTCGAGTATAATAAATTAATAAATTATTCTCAAGAAAAAATAAGTAATTGTATTCGAAAAAATAAGCACCGTTTTCATAATAATAAAAGTAAGTTTATTGTTGAAGCGAGAAAATATTCTAATTCTATTAAAAAAATAGTAAATTCTTTTGATGCTGAAAAAGATGCGAGAGAATGGCTAGTTAAAAATGTGAAAGGAATTGGGTACAAGGAAGCATCGCATTTTTTACGTAATACTGGTTCAAAAAATATTGCAATTCTTGATAGGCATATATTGAATTTAATGGCTGAATATGGGTTTATTTCAGAGAAACCAAAAACATTGAATAAGAAAAAGTATTTAGAAATTGAAACGATTTTTGAAGGAATTGCGGAAAAGAACCAAATCCCTTCTGCTGAATTGGATTTGTTTATGTGGTATCTTAAAACCGGAAAAGTGCTAAAATAATCCTAAAATAAGAGAATAACTTCGTTTTTTTAGAATATTTTGTAATTTCTTGTTTTTTAAAATAAGTTTATCCAATTGTTTTTAATTCTATTAATGAGTATTCTATTAATGGTAAGAAAAAATCTTTTTGAAAAAGCCTTTAAAGAAAATACTATTTTTCTTGATGAGCGATTTTTGTACCCTGAGTTTTTACCTGAAAAACTAATTCATAGAGAGGTGGAAATAGAGTCTCTTGTTTATTGTTTTGAACCTATGTTAAAAGCAAGAAAACCATTAAATGTTTTTTTAGCTGGTCCAACAGGCGTTGGTAAAACAGTTTCAGTGAAATATGTTCTTAGCCAACTTGAAGAGTCTTTTGATAGGGCAAAAAGTATTTACCTTAATTGTTTTGAGTTCAATTCTCGTTCTTCGGTTCTTAGTTCCATTGCAAATTTTGTTGGGGCAGGAATTCCAAGGCGAGGTTTAGCTACGGACGAAATTTTTTCACATATGCTTGAGGGAATGAAAAAATGTGGGTTTACTCCTATAGTTATTCTTGATGAAGTTGATCAACTTCTAATTTCAGAATCTAATGCAAAAATATTGTATGATTTGCTTAGAGTAATTGAGTATGAAAAGCAACGTATTGGAATTGTAATGATTTCTAATGATACCGCACTTGTTTCAAAATTAGATTCTCGTATTCGTAGTTCTATGGCCGAGCAAACAATTTTGTTTGAACAGTATTCCCCTCAAGAATTAAAAGCTATTCTTTCTTCCAGGGCAGAACTTGCTTTTATTAAAAATGCGATTAGTGCGGATGTTGTTGGTGTTGCAGCGGCTCATGCTGCTAAACTTGGTGGAGATGCAAGAGTTGCTATTGAGTCATTACTTAAAGCAGGGAGAGTTGCTGAAAGAGAAAATGCTAAAGAAGTTTCAATTGAACATTTAAAAAAAGCATTTGAATTTGTCGATTCTGCCTCTCTTTTGAAAGGCTTACCTCATCTTAGTAAAATTGAAATTGCTTTGCTTAAAATAATTGCTGAAAATCAGCCAATTGTTTCAGGAAAAATATATGAAATTTATTCTACTTCGGTTGAAGAACCGCTTAAACAAAGAAGATTGAGGGAAATTCTTTTGGATTTGGCTAAAAAAAATTTTATTTCAATTAAATCAATGATGCGGGGAAATAAAGGAAATACTAAAGAATTTTCTTTAATGTTGCCAGAAAAAATGATTCTGACGGAAATTTCTAAAATTAAGTTTTAACAATTCTATTTTATTGGTTTCACTTTATTATTTCATTATGAGTGATATGTGGACCGAGAAGTATTATCCTAATAAGGAGTCATTTATTGGCAATTCAGAAATTGTTTCAAAAGCAATTGAATGGGCAAAAAAATGGCAAAAAGGCGAAGAATTACCTCCTTTATTATTATGGGGCCAAACAGGGTCTGGAAAAACATTACTTGCGTATATTCTTGCAAAAGAATTTGGTTGGAGTGTTGTTGAGCTTAATAATTCTGATTTACGTTCCAAAGACGTTATTGAAAAAGTTGTTGGTGCGGCTTCTCAAAATGCATCTTTTTTTGGCAAAAAAAGATTAATTCTTATTGACGAAGTTGATGCATTAACAAGAACAGATAGAGGTGGGGCTTCAGCTATTGCGTCCATTATTAAAACTACAAAAAATCCGGTTGTATTAACTGCTAATGATATTTTTTCTAATAAAAATGTTTCAAGTCTTCGTTTTGTTTGTAAAACTTTCGAGTTTAAAAAAATTAATTATTTATCAATGACTAATTATTTAAAAGAAATTCTTTCAAAAGAAAAAGTTTCTTTTGAAGATGAGGCAATAAAGGAACTTGCAAGAAATTCTAATGGCGACATGCGTTCTGCTTTACTTGATTTAGAAACTCTTGCTTTTTCAAATAACATTTCAATGAGTGATGTCGAATCTCTTTCTTCTAGGGAAAGACAACAAAAAGTTTTCACTGTAATGAAAGCAATTTTTAGAGGCACTGATTTTCAAGAAATAAGAAAAATTAGGATGAAAAGTGCATTGAATAATAATATGTTATTTCGTTGGATTGAAGAAAATATTCCTCGTCAATATTCTGATTTGGATTCTGTTGCACTTGCCTTTAATCGACTTTCTCGTGCAGATATTTTTAATGGCAGAATTTATCGTAGGCAACATTGGGGATTTTTAAAATATAGTTCGGCACTTGCTTCAGAAGGAGTTGCGTTGGCAAAAGATAAACCTTCTTATGATTTTGCAATGTATCAATTTCCTGGTTTGTTATCTATGCTTTCACGAACTTCTACAGTGAGAAATTTAAAAAAATCAATCGGGAAAAAAATCGGAGAAAAAACACATTCTTCAATAAGAAAAGTTATTGCTAAAGATTTATGCTTTTTTAAAACCGTTTTTTCTACTACTGAAAAAGCAATTGCACTAACTGCTTTATTTGAGTTTAATGATAAGGAAGTGGCGTTTCTTTTAGGTACGAAGCCTGAAACCAAAAAAGTAAAATCAATTATTAAAGAAGCTGAATTAATTAAAGAGGATTATGCAAAACCAAAACGTGTTTTTAATCAACCTGTTGATGAAGCACAGGATTTATCTGTTATTAAGACTGAAGAAAAAGAAGAACCCGAACCAGTTGAAGAAGAAAATATTAAACAAACTACTTTGTTTTAACGAACTAACTCAAGTTCTATTACTATTGTTTTTATATTAAGCCCAAAGTTGGATAGACAGTTTTGATTTAATTCGCCCAAAAATCCTTTACCATTTTTTGATTCAATTTTTCCACTTTTGCCGTGTTCTAAAAAACCCAGGTTTGTTTCTTTTAAAGAGTAATCTATCCCCATGTTTTTACATATCGCGTCTAGTATTGATTTTGCAAGAGTAAAGTTTGCGCGGGAATCAGAAATAACTATTCCTAAATTATAACTTTGATCAACTCCTTCTTCTTTTTTTGAATCTGGTGAAAGAGTAGTGCCTATTTCAAATATTCTTTGAGGGTATTCTGCGTGTTTATTTTTGGCTAAAAAATCAAGTAACTCTGGGGCAAGTTTTTTTCGCATTACTTCCCAATTAGTAGAAACAGGGTTTGATATTTCAACTAATTCTTCTTTTGAAAAAATTTTGTTGAGCTGTTTTTCTTTTGAGGTTAAGTTGAATGTAAGCACTTCTTGTAATCCAAGTCCTGTGCAAACATCTCTTACTTTATCAAGATAAATTCTTTGGGGTAGTTCTTCTCCCACCACGCTCATTTCAATTTTTTCAGGTTCAATATTATTGTATCCATATCCAATGATTATGTCTTCTACAACATCTATTGGGTGGATAATGTCTTTTCGGTAAGGAGGATATTCAACTTCAAATTTTTTTCCTTTAGTTTTAACGTTATATCTTGCTTTTTCCAAAAGCGAAATCATTTGTTTGTTTGTAAGATTTAAATCTGAAATTTTTCTCACATAATCAGGGTCAAGAATAATTTTTTCAGTATTAAAGTTAGGAGTAATAAGTTTTTTTCCATTTGAATCTTCCACAGTTACGCTTTCAATTTTTCCGCCTCTGTCTGCTAATGCCATTACCATTACTCTTAATCCTACAAGAATTGTTTCAATTTGGAAACCACTAACTTCGATGAATAAATTTTTCGTGTTTTCTGTTACTTTTCCAGAGTAATTTGAGTTAATTACTGGAGGCATTGAAAGCACATTTCCTTCTGAATCTTCAAATATAGGATAAACTTTTTTTCCTTTCAATAAATGTGCATATTCTTTTCCTTTTGGGTGCATTTCTAATATTTCATCTAAATCCATTTCTACTTTGTATTCAAGCGGAATGAATTTTTTCTTTCTTGGGTCTGCACCGTAATATCTTATGTTTCCTTTAATTTTATCATAATCATAAATTCCAGTTGCGGATTCTTTTCTTTTTCTTCCGTGTGTTCCATCAACTTTTTCTTGTAATTGAACTAATTGTTTGATTAATTCGTCTGTAATTTTTATGTTTTTAATAATTGCAGCAACGGTGTAAGGTCTTACTTCTTTAACGCTTTTTTCTATTGAAACAACAAGTTTAGATTTTTCGATTTTATATTTTGGAATTCCTTTTTCTAATCCAATTCTTGCTTTTATTTCTCTGGCGATTCCTTCAGCACTCCAAAGGTCTGGTCGGTTAGTTTCTTTAACATCAATTGTAAGTATGTCTCCTTCAACTTTATCAAGTTCTCCTTTAATGAACAGTAATGCGTCATCTAATTCAGCCCTACTGAACTTTTTTCCGATAAGTTTTTCTAAATCTTTTTTACTTGCTTCTATTGTAGGCATTAATCAATCACCATTTTGCTTTTTCTTAACCAAGTTAAATCTTCTGAAAAAAGATGTCTAATATCTTTAATTCCAAGTTTAAACATTGCTAATCGGTCAACACCCATTCCCCATGCTAATACTGGTTCTTTGATTCCGAGTGATTCAGTTATTTCTGGGCGGAATATTCCTGCTCCTGCAAATTCAACCCATCCTAATTCAGGGTGTTTTGCGGAAAGTTGTACACTTGGTTCTGTAAATGGATAATAATCTGGAAAAAATTTAACGTCTGTTGCTCCGGCAATTTCAGTTGCAAAATCTTTTAGTACTCCAAGAAGATTTCTAAAACTTAATCCTTCTCCAACAATAAATCCATCTAATTGATTGAACTCGATTAAATGAGTCGCATCTAAAACATCTGGTCTAAAACATCTGTTAATTACAAAGTATTTTCTTGGAGATTCTACTCCTTCCACCATTTGTCTTGCATCAGCAGCTGTTCCGTGTGCGGTTGGCATTAATTTTGATGCTATTTCAGGATTCCAATTGTAACCCCATCCTTTTGAAATAGTTTTTCCTCCGTGTTCATGAGCATTTCTTATTGCATTTACTTTTTCTTGAGCGGGAAGTTTTCCAATTTTAGGAGTTTTTAATTGGTATGTGTCAGTCCATGTTCTTGCGGGGTGATTTTGTGGTTGAAAAAGAACATCAAAATTATAAAATTCTTGATTAACTAATCTTTCAGGCATTTCTTTGAATCCCAGTGTAACTAATTTTTTTCTTATGTTGTTTAGGAATTGTATGTATGGTTGTTTTTTTCCAATAAAAAGTTCAGGTACTGCTTCATGAATGTTATAATTTCGCTTTGAAGAAAATTCTTTTGACGCAATCGCTTTCGTTCCTTCTATAGTAATATTAATTTTTCTTTGTACTACTTCTTTTTCTTCAATTAATCCTCTTGAAATTAATTGTTTTATTATTTCTTCGTTTTCTATTTTTTCGTTTTTAGAAATTTTTTTTAATACTGTTTCTTCAATTATTTCTTCTTTAATGAATTCTTTTGCTACTTCGGTTAATTGTATTACGGGTTTTTCTTTTTTTAAAATAACTACAAATGCTTTTCTTTTATTTAATCCAAGCGCAATATTAAATTCTTGTTTTTTTAATTCTGCTTTTTTTTCAAGTTCTTGAAAACTCATTTCTTGTTTTTTGGATAGTGCTTGTAACATTCTTTTTTCAGGTAAGCCTTTTTCAAGTGCGTTTTGTCCTTCTACGGTTAAAATATTTTTTTTGATTTTTGTTTCGGTTATTTTAGCAAATTCTTTTTGACTAAGCCAATTCACTGCTCGTCTTATAGAATCGATATTTAACTTTGCTTTTTCAGATAGGTCTTTAATATTTTTTTGTTCTTCTGAAAGGCACAAAAGAGTTTTTCTTTCTATTTCGCTTAAAGAGCTAACTTTAGTCTTTAGATCCATTTTCATCACACATATTACAGAGTAATTAATATTAAAAGCTTGAAGTAACTCTTTATTTTAGGAGTAGGGTTTATTTGATTTATATTCTTGATGCAGCAGCTCTTTTGAACGATGGAAATTTTTATTTTGATGCAAAGAACAAGTATTTTACTACAAACCTTGTTTTTGATGAGTGGAAAGATTTTCAAAATAAAACAATTGCAGAAAATGCGCTTTCTGCGGGAATTCTTTCAATAGCTGATCCTTCTGAAGAGTCTATTAATGCAGTTATTTCATTTTTAGGTAAATCTAATACTAAAGTGAGTTCTGCGGATATTTCTATTGTTGCGCTTTCTTTTGAGTTTAAAGAAAAATCAGAACCTTTTGTTGTTATTACTGATGATTATAGTGTACAAAATTCATTAAAAAAAATGAAAATAAATTTTCAAGGAGTAATTCATAAAGAAATAAAAAAAAGCAGAAGTTTTAAATCTCAGAATCAATTTCAAAATTAATTTCTTCAGGTTGTCTATTTTTTATTTCTGAATGGTTTACTAAATAACCTTCTATTTTTTCTTCTATTTTTTCTTTTTTAAAATAGATTAAAATAAGTAAGGCGATTAGCAAGGGTAAAAGAATAGAGTTAAACCCTACGATTAATTCTAAAAAATCTGTGGTGTTTGGAGCAATAGGTTTCAAAACTTTATATTTTAATTTTATTACATTGCTTTGAATTCCATTAAGTGTTAATGTGTTCCCAATTAATTGTGCCTTTTCGGGTAATTCAATTTCTTCAAATTCTGTGTTTGGTGGAAGAATTAATTTTATTGTGGTGTTTTCAGGAATTACTATGGTTCCTGAGTCATTAAAACTAAATAATTGTTTATCATCAATCGTGAATGAGTCTGCTCGTTGTCCTTCAGTAATTAGTGTTGCAAATCTTTTTTTTATTGTATAAGTAAAAATAATTTTTTCTGCTTGATTATCAAAACTTATTGATGATGATGCGAGTTTGTCAATGCTGGGTTCAAAATGAGGAAAAAAGAAATCATTTTCTGAACTCCAAGCATAAATACTTGAAGAATTTTCTATTGCGGTTTCATAAAACGCATTTTTTTCAAATGGAGTATCAAATCTTAAAAAATAAGTTTCAGTTATTTCTGCAAATCCTTCTGCATCAACTTGTGCATCAATATTTAATTTATCTACTGTAACCGCAGTTACATTTATTGAAAAAAAAAGAATAAACAAGATAAAAAAACTTTTTTTCATGTGTTATATTAACACGATTCTTATTAAATAAAGGTTTTTGTTGAATAGAATTTTTTCTAATGAAACAATTAGAATAAGGTTAATATACTGCAGATTTGTTATTCTTATGTGGTTCAATGAAGATTCAGTTTTTGTGGCATTCTTTTTTTAAAATTTCTTTTAAGGGAATTAATTTACTTGTAGACCCTTTTATGAATATCCCTGAAGGGGATACAACTTTTCAAACTTGTATGAAATGTCCTGCGTCAATTAAAAAATTAAAAAACATTGGCGCGATTTGTATTAGCAATGAACACTTTGATCATTTTGATAAAAAAGTTGTTGAAACAATTGCTAATAGGGATTCTTCAATTGTAATTGGACACGAATCTGTTCTTAATGAATTAAATATCGCGTCTAATTTGAAACATTTTGTAAATGTTGGGGACAAAGTTAATGTTCAGGGATTACTCGTTGAAGTTAGGGGTGCACATTATCCTAATTCATTTTATCCTTTAGGGTTTTGTTTTTCTAAAGACGGTGAAAAAGTTTTTTTCGCAGGAAATAGTGCGTTAATGGATTCTTTTTCAAGTATTGATTGTGATGTTGCATTATTACCAATTGGTGGTTCTTCCACTATGGATTTAATTGATGCGGTTCGTGCAACAAAAACAATGAAACCAAAGTATGCAATTCCAATGCACTATAATTCTTTTGATTCAATTAAAGCTGATCCTAATGAATTTAAATCAAGAATTGAAAAAAGTATTTTGAAAACCATTCCAATAATTCTTAAACCCGGTCAAACGTTTAAAACTCCGTAAGCCCACAGAGGCAGGGCGTCCATCTCACTGGAGTTCGATAGGACTTATTTTGGAAATACTGAATCTAATAATTCGTCTGTTCTAATCAAATCTTCTTTTGTTGCAATATCTATGCATGGTCCTTTGCATAATCTATATTCTATTTTTTTTCCTTCTTTTAAATAATTTTTTATTGAATCAACTAATTCATATTCGCCTCTTTCAGAAATAGTTGTTTTTTTTATTGCTTCAAAAAAATCTTTGCTTAATTTGTATACTCCTGCATTAACTAAGTTGCTTGGTTCTTCTCCTGGTTTGGGTTTTTCAATTAGATCAACAATTTTTTTCCCTTCTATTTTTAATACTCCGTATCTCCAAGGGTTTTGTACTTTTCTTGCTAGGATAATTCCGTTGAATGAATCAAATTCATCGTCTTTCATTAGTGTTTTGTAATTTTCAGTTTCAACTATGACGTCTCCGTTTGTTATTAAAAAATCTGAATCAATGTAATTTTCAACTAGGCTTATTGCGTGTGCTGTTCCCTTTGGTTCTTTTTGTACAAAGTAGTTTAGTGGTACTCCATTAAATTCTGCGCCGAAGTGTTCTTCGATTACGTCTTTTTTGTAACCTACAATTAAATGAATTTCTTTAATTCCTGCTTTAATTAATCTTTCAAAAATTTGTTCCAACATTGGCTTTCCTTTTATTTCAGCCATACATTTAGGAATCTCATCAGTTATTGGTTTTAACCTAATTCCTCTTCCGGCTGCAAGTACAACTGCTTTCATGTTCTAAATATGTAACAAAAGAATATATACATTAGCGTTGAAGGGAGGCGAAATTAGAACTTTGTCGGATTTTATTTTTGAAAATATGGTTTTGCCATAAATATTATTACTAATCCTATTCCTTGGAAAACGGTTTCAAAGATAAGTACATTTGGAAAGAGGTAAGTTGTTAGAAAAATGATTTGTATTGCTAGGCTCAATAAATAACCCCATTTTTGTCTTAACAAAAAACCTAGAAAACCTATTGCTTCTCCGTAAAGTAAAATATCGCCCAATACACCGAACGGCAAAAATGCCCTTATGGTGAATCCAGTTACGGTTGCGTATCCAATTAAGAGTAGGGAAATAAGCCAAAACAACCTGGAAGAAAACATTCAAATAAAAAAGTGTTTCAAAGGATAAAAACGTTTTCAAAGAGGCGAAAGGGAAAGAGAATATATTAGTTAGCGTTGAAGGTTTTTTTTTAGAATTGGGTTCGGTTTTTATCCGCCCAAGATTTCGCTGAAAAAGTCGCCTATTGCTTGTGCAACTCCGCTTACTACTTCACTTACTGAGTCAATGATGTTCGGACTTCCTTGTTGTTCTTTATGTTGTTCTTCAAGCGGAATCCCTGGGCCAGTTCCAGGATTATCACCAAACTTTGAGGAAGCATCTTTACATTCAACATCAACAATACATTCGTAGCCCTCGCCTGAATCCCCCATCATTGGTTTTCCGTAACAATGTTCGCATGTTTCACAGGCTTTTTCTTTTGCAGTTAATTGTTCGTCGTTCAAACAAGGTCCATTGTACAAGTAAACACATTCTTCTGCACAAGTCTGGCAAATAGAGTTTCCTGTTTCTCCTTCTTTCCCCCCTGAACAAGTTGTTCCTGGTGCAAGTTTGTCAACACAATCTCTAATACATTGTTCTGCTTCATTTTTTGCTTCTGGTTCTTTGATCATATCGCATTCTTCTTCACAACTTTCTTGATAACCAGTTTGACAATCAAAATCAAATTTATCACAGTTTCTTTCAACACATTCTTCCATACATAAAATTCCTTTGTCTGGGATTTCATTTGCTTTTTCAGGGTCGCATTTTTTGAGGCAAATATCACTTTCAGGGCCATCCATACATTCAACTCCTCCAATACAACCTTCTTCTTCAACACAAGATTGCATACACTCTTGAATTTCTTGGCTTGGGCCAATTGTTTCATGACCATCATATTCTTCTGGTGGGCTTAGGGATGCAAACATTGTAGGGTTTAAAAGAAATTCACCTATAGAAAAAACAGTAAAAGCTAAGACAAAAAAAACTACAACCATTCCAAGTTTTTTGAAACTACTATTAATCATGCAAATACAATGAAATAACTTAAATATTAAGTTTGTGTGTGGATTTTCCCAAGTAATTTATACTTCTTTATTCAATATTTTGGCATGGGAAAAGAATTAATTATTTTGGTTTAATTCCCAAAATAAATTAATGATTGTAAAAAACAAGGAGGAATATGTTTGAAAAAAATTATTTTGTTAGTTTTGGTGGCATTATTTGTTTCAGGTTGTGGCGCTCCACAAGAAAAAGGTTTGAGTATGCAGGATGCAATAGTAATTGAAGCAGATAATGAAGACATGGGAGTAGGTATGGAGTATGATTGGTTGCAGATTAATGGTTGTCCAAACAATAGCGGGGTAATTAATGTTGAAATGCAGGAACTTGATTATGATGCTGCTGGTGGGATTTATGATGTTCTTTATGTGATTTGTAATGATAAAACTGAAAAAAAATATTATTTCAACATAGATTCTTTTTTTGGTAAGTGGGAGTAAACGAAAAAGTTGAAGAGTACAGTCATTCTTCAAGATTGAGTGGTTGTTATTTTGGAGGATTATACAAAATTCCTTGCGAATAATAAATTGTAATTTGATTTACTTGCAATTAATGAAGTTGTTCAGTATTAAAAAAAATTATATACTACTTTAATGTAAATAAAATCATGAAAAAAACTATTGTTCTTGTTTTGGTTACATTGTTTTTGGCTGGTTGTTCTGAACCAGTTCCAAGTGAACTTCCGGAAGATTTTGAAGTTAATTATTATTCTGGCGCAATGCATATTGAATGGGGGACAACAAAGTTCACGGCAAATGCTTTAGGCGAAGCCTCATTGGTTGAATCCAAAGAGCTTGTTGAAACAACCAAAAATTTTACAGTAACTAATGAAGAGTTACTTGCAATTTATGCTACTGCAACGAAAAACAATTTCTTTTCACTCAATGAACTTTATGAAGATCTATTTATAGTGGATGGTGGTTTTAGTGAAATTGAACTTGTTGTTAATGGAACAAGAAAAAAAGTAAAGATGATTAATGTTGATAATTATTCTTTCAGTGAAGTTGAAAGAGAAATTGTTTTACTTATTAATTCAAAGAGGGCTGTAAAATGAAGAGTAAGGCTATTTTTGTTTTGGTTACAATAATTGTATTATCTGGTTGTTTTGAACCAGCGGAACCAAATTTTTTCAATGGTATTGAAACAGCATTGATTCCAGAAGATTGTGTTGAGTATAAAGAGGATGTTTGTGGTTTGTTTGATTGCATGGTTGATTCTTGTTGGTGTAAGGAAAGCCCTGACCAAATTTTGTTGGAAGGAAGAACAACCGTTGCAAATGAGGAAGATGCGTTGAATGCTGTTAAAAATTTTATTTTTACTCCTTATGCTACTTTACCTGAAGGAATAGAAATCGAAAATGCAGTCAAAATCAACTCTGTTTTTTATAATGTGTTTGTGAACAATGCTTTTGGCGAAGAGGATGTTTACACCGTAGCTGTTGATGGAACAATAATTCAAACAGTTTGTGGAGTTTGAATAAATAAATTATTCACAATTCAATTTCCATTAAATCTTTTGCTACAATAACGTTGTGGAATTCTTTTCTTGCTTCGTTTTCGAATTTTTCGTTTTCTTTGTGTCTTGCGCTTAAATGAAATAAAATTAATTTTTTTGCTTTTGTTTTTTTTGCAATTTCGCCTGCTTGTAGTGCAGTTGTGTGAAATGTTTCTTTTGCTCTTGAGCTTAGTTCGTTCAAGAATGATGCTTCGTGAATTAATAAGTCTGAATTTTCTATTGCTTTATGGTAACTATTTATTGGAAGAGTGTCAAATATAAATGAAATTTTTAATCCTTTTTTTGCTTTTTTCTTGTCAATTACGTCTTCTGGTTTGATGGTTTTTCCATTTATTTTCAAAGTTTTTCCTCGTTGTAATTCACTAAACATTGGGCCTATTGGTACGCCTAATTTCATTGCTTTACTACGATTAAATTCACCAAGTGTATCTTTTTCTTTGAAAATGTATCCAAAGCAACTTATTTCATGTTTTAGGGGTATTGCTTCTACGGTAAAAGTTTCTTTTTTAAGTATAATTCCTTTTTTTGTTTCTATAGATTTTACTTCAAATCCTGGTTTGAGCATTGCAAGGTTCAGCATTGATTCTACTACTTTTTCAACTCCTTTTGGGCCATATACTG
>Ga0307928_10002067_pt1 | contig 15330 bp, 29 predicted proteins | sample AceLakmetagen232_FD_201815 | JGI IMG/M metagenome (GOLD analysis project Ga0307928, IMG submission 201815) | Saline water microbial communities from Ace Lake, Antarctica - #232 | ecosystem: Environmental > Aquatic > Non-marine Saline and Alkaline > Saline | place: Antarctica: Ace Lake... | reverse complement strand
ACTAGCCAGCCTCCGCGCTCTTGCTCTGGGCCGCTATCTGGCTTACCGCAAACAGCTTCAAACATAACGTCTTCCATAATTAGATTGTTCACCATACGGACAGCAACGTCTTCCCATCCACTAAGCTCTGCCGCCTTAACACACAACTCCTCATCTGTCATTGCGTTTATTTCTTTTCTATTCATTTTTGTTTTCCGCCGCCTCATAAAGCATATTATGTATCACCATTCCGCCAGCGGCATATATCGCCGAGTATGCTTTTGCGCTCCATCCAAACTCGCTATAAAGCATATGCCGGAACGTAGATTCAGTTTGTGCGTGGTCAACTAACGTGCGGAATACTACAACAGCCGCTTGGATCTGCTCTGTTTCAGTTAGTCCCTCCCAGAACTTTTCAGCGCCGTAGAAATCGTAGATAGCTTGCCTTCCGTTAGCTTCCATTTTTGTATTCTCCGATTGCGGCCACAATAAGATCCGCAAACTCTTTGTCAAACACATATGCCTTGCGGTCACCAGTTTCTTCGTCCTCGATAAAATACCGAGCCTCAATCCCGTCGAGACATTCTTCGTAGCCAAAATCCGCAACCGCTAGATTATGATATTTCATCACGCTCTCCTTCCGCAACATAAACATTCCCATCAAAATCCATCGCAAGTTCGTCTTCTTTCAAATCGGCGATTCCGCGCAATCCAAATCCCTTAACACACCCACACGGAGTTACTCTACCAAACGCAATGTCTTTACCTGTCCATCCCCTGCCGTAGCAGTGTTTGCAATTTTCTTTCGGCCTCTGCATTATCACAAAAACAGTTTCTGCTTTGTATTTCTCAAGTCCGTGCTTTCGGATTAATGCTTGTTCATACAGTAGTAACTTCTTCCACATCATCGCTACCGGCAGTGTCTGTTTCATCGAACACTCTCCTTATTGCATCTGGATTTAACTCAAATAGAAGTATTTTTAAGTAAGCTTTGCTTATTGCAATTGGAAGTCGCTTTGAACGCCCAGAAAATACTATTTTGTGTGGCTTATCCCTAGAAAATGAACATGTGTATGTGCCATCTATTATTGATTCCCTTGTTGACAGCCTAAATCCCTGCGCCTTCAAATCGGCCATAAGGCATAGTGAGCGCGTGATGTCACTATAGTCTGCAAGCGGTTCGAGTACTGGTGTTTCTCCCTTTCCACACCAACTCTTGCATGTAACCGGCCATTCTATATCTTTGTCCCTGTCTATTTCTTCTATTGTTCCGTCATTAACGTCTTCTATTGTCATCGCGAATAGTTCGTTTGCGAAGTAATAACAAGGCCACACATGGCGGTATATTGAAATTCCGTGCGCCGCCGCAATTGCTAGGATAAGCTTATCGGAACTCATTTCGTCGATTTTTTCTCCAAGCCGTGTTTCACTTGTCGCTTCGTCCGAATTTGACGCTTTGTACTTTGCTACTTCTTGTTCATATTTTTCCATCAGAGAATGGATAAATTCACTTGATTCGTATAAACTGTCGCCGGGAAGCAAACCCTCGGTCATCGCTGGAAATAAATCATCCAAAGGAAGTGGTTTCCCGGTAATTTCACTGTTCATAAAACTCATAGCGCGTAGAAGAGAATCAACTAGATCCGACTCCATGTTCTTGTACTTTTCAGCAGGACCTGATAGAAGCTCGCTTATAAACTGCCCGTGAGCAAACTCCTTAACTTCTTCTGTAATCCACTTTACTATGTTATCATTCATTGCTATCACCTAGTTGTCCTAGCGCCTCTAGGAAACTTCGCCAACTACCGTTTGTGCTATCATTACATTCTTCCTCGTCCCCCAAGTAGTCAAACCACAGTTCGCCTGATTTATGAAATTCCCCCCAGAACGCTCCCTTTATTTGTTCAACGCTAAATAGCTCGGATGTCTGATTGGTGCCCTGGCCCCAAAGCGCTATTTCCCAGTGCGAACACCCGTCCATACGATTCCCGGTACATATCGGCCCGTCGAATATTATATGGTACGGACTTCGATTATTGGTGTAGAATTTACACGATTGGCAGTCCTTAATTATGTTGTCATCCATTTTATCACCTTGTTACTCCCTTGAGTTCTTATACAGAATAAAGAAAATACATATCGACCGAAGCAAGTTCTTCCTAAATTCGCCGAAATCATTTATATCCTCAATTTCAGTAAACATAATAGGAAGCTCGTTTTCGCCGTCGAATGGAAATCCTCCAATCAGTATCCCAGGTGTTTTTGTATTTACGTCGGCGGTATTGATAGCCAATCCATTGCCATCTGCTGAAACTTCGCGGAGAAGATTAATAGCTACGTTGGCCTGGGAGGTCGGGTGGAATTCTGTCTGCAATTCTACCAGTGCTCCGTCTTTGTCAACCCACCCGCCTTCGCCTGCAAGACTCCTAAGTTCAAGGCCGGAAGCCTCTGCTACAAGTGAGTCTAGTTCATTGTCAGTTTTTTGCTTATAGTACTCTACTCCCCATTTCACATCCATATTTTCACTCTCCTTTATTTAACTTCTATAGTTTACTAATCGCGATACTAACTCCGTTCTAGTTATAAGGCCACTACTGTATTCGCTAAATGCATGGACAATACCGCTCATTAATTCCGTCGGATTGTCCCGGTGGTTGATGTAAATTGGCATAAACCATTTGTAAAACCGCTTCAACGATTTTCGTCTACTGGTTAGATTGGCTAGTTTTGCTCTAATTACAAAATCGTCTACACATCTATGCGCCTTCATAAACCCATTAGTTAGGGTCTCCATCGCCGCCACGTTAGACGCCTCGTCATAAGAAATGCCAGTAAGTTCCTCTAGGTCAACAACGTGCTTGCAATCTGGGCAAGTCCATTCCGTGAATCCACAAGTGGGCGCGAAATAAACGTCATCATCGTAACTGCCGCATTTAGGGCAAGTCATTGTTAGGTGATATCTGTCTCCCATTTCACACTCTCCTTTTACAACATTATACCATAAAACTTCCGTAAAATCAAGTGGAGTCGCGGGCAGGATTTGAACCTGCAATCGTCCGGTACAATCCAGGGCTTTCATTAAGCTACCGCAACAAGTTGATGGTTGGCCGGTCGCTACTCCGGCTTCTGGCATTTCCCGATATTTAAGTCTTCAGGGGCCTCCCCAGTAGTTGTCGATTCTGGATTACCCTCGGACGGTCTCTTGTCTCGGCTCACTACACCAAGTACTCAGCCAGTCGTCACCACCGACGCAGGTTAATTGCGTGTCTCCAGCTATCCCCGCTAAGCAGTGATAGCAGCCTTTCCACGCCGCAACCATCTCACATCCATCCCTCGCCTTTGCAAGTTTAGATGTTCGTTAATAGTATACACTGTTCTTACTCAAAAGTCAAGCGTTGGGCGAAACAACAACTCGGTTCATGCCCATCTTCCTGGTAAGCACCGCATAGACCGCAACGCATTGTTCCTTTGCTTCCTGGTAATTCTAACCACTCTATCTTCCGAAACTTTTCAAACTCCGCCTCAATCGCATACAACTCTTCCTGCGCTGCAAGTGCATCACGAACATCAGACCCACTATCTATGCACCTCTTGATCGCTTTAGTTTTCATAGTTTTCTCCTTTTTTGAATGTATAGTAGGCGTAGGTGCTGTCGCCATCATCATTCTCTCTATTGACAAGCATGTCTCCTGCTTTCTTGACCGCATCGTTGCTAAATCCGCCGACACCGTTTTCTCTTGTGCAAACACACACGCAACCGTCTTCTACGAATACGCTCCTAAATCTACAGAAGTCATCGCTTGTCAGGCCCACGCCAACCATATCCAGAATTGCTTGTTCTTCTTCCTGTCGTTTCTTTCGGTCCTCGTCTCTTCGCGCTATTTCTTTTACGGTTATTGCGATCTCGTCTTCCGTCGCCGGTCTTAGATTTTGCTTATCTGAGGTCATATAGCTTGGCGTATGAAAATACTTACCATCTATCCAACCGACGTGTCCTGACTTGTTGACAACCCATTCTCGTTTTTCATCCATAATTTCTCCTTTTCGAGCGTTTCACAAGCATACACTATTCAATATTGAAAATCAAGTTGATGGCTGGCCAGATCTTGCGAATTTCTGTCAACTCGCCTAAGTCATAGCCTGTTCGCCGATTAAGGTTTGCAGTCAGGCAGCACATTCGATAGCGGTTACTGGCTTAGCCGTCGGATTTTCAGCCATCGAAATGATTATACTGCATTCGGAGAAGAAAGTCAAGGACTTGACAAAGGCTCGGTTTTGGTGTACGATTTGTGTGATGTGTGTGAAAATGGGCAATCGGGTTTCCTGAAAAGCCTTGACAAATATGGGGGAATAGTGTAGAATTGATATATGACGGATTATAAAGCAAGTCAAAAATTTGCAGCGTGTCGGGGGCAATCCTGCCCGAATCATGTCCGTCATCCGGGGCGCTGCTATTCGTTTGAATCTAACATTGGTTGCACGGAGTTGGCTAACGCCATAAAACCTCCGTGGTACTTCGTGCAACTAATGAAAAATCACGGAGGGTTAAATGGGTAACAACGGTGGGAAAGTAGTTCTTTCAGATTGGCTAGTGAAAATGCACGATTTTACTTCTGTTCCAAACTCGATATTAAGCCATCCAGATATATCTAATCGAGCATTCAGATTGTGGGTTGCATTGCATTCATTCCATTACCGCATTAATGGTAGAATATTTCCCGGAATGGAAAAATTAGCCGAGACAATACATATGTCAAAGTCAACAGTGTTTAGGGCTATTAAGGAATTAGAAGAATTAGAGCTTGTCAAAGTACAGCATCGTGGGTTTGATGAAACCAATGAATATACATTGTATGTTCCACAGGATTTAATCAAACCTGGAGATTCAACGAAACCCTCTAACGAAGAACAATCTTCCGGCAACGAGCGGTCATCCGCGACCGATGGGTGTCGGTCAAATATGACTGAGGAAGAAAACCGAGTATTTAAGAAAACTAAGAAAGAAAAAGAAACCGGAACAAAGAAAAAGAAAGAAAAACGCGGCATAGCCGCTGTCCCTCCTTTAAAAACTAAAGACTCAATTACTGAAACAACACAAAGACCTCACTTACCTAATGGCCCGTCGACCGTCCATCCCAAAACCCGTCCGTATTTCTCTGTGCCAGAAAAACACAAACACAGCCCCAGTCCTATTTATTTGCCGATAACTGAAAAGAACTATCCGATTCTTGAAAACTTGGATGGAAACACAAACCCCATAGAAGACACTTGACAACGTACTGAAAGTGGTGTATAATGACGGCGAATCAAAAGGAGACATAATGCTGACAGCAGAGATTAAGATTAACGGAAGGCGAGTGGCTATGATTGAGGCAAAGAATGTGCGGACAGTATCTGACAAGCTCGGAGACTTCATCGGAAATCGCGCAACTGTCTACGAATATGATTGCACCGTTAAGCAACACAATCCGCGCAAATGGCAATATGACGAGAAGAATTTTACTGTTACTCACGACCGCCGGTTTGGATGGGCTGGATTGTTGAACAAGATAGCCAACGAAATCACGCCTGCCGTGGTTGAGACTATTACAATGAGGGAGAAATAATGAAAGGAATAACGATAGAACAAGAACACGAGCTAATTCCAGACGGCACAATTCTACTTGGATATCGCGGGAGTGTTGCTCACGGAACTTATACACCAAGTTACGGCCCTAATGCAAGGGACGATAAAGACCTGTTGGGAGTTGCAATTGGCCCAATAAATTCTTACTTCGGACTTAGTAAATTCGAGCAGCATATCCGCGAGATTGAGGCGGACGACAACATAATTTGGGATGTCGTTGTCTACGAATTGCGCAAATATATTCGGCTTATGCTTAAGGCTAACCCAAACATTTTATCGCTATTATTCCTTCCAGAAAACCTCTACGTAAAGAAACATCGGCTAGGTCAACGACTAATTGATGAACGAGATATTTTCTGTTCCAAGGAAGCGTATCATTCATTCGTTGGCTATGCCCACGGACAGCTTCATCGCATGACTCATCCAAGCGGAAAACACATGGGTAAGAAACGGCGAGATTTGGTGATGAAATTCGGTTACGACACTAAGAACGCCAGCCACTTGGTTCGTATCCTAAGAGTAGGTATTGAATTTTTAGCAACTGGAGAAATTCGAGTTCTGAGAGAAGACGCCGCTGAACTAATCGAGATTAAGAAAGGGGAATGGTCGCTTGAACGAGTCGAGAGACTTGCAGATGAATTGTTCGCCATTGCGCATGATGCGTTAATTCATAGTCCGCTCCCAATTCATCCAGATCGACAGCGAGCAGAATTGCTATGCCAGGAAATTCTTGAGGAATGGTTTGGCGCAAATATCGATAGCGTAAAAAGCGACCGACGAAACAAATAACAAAAGGGAGGAATAATGAAACTAGCTAAACAGAAAGGGGGAAGTAATGAAGATAGCGAAAGATATCAAGAAAGCTGTCTACGAACAGGTAGATTACGATTTAGATACCTCGTGCTTTACCGGATGGGACGAGGTTGAGTCCATTATCGCAGGAAAGTTAGAGCCGATAAAAAACACAATAGAATATGTTTTAAGTGAAGAAGAATGGCAAATGGGGAAAGTCAGTATTGATTGCCTCGAAGGAATATTGGGAATGCTTAGGGAGGAATAATGGAAGAACCAAAGGTAACTTGCGCGTTAATGAGCGACGAAGTAGAAATCGGAAACGCTTACGGTGTATACATAAACTTCGACGGGAATACCACAGATTTAATGTCATGGGCCGCTAAAGCGAAGGCAGAACACTTCGCAGAGATTTGTGTTAGGATAAACGGCGACGAAAAGGAATTTACACTAATTGAGTTTATGGAGTTACTGGGGTTTGAAACATAGGGAGGCAATATGAAAATAGCGAAAGATATTGTGGACGAAGTAAGGTTCATTAACAGTGATTCCAGAGACAATCGTAGCGACGACCCGGCTACAATTGACGCCAGAAACAAAGAATACAATGAATTGGAAGAGTTTATCTCCGCTAAACTAGAGCCAATGAAAGAGGCATTTGCAAATATCGTGAAGCATCAAGACATTGTGATGGGCAACATGCCGCCAGAGATGTCAGTTACTCGTCGAATTGCCGTCGAAGCATTTGCGTTGTTCAATGACGAGTGAAAAACACAAATAAAAAAGGGAGAACTATGAACACTGACACACACAGAGGGTTGATAGAAGAAACATTGTGCGCTGTCTTTCTATGCGCTGGATTTATTGCATTCAACGCTGGATTTCACACATGGGCAAAGATATTGTGGGGGAAGGCGGCGTGGAATTTGTTGTGCGCGTTTGGGTATTATGCGAAAGGGAAAGTGCCGAAGGAAGAGGAGGATAATAATGACTAGCGGGTATTGTATGTATTGCGGAACGCCGTTAGGTACTGGCAATCCAGATGGAATGTGTGATATTTGTCGAGAGAGCAGTAAGAAAGGAGCATGTAATCCCGTAGCAGCAGGTTGGGAATGTCCACGTTGTGGGAAGATTCTTGCTCCGTGGATGCCATATTGCGACTGTCCTGCTATCGTCGAGACTACCACCTCGAACAATAGCGGATGGAGCACTGAGGGCGAGGAGTAAAATAAAAAAGACTCGTCTGCCATGTGCAGAAGGAGATCTTGCGGCGTATGGATTGCCGCCTTCCCGCAGAGGTCGTTTGGTTGCGATTGGCGAAGGACGTAACTGTGCAAATGATGCGCCGCTTGCAATTTAATTGTTAGAAGTGAGCGACGAAAAACAAAAGGAGAGTAAAATGACTAACAACGAGAGGATAGCTATGTATCCGTGGGAAAATACAATTATAGGACTAGCTCGGCTAGCATTTCGCAAGCACCATATTAACGATGAGGACTGTTGGTATTCGTGCCCTGCTTCTGGTGAGTCGTGCAATAGTGAACAGATGGAAGAGACTGGGGATTCGTGCCGATGTGGCGCTGACTCATATAACAAGATTGTAAAAGACACATTCTATGAGTGCTATAGAGAGCATGGTATTACGGACGAAAGCTTGGTTGATTCTAGATGGAACCTTATGATCGGGGAAGAACAACTATAATCATATAAAGTGAACGACGAAAACAAACCGTAACTGAAGCCCTTGACAAACCTGAGCAAATAGTGTATAATAATATGAATAGGCGGCGAAAACAAAAATACAGTAAAAGGAGCATTCATAAGAGATGACGAGTAAGGATGTAGAGAAGGCGCGGCCGAGGAAGATTATGAGTGAGTTGGGGGTGTCTGGCCTAAGCAGATGGGGACAGCATGTGACTCAGGAGTTCCTGACCGAACTTCGCGGGGCACAGGGAAGAAAGGTATTTCATCAGATGGGGGATACAGACGCAACGCTTGGCGCTATCCTGTTTGTTTATCGCTCTTTGCTGCGAGCCTGTGATTGGGAGGTCCGCGCTAACGTATTAGACTCATCCGCTCTTAGTAAGAAAGCAACTGAATTTGTTGACGAGTGCATTAATGACATGTCTACGTCGTGGGAGTCCACTGTTGCAACTTTCTCTAGCTTTTTACAGTATGGCTTCTCCGTCCACGAAATTGTGTTCAAACAGCGCCTTGGGCAAAACGCTAAAGTTCCCTCGGCCTATTCTGACGGGAAAGTTGGGATTCGGAAACTTCCAGGAAGATCACAGAGAGGTATCTTAGAATGGGCATTTGACAAGCATGGTGGAGTGCATGGTTGTTGGCAAGAGGATCAACAAAATAATAAACGCATTTGGCTTCCAATTGAGAAGTTATTGTTGTTCAGGACGGAAGAACAAGACGGGAATCCTGAAGGAAAATCTATTCTATCAAATTCATATCTAAGTTGGTATTTCTTGCGCAACTATCAGGAAATATTGGCGATTGGTATCGAGAGGGACCTTCATGGAATCCCCGTTATCCGACTGCCTGCGGAGCTTTTCACCAACTCCGAATACGCAACAGAGCTCCAGAATTATAAGAATCTCGTGGCCAATATTAGGGCCGACGAAATGTCCGGCGTTCTTCTACCAATGGACCCAAATAATCCTGAATTGTACAAACTAGAACTTATGAGCTCGCAGGGTAAAAAGAGTTTTGATATCGACAAAGTAATCTCTGGCCTCAAAACAGAAATGGCGTCTTCGACTTTGACTGACTTAATGTTCCTTGGGCAATCATCGAGTGGGGGATCTTATGCACTTTCAAGGACAAAGCAAGAAGGGCTTAACATAGCAGTATTTGGGTATCTATCTTCAATTGCTTCTGTAATAAATCGCCACCTTATTCCTAAACTAATGAAGGTGAATCCTGAATTTAGCGGACTTACACATTACCCAGAGATTGTCCCTAAAATGAAGAAATTGCCTGATTATAAAGAGTTGGCCGAAATTACAAGAGCACTTGCATTTGCCTCGTTCCATGTTTCTTCGGAGCCAACGATCCTCAATTCCGTTTTGGATTCTTATGGCCTGCCGACCTTGAGCACTGAAGAGTACGATGAGTTAGCTTCTAATACAGTTGATTTCAAGGTGGTTCCTGGCGCTGGCAAATACCTTGACAAGAACGAAGAAATAGACGACAATGAAGATGTCGGAGAGGCAGAATCACTGTCGATTGAAGCAGACCAGGAATAAAAGGAGAGCAAAATGGGAGAAATATGGGTACAGGCGGTAGATTTTGAAGGCTGGTATGAGATTAGCGATCTTGGGAGAGTTCGTAATGTGGTTGACAGAAATGGAACGTTCAATGGGAAGATACTGAAGCCATGGACGCAGAGGAACGGATATCAAGCTGTTATTTTATCGAAGGATGGCAAAAAATATAATGTTTTAGTCCATCGGCTAGTCGCCGCTGCCTTTATTGGTGAACGACCAGACGGGAAGCAGATAAACCACAAAGATGGTGACAAAATAAATAATATCCCTGACAACCTAGAATATGTCACTCCACTAGAGAATACCAGGCATGCACTAAGAACCGGGCTTTCGATTCAGAGCGGAGAGAATAACGGCAACAGCGCTCTGACAGAGAATGATGTACGTAAAATCAGGCTTCTCATAGGAAAATATGGGCATAAGGAAATCGCGCAGCGCTTTAATGTTACGCGGTCAGCCATTAGCGGGATAGCTACTGGAAGAACATGGGCTTGCCTGGAAGAAGAGGAGCGGACTATCTATTATATCGAAGGCAGTATCGGCAGCGGAAAATCAACCTTAGGCGCTAAAATAGCTGCAACTGGCCGTGCTGGCTTTATTCCTGAACCAGTCCAGCAGTGGACAGAAGGCTTCCCAGAAAACATCCTAGAACTATTCTACTCAGACCAAAAACGCTGGTCATTCATGTTCCAGCTAATGGCGTTCGTAACCCGCACAAAAACACACAAAGAAGTCCTCGCATTAAGCGATCATAGCAACGTTTTCATAGAACGCTCAGTGCTGAGCGACAGATATATCTTCGCCGAAACACTACACGAAAGCGGTATGATGACCGAAACAGAATTCGCGGTTTATTCAGGCATGTGGCATTGGCTCAACGATAACTTCTGTGTTGAACCAGACAAGATCATCTACCTGAAAGCCTCACCTGAAACGTGTTTGGAGAGAATAAACAAGCGAGCAAGAGGCGAGGAAACAGGCATAACGATTGACTATCTACGGCTTCTAGAGACTAAACATTCCGAGTGGTTGACAAACAATCCAAAATCGGTTATACTTGATGCTGAAAGATGGATAGACCCAGAAGCACTGCTTGACAAACTTAACATAGCATGAAAGGGAGAAAACATGAACGTAGACGACATGACCGAAGTAGCCGTTCGCGCATATTTAAAGATGCTTATTTCCTGCCTCGATGAACTTGACGAAGATGATTTCTTTGGGACAGAGGGATGGCGTCGTTTTGTAATGGGCGAAGACTAGAATAAAGGGAGACAACAATGTATCTAAGCAATCTACCACCAGGAGTGACAGAAGACATGCTCCCAGGAAACAGACCAGAAGATGTCGAGTGAGAGAAATTCCATGAGTGGATTGATGAAATCGCTGAAGTATACGATATTTATAACGCCGACGATTTTATGGATATTATTTTAGAGGCATTGAAAGAAAAGGGAGAATAATATGATGCAAACAAGCACCTGTATTGTTGGGTTGGAACATGAAGGGAGCGTCTATATCGGGGGAGATTCTGCCGGAGTAAATGAAAGCCTTGATATGATGGTGCGCGGAGATGAAAAGGTATTCGTTTCAAACAATATGATATTTGGCTTCACCGGCAGCTTTCGTATGGGACAACTGCTTCGATATGCGTTTGTTCCGCCGTCGCAATCTGTCGGACAAACTGATTTTGAATATCTTTGTTGTCAGTGGACGGATGCGCTAATTGAATGCCTTAAAAACAAGGGATGCGCTACAATAGAAAACAATAGCATTAGTGGCGGGACATTCCTTTTGGGCTATCACAACAAACTGTACCAAGTACAAGACGATTTCCAGATCGGGAAGAGAACAGAAACTTATGATGCTTGTGGGTGTGCGGCTGGATACGCGCTAGGCGCAATGGCTCTATTGGAAGACTATCTTGATACAAATATGACGCCTGAAGAAAAGATAACGAAGGCATTAGAAATCGCCGAAAGGTTTAGTGCTGGAGTAAGCGGACCGTTTGTAATAGAATGCCTGAAAGAAGATGAAATTTGTTTCACGGAGGAATAGATGAAGAAGATGTTTGGTGTTTTGAATGATAATCAGATTAAGGAATTATGCAGTACCGACGATCCAATGATTAGTCCATTCATAGACGGGCAAGTTGGGTATCCAAGCAAAGGCAACGGATATTTTGGGTATGACATTACATTGGGGAAAAACTTTAAGTTCCAGACAAAGACAAGCGGGATGATTAGCCCCGGAACTGATAACTCTGCTCAGTGGGAAGAATCTAGATCGGAAGACGTTATTATTCTCGAACCAGGAGAAATTATCCTCGCTGAGTCCGTAGAGCGGTTCTCAATGCCTAGAAACGTGATGGGAATTTGTTTCGGAAAAAGCACCTATTGTCGTTGCGGCGTTCATGTTAACATGTCTCCTTTAGAGGCGGGGTGGAGAGGCCGCTTAGTTATCGAGATTTCAAATCAAAGCAGATACAAGAATGTAAACCTTATTGTTGGCGGCGGAATAGCACAGCTAGTATTCTTTGCTGGCGAAGAGCCGTCTGCTGGATACGGAGAAAAGGATGCGGGGGGAAGTTACCAGGATCAGGATTCGATCTGGTTGCCAAAATAATTATGAACCTAAAATACATTAATAAACTAGCAGAAGAATCAATCTGGAATTCAGGTTTTGTGGAACTGTATGATTTCTCAAGAGCCAACCTTAACGAAGAATCACGAGAAGAGGCAGTGACCTTTGTAGCCAGCGAGTGTTATGGATCTGAACCTACTGATCGCAAAAAACTATACAACAGGCTATTAACCGAGCATTGCGGTGAAATGGCGTCAAGCTTCGAGTTTGTGAGAGGTTGGGAGGACATGTCGTTAAATGGATGTCTGCGAAATAACAAGGGCCTAAAAACGTTTGTAGACTCAAATACTGATCTTTTATTTGGCGATTTCTTTACCAGTGCTGTTTTTAATGGAGTTGCTACTTTCAGGATTAAGGTTCCAATATTTATTGCTCGTCAAATTATGCGCCACAGATCCTTTGCGTTTCAGGAGCAATCACGAAGGTATCAGGGCGATGGAAAAGCTCCGTTTGAGTTCTGGTGTCTAGACGGGGATAATAAGACATCTATGCCTAGCCAATGCGTCTCTGAATATAATCGTCGTACTGGAAATGGAGAGAGGATAGAAACGGCGAGGGCAGTAATTCCGCAGTCAGCATATACGACATTTTGGATGCAGGGTGACATCTCTGCATGGGCCAACTATTTCAATGTAAGATTAGGCGAAACTGCGCAAAAAGAACATAGAGATTTAGCAAAAGCAATGTTTGCAATGTTACGAGAACACCAACCGCGATTCTTTGAACACATGCATGGGTATGTTGACAACGGGTCCGAAGTATAGTATAATTATAGTGACAAATTGAGTTAGGGGAGCAGTTATGGACAAAGACAAGATAGCAGACATTATCGCCTGTGCGATTGCTGACGGCAAGTTCACTGTGGAATATGTGGCAACTGCGTTTGCGATAGCAAATCTAGTAGGCTCATTAACCGATCTTGCCGAAGTATGCGAAGAGGTTGCGGACATTGCGCAGGACGCCGGAATAGCGATTCGTGAAATGGCGCTGGCTATAGAAGCACTCGGAGTGGAAGATTTGGATAACGGTAGCGAGAAAGATTAATTGGAGGGAATATGCAACGAATACTAATTGAAGCAGATTACCATAGTCATCATCGCGCAGGATTGAACGCACCGGATTTTTGGATGCCAGAGAGAGGGGCAAATGCAAAATGGGGCCGAATGCAGCGCGAACTATGGGAGGCACGTTGCGAGATTCTTGAACAGATTGGCTCTGTTGACGCGCACGCAATTAATGGCGATGCGTTTGACGGTCGTGGCGAGAGGAGCGGATCTACTGAATTGCTTGCCGATCCTTCGTGGAAGAATCAGATTGCTAATGCAGAACAGTGTGCTAGGCAGGTTAAGTTCACGGAAGAGCCGAGGATCATAATGAGCAGAGGCACTCCCTACCATACGGGCCAATTAGACGATCACGAAGACACGCTCGCTGATAATCTTGGAGCCACAATTAAAGACCACCCATTTTTCGAGGTTGATGGCGTTACGTTTGATATGAAGCACAAAATCGGCACGAGTACAGTTCCTCATGGACGAGGTACTTCAATATCTCGCGACAGACTTTGGAATGTTCTGTGGGCAGAAAGAGGAGATCAGCCAAAAGCTGATGTAATTCTGAGAAGTCATGCGCACTATTTTAGTTATGTTGGCGGCGCTGGCTGGGTAGCTATGATAACACCGGCATTGCAGGCTGCTGGAACAAAGTATGGTGGAAGGCAATGTTCTGGCACTGTCGATTGGGGAGTTATTACGTTTGATGTTGAGGATGGTGAATTTGACTGGACTGTGTATTTAGTTGATCTTAAATCGAACAAAGTAAAGGCTATCAAACTATGAGAACAAAACTAACAATCTCTGTTAATGTACCGGAAGAAGAGAAAGAACTGTATCCATATCCGATGTGGTCGCCAAAGGAAGAAGAAAAACTAAGCAGGTGGTATTCCGTTCTCGGAGTTGTGCAGTGTGTTGAACTTTGGCAATTGTTAACTGGGAGAGGCCGCACGTATAAGCAAATAGACACCAAGGCACAACGTATGAGTTTGCAAGACAATGTGCCGGACGATTGGGTGGAATTGTTTAAGGAATAGGGTGGGGATAAATGACAATATGGTATTGGGCACTCATCGCGCATACGGCAATCTGGGGACTTGGGGCAATATTGGCTAACTTATTTAGCCCTAAGTCTTGGAGTGAATCGACCATGTCTGAAAAGTTTAATGGATTCTTAACAGCTGAGTTGCAGCTATTTAAAGCATTAGTTACGATATGGGTTGTTAGGCATAGATTATTCGCGGTGTGGTCTAAAAAGTGGAGGGAGAGAAAATCGAAAGCCTAGCGCAGAGACTATTTGCGGCATTGAATAAAAATAGAGGCGCATATCTTAATGATTACGAGGTTGCACGTATATCTGGATTGCATGAAAGTGACCTAGATCAAGCAAAAATGGAACTAGATGAAGTGCTTATCGATAGCGATACACACATCAGTACGGTTAATAAAAACGACAGGAAGTGGAAGATGACCTCTAAGCGGCCAGAAATCAAGACGGTGGAGGATAGTCGAATTAGTCTATTCTAACTATGGATAAAAAAGTAATGGTAATAATTGGGACTCGTCCTGAGTACAACAAAATGTTCCCGATAGTCTTGGAGTTGAGAGATAGAGGGATAGACACGGTGTTTGTGACCACAGGGCAACACACGGATTTAATCGCTCCAACGGTTGACGAGATCGGAGTATATCCAGACATTGAGTTCTCTGCGATAGATCACTCCACGGGATTCGCCAACTCATCGCTGTCGTACATCTTAGAGCAGTTAGACGGTATCGTAGACGACGTTAATCCAAACGTTGTTATCGTGCAGGGCGACACAACTTCAACACTCGCGGGTGCATTATTCGCGTTTAATCACAACATCAAGTTGATCCACATTGAAAGTGGTTTGAGGACATACCAAAAAAATCCTTACCCAGAAGAGATAAACAGACAGATCATATCAAGGATTGCTGA
>Ga0307928_10002066_pt1 | contig 15330 bp, 14 predicted proteins | sample AceLakmetagen232_FD_201815 | JGI IMG/M metagenome (GOLD analysis project Ga0307928, IMG submission 201815) | Saline water microbial communities from Ace Lake, Antarctica - #232 | ecosystem: Environmental > Aquatic > Non-marine Saline and Alkaline > Saline | place: Antarctica: Ace Lake... | reverse complement strand
TATTTATTGCATAATTAAATGGGACAGTATTGCAAAAGGAATTCCCCAGTATTGCAAAGTAAAATTCCCCACTTTTGCAATCAAGGCCATTGCAGGCACCAGTTATAATATTTCCTTGTATTGAAAACCAAATTAAATACAAGGAGGACATTAAAGGAGATGCTAACAATGACCAAGGTAAATGATATAAGAAAACTATACTTTGAGGAAGGAAAAACAATTAGCGCCATATGCAGGCAAACAGGATTTGATAGAAAGACAATAAGAGGTTATGTGGAAAAAGATGATTTTAATAGCAAGATATCTTCTGCAAATAAAAAGGCTTCCTTTTTGAAACTTAAGCCATATAAAGAAGATATAAACCTGTGGCTTACAGAAGACAAGAAAGCAAAAAGAAAACAAAGACATACTGCTAAAAGAGTCTTTGACAGATTAGGTGAGAAATACAATAAGGAATTTGATTGTTCCTACAGGACAGTTGCATCTTATGTAAAAGAAAAGAAAAAAGAGATCTTTACAAATACAAGGGCTTATCTTCCACTGGAGCATGGTCCAGCAGAGGCCCAGGCAGACTTTGGGGATTGCCAGTTCTATGAAAAGGGCAGACTATATAATGGAAAATATTTAAACCTTTCATTTCCCTATAGCAATAAAGGATACACGCAGATCTTTAAAGGAGAAAATGCCCAGTGTCTTTTTGAAGGGCTGATATCTGTCTTTGAACATATTGGCGGAGTTCCTTTTTGCATATGGTTTGATAATGCATCGACTATGGTGACAAAGGTACTGAAGGGTCATAAAAGGCAGTTAACAGAACAGTTTTTGCAATTTAAGGCACACTACGGCTTCCAGTCAGTATTTTGCAATATAGGGGCTGGCCATGAAAAAGGAAGTATTGAGGCTAAAGTAGGATATCATAGAAGGAATATGCTGGTGCCGGTTCCAAGAACCGATAACCTGGCTCAATTCAACACCGATCTTTTCACTTTGTGCGAAAGGGATGGAGACAGGGACCATTACCGGAAAGATGCCACTCATAATGAGCTATTTCAAAAAGACCTCTTAAGTCTATCAAAGCTTCCCCCTACACCCTTTGATCCTGCAAGGTATGAGAGGATAAAGACAAACGGATACGGCAGGTTCTATCTTGAAGGCGGACTGCATGAATATTCAGTATCGCCAAAGTTTGTAAAGAGCTATGTTATGGTCAAAATAACTGCTTCAGGTGTAATACCTTTAGATGAGAGCCTGCGTCCTGTAACCGTCCATGAGAGGCTTTACGGGGCTTTTAAGCAGCAGTCCATGAACTGGCTGCCATACCTGACCCAGCTTTCCAGATGTCCGGGGGCATTAAAATATACAGGAGTGTACGAAATGCTTCCAGATCCCTTAAGAGAGTATCTGGACAGATCCGATAAAAACCTGCGGGGAAAGGTCCTTTCTGTGATTGCAAAACTCTCAGCTGATAATGGATTTGAAAAGGCAGTAGAGGCCGTAGAAAGCGCTCTTAGCCATAACGCAACCGATACGGATAGCCTGCTAAATCTGTATAGCCTTCTTAATACAAAAGTGGTTCTTCCCGGACCCATAAAGATACCAGGGAATATTCCGGAGCTTAAAAAATATATACCAAAGCTTTCAGCATATGACAGAGTTCTTTTAAAGGCAGGTGAGAAATAAATGTATAAAGATGATATATTAAAATGTTTAAAAAAGCTCAGGCTTAATAGAAGTATCGGACAAATGTCAGAAAAGATAAAGGCCGGAAGTAATCAAGAGTATTTTCTTAAACTGCTAGAGCAGGAGGTTGAGCGCCGGGAGGAGACAAAGAGGCAAAGACTTATTAAGGCAGCCGGGTTTTATACAATAAAATCTTTTGAGGCCTTCAAGTTTGATGAAGTTACTCTACCCGAGCAAGTAAGCCCGTCTTATCTAAAAAATCTGGAGTTTCTTGAGGCCAAAACTAATATTGTTATGTATGGAAATGTAGGCACGGGGAAAACATTTTTATCAATCGCTCTTGGAATGGAGGCCTGTAAGAAAGGGATCTCTACAAAATTTTTTAGGACCTCGGCTCTTGTTAACAGGCTTGCTGAAGCAAAGAAGGCAGGAGAGCTTTCTGCTTTTTTAAAAAAGCTATCAAAGGTTGAATTTTTAATATGCGATGAGTGGGGGTACGTGCCCCTTGAAAGAGTGGGAGCTCAATTGCTTTTTGAAGTTATATCTGAATGTTATGAAAAGAAGTCTCTTATTATTAATACAAATATTGAATTTTCAAGATGGGTCAATATATTTTATGATGAGCAAATGACAGGTGCGATAATTGACAGGCTTCTGCATCATTGCCATCTGCTTCTGTTCCCTGGACCAAGTAACAGGATAAAGGAGTCGCCATTAATATGAGCATATATTTCTGTGAGCAATTATCAATAATATTAACACGATGGGAGGTTTGTATCATGTGATATACAGTCATGATTAAATCGGATGGCCTTTGATTTAGTTGACATAAAATTCCCCACCGGTGCCTGGGGAAAAATTTTTGCAAAAGTGGGGAATTTTACTTTGCAAAAAACAGGGTGAAGCGTAATGGAAAAAGAAAGAACATCAATACTTTTAGATAAAGATGTTATGTTGGAGCTTAAGAGACTGTCTAAAACAACTAATAAATCTACTTCTTTTCTTATAAGGGAAGCTGTTAACAGCTATGTGGCTAAAAAAGCTTCTAAGAAGAAAATAGGTATAATTGGAATTGCAAGCAGTAGCGAATATTCAGATATCGCAAATAAAAAAGATGAATATCTAAAAGGCTTTGGGGAAGATTAATTAAAATTTATAGCAGGTGAAAAATGCAAATAATCGTAGCAACTAGTGTGCTGTACTCCTTAATGAATAATAGAGATAAAAACCATAAATTAGTTAAAGACTTCTTTCTAAAGAATAATAGCGTTTATTATATTCTGCCATCCACAATAATACCAGAATTATGTTATCTTATTAACACAAAATTAGGACCCTATTTTGAACTAAAATTTCTTGAGGAAATTAACCAAAACTTTAATTTGGAACCAATTAAGGATGAAGACATCTTCCGTATTATAGAAATATTAAAAAAATATGATACTCTTAATATCGGCTATGTAGATGCTTCAATTGTAGCTATATCCGAGCGGCTTAAGATTAATAAAATTCTTACCCTGGATAGAAAGCATTTTGAAGCTATTGCGCCAAGGGGATTTGACTATTTTGATATACTTATATAAGGTTTTCACTTAAAACATGATTATGGTTATGTTAATAAAGCAAGTACTCCAACTCTTTGAAGTATCTACTTTAACTCAGTAAGATAATTATAATATGCTTTATATAATTTTAAGATTATAAAAAAAAGGATAAAAATGGTTCTGCTTATTGGGGCAACAGGTTTCCTGGGGGCTCCAGTTCTAAAAAAACTACTGGAAACCAGTTATGATGTCAATTGTCTGGTAAGAACAGACAGCGATAGAGCCAGACTTTTAGATGCTGCAAGGTCTGCAGGCAAAAAGGTTACATTCAGTACAGGAAATTTGCAGAGTGGGGATTCGATAATCTCAGCAGTTAAAAAAGCAAAAAGTGCAGTCTATATGGTTGACCTTAAATATACCCATCTCCTGGAAACATTCCTCCGCACAATTAAGCTCACAGGACTTAAAAGAGTTATTTTTATAAGCTCCACCACTGTTTTGATCCCTCTCGAATACATAGTTAAGAAGCAAAAAATATATTCTGAAAATCTGATAAAAAATTCTGGTCTTGCCTATACAATCCTCCGGCCCTCTATGATATACGGATATCAGGATGACACAAATTTTTCAAAAATGATCCGGTTTATAAAAAGAAAAGGGTTTTTTATAACTTTTGGAAGCGGTAATAATCTAATCCAGCCCATATATATTGAAGATGTAGGCAAGTCCATTGTCAATGTCCTGGATAACAAAAAAACTTACCAAAAAACCTACAATATAGTTGGTAAAGACTCCTTAAAATATAATGAAATGCTGAACATTGTAAGAAACAAATTAAAAAAGAGATTTAAAGTAGTAAAAATCCCAATTAAACTCGGCATATTCTTAATCTTTATATACTCCAAAATTTCCAAAAATCCATCCCTGACTCCTGACCAGGTAGAGAGGATGGCAATCAATAAATCATATCCATATGATAAAGCTAGAGAAGATTTTAATTTCGCCCCTGTAAGCTTTGAAGATGGTATAGAAAAATTAATAAAGGAGTTAGAAGTTCAGAACTAAAAATATAAACAATCAGATAAATACTGCTTTTAAAAAATTTAAATGAATAACCAAAAATATCTGGATCAGTTTGCGCCCTTACCGGTAAGTACTGCTTTTACAGTAACTAAAAAAATCTTTACATCTAATAATATTGAAGCATCCTTAACATATAACCGGTCATACATAACTTTATCCGGAATCGAAAGCTGGTCCCTTCCACTAATCTGAGCAAGTCCGGTTACCCCCGGGCGGACTTTATCCACACTCTTTTCTTTCCGCAGTTTTATCAATAGTTCCTGATTATACAATGCGGGCCTGGGGCCCACAAAACTCATATCACCTTTCAATATATTTACAAGCTGGGGAATTTCATCTATGCTTAGTCTTCTGAGCATTGTTCCAATCCTGGTGTTTAAACTACTCTGGTTTTTCAGTCTGTCGGTCGGGATATCAGCAGTGCCTTTCTTCATGGTCCTGAATTTATATATGGTAAAGCACCGGCTATTTATACCAATCCTTTTCTGCTTGAATATTACGCTCCCGGGGGAATCAATTTTTATCAGTATTGGTACAATAATCCAGAATGGAATGAATAATATTATTGAAATAATTGAGAATAATATATCAAAAATTATTTTTGTAACTCTATAAACCATAAACTAAAAACCCGCCAGTTTCTATCCCTGCAGCCTGGAGGGCCACATCTTCTTCTCATTAAAATTAGGAACAATCTTTTTTAAATCTTTAAATAGGTTTTTATAATCATAAAGCTGGATCTCTTTTTCAATATTGAACAATAAGTTTTGTATCTCTTCCTTGTTTTCCTTACTTTTATTCCTGGTTACAAATATTGAAGGAAAATCTGTGGGCATGAGTTTCTCGTTACTATTTATCAGTTCTTCGGCAAATTTCTCTCCCCGTCTTACTCCGGAATAAGTAATTTTAATATCCTTTTCAGGCTCCAGTCCATACAACTTTATCATATTTTTGGCCAGCTCTAAAATACTTATCTGCTTTCCCATATCAAGAACATAGATCTCGCCGCCCTTGCTCATTACACATGCCTGTATTACCAGCTGCGAGGCTTCGGTAATGGTCATAAAGAACCTTGTCATTTTAGGATGGGTAACAACCACCGGCCCTCCGCTTTCTATCTGGTTCTGGAATATGGGCATCACACTGCCCTGGCTCCCAAGCACATTTCCAAATCTTACAATTGTAAAGGCTGTATCTCTGACTTTTGAAAGTGACTGCAGATATTTTTCTGAAAGCAGTTTCGATACACCCATTATACTGCTGGGATTAACCGCTTTATCCGTAGAGAGCATTACGAACTTTTTAACTCCGCTGGAGATAGACAATTTTGCCAGCGCTTTTGTGCCCAGAAAGTTATTCTGCAGTGCAGCTTCCGGGTTTAACTGCATAAGCGGAACATGCTTATAAGCCGCAGCATGAAATACAACCTCGGGTTTATACTTTTTAAACACACCCCTGATGCTGGCTCTATCTTTTATATCAGTAACAATTGGTATAGCATTGGGATAATCAAGTTTTTTAGAAAGTTCCTGCTCTATTAAGAATACATTACTCTCCGAATGATCAACAAGAATCAGATTTGATGGTTTAAACCTTATTACCTGCCTGCAGAGTTCAGAGCCAATAGAGCCTCCTGCACCGGTTATAAGGATTGATTTGTCTTCAAGCTGATCTAAAAGTTGACCGTAGTTAAGATTTACAGGCTTTCTCCCTAAAATATCTTCTATCCGTATATCCCTTATCTGATGCAGGTGCGCTTTCCCATCTATTATCTCATACAAGCTGGGAAGGGTTTTACAAAATATCCCTTCTTCTTTTGCCTTAAAAGCAACATTCTTCCTAACATCGCCGTTGGCTGAGGGTATTGCGATTATTATTTCATCAATAGCCAGTTTTTTAATAAATTTCTTAACTTCATCAGTTTTTCCAAAAACTTTTATCCCATGAATTTGATGCCCGATCTTCGCCTTATCATCATCTAAAAACCCTACAGGGATATATTCGCTGTTCTTCTGTCTTATCATCTCTCTTACTATCATCTCACCTGCATCACCGGCGCCGACAATCAAGGTTCTCTTCCTGCGGGTATAAATGCTTCCAAATTTCATCTCATTAAGCATTCTGACTGAGAATCTTGAACCCACAATTAAAATTAAAGTAAGGAGAAAATCTATTATAAGTATGCTTCTTGGAAAATACGGTGCTGAAATTATATAAAAAACAACTACCATAATTGCAGAACTTAAAGCCAGCGACTTCACAATAGTAAGGAAATCCCTGAAACTGGCATATTTCCAGATTTTCCTGTAGATGCCAAATAAAATGAAACTTAGAAGTTTAACTGCGATTATTATTAAAGTGTACCATATAAAGTAAGTAGTATACTGCAGAGGAAGGCTCTCCAATCCTCTTATTTCCAGCTGTCCTCTTAAATAAAAAGATATGGCAAAAGATGAAAAGAATATAACTGCATCAAATAATACCTGAATTATATTATTTCTAATTTTTATTAAATTCATTTTAATATTTCAATTTTTTACTGGCTAAATTTACTCCAGATTCTCCAAATAATCTTTACCAACTATTATGGCTGCATCTGCATCTTCGCCATATGTTTCTTTAAAAATACTTGATGGCAGCTCTTCCATCTCATAACTCGAAAAGGCTATCGCCAGTTGGTCCGCCTTTTCTTTATTTTCTTTACTATAGTATATTACAGTTTTTTCATAATTATAACTATCAGCATTAGAAAGGCCCAGTATCTTAAATCCGTAAACTTTTAGATACTCTTTAAATTTTACCGCAGATCCGCTTATGCCATTACCATTAGAAATAATAATATAGGTCCGCCCGGTCATACTTTTATCTATAACCTTTCCAACATCTACATCTACTCCAAGCGGTATAACTCCAGCAGTTGAAAACCAGGTAACTCTCTCATGTACCAGGTCATATTGAAGTATATATCTTCCAGGCTCCTCCGGAGCAAAGATATGTATGTCTTTTTGAAATTCATCTCCCGGCCCTATCTCACCTGGAATAGGCAATCTTCCGCCATTATCCCAGATTACAACTTCCATAGTATCGCGGTTCAGCCAGTGGTATCCAAGTCTTATTTCCATTTCAGAATCACTTTTCCAGGTTATATTACCCGTATTTTTGAACCATATAGTAACCGGGAATTCTTCTCCAGGATCTACGTTTTTGGGAGTAGTTCCAAAATCGTCGTATTTTGCAGAATATGCTATATCTACTACAATATATTTTTCAAGAGGGAGAACTCCATTAGTTGAAAACCAGGTCACTCCTTCCTGAACCAGATCAATTTGTAAGATGTATTGGCCCGGAGCAGAAGGCGCTTTAATATTTATATTAAATACTGCTTCTTCTCCCGGCTTAACTTCTTCCTGTGGAAGAAAACTTCTTTCTCCTTCGAAAACAACCATTTCTTTACTTTCAAAATCAATCCAATGATAACCAAGGAAAACTGGATTTTCGCTATTACGTTTCCAGGTAATAGCTCCGGTATTTTTTATTTGAATCTTAAATGCATACTCAACATTTGAAGCCATGGCGTCAGGTGAGACACCAATATCAGCATACATTGCATTGTACAGGCTGGCTGGCTCGCCATTGATTATACGTTTCCACATAGCTCTTACTTCTTCAATATCCGTAATCTGAACACTAATAGTTCCATTTTCTATCCAATCCGAATGAGAAGGAATAATAGCAGTCTCAAAATTCTCTGGATTAAAGGATAAAGCTGCCTTTGAATATCTAAGGATGGTTAAAATATCCAGGTCCGTTCTTGTATTTTCCGCTAAAACATTAAAATAATACGGAACATTGGATAAGTATCTTACATTTAATTTTTGTATCAGGAGTTCTCTGGTCAACTGCTGCTGGCGCTGGATTCTGTTAATATCCCCAAGCTCTGTAGCTCTACTTCTGGTATATGATAATGCCTGTTCCCCTGTGAAGTGATGGTTGCCAGGTGAGAAATTAGCACCACTCTTTGGGTCAATAAGAGGCCTGTCAATAGTAATATCTACTCCTCCCAGGGCATCAATTAACCGTACAAACCCTTCAAAATCCAGAGTCACGTAATGATTTATTTCCGCATCCAGAAAAGAACTGACTGTCTTTATCATAAGCTCTTCCCCGCCGTATGCATAAGCAGCATTTATTTTATCCTCCCCATGCCCCGGTATTTCCACCAGAGTATCCCTGGGAATGGAAAGAAGGGCTCCGCTTCCTTCCGCAGGATTTAAATAAAGAAGCATTATGGTATCAGCCCTGCCGGAATCATTTTCGACATCCCTGCTGTCCCGGCCCATTATAAGGATAGTAACCGGTTCCTGAGGAGATTCTATGGGAGCAAGTATGTTCTCTACTTCTGAAGTGGTAATTGAATTTATGGTCCTGTTTACCGAATTAATATAAAGAAAGAAGCCGCCGGTACCCGCGCCTCCGGCAACAATTATTGAGGCCAAAACTATTATTATTACCCTTATATATAAAGGTAATCTTTTGAATCCTCTTTTATTCTTATTCCTAAAAGTCTCGTTTCCCACTTTACTTTTATTCTTTTTCATCCATATAACTTTCAACATTAAATTTTATAATAAATCAGTATTTAAAATTCCTGACCTCATGCTAACTGACCTCTCTGATATCCGCACCCAGGTTCCTTAGCTTCTTTACGAAATCCTCATAACCCCTCTGGATATGGTATATGTCGCTTACCTCGGTAGACCCTTCCGCCGCAAGTCCTGCAAGGACCATAGCTGCCCCTGCGCGAAGGTCGAATGACCGCACCGGAGCTCCTGATAATTTTTCAACCCCTTTGATTACAGCATGATGCCCGTCAATTTTTACATTCGCTCCCATCCTGTTCAGTTCATCCACATACATAAACCTGTTTTCAAATACATTTTCAGTTACTATTGATACACCGGGAACAACAGAAAGAAGAATTGTTATTATGGGCTGCAAATCAGTGGGAAAGCCAGGGTATGGAAGAGTGCTTATATTAATGGGCCTGTATGATTCTCGGGGCGCATCTACTATTATATTATTTTCATCAACAATAGAAATATTTACGCCAATTTCTTTTAACTTAGAATAAAATATTTCAAGATTTTTCCATCTCGCATTTTCAATTTCTACTCTATCACCATATAAACCTGCCGCAGTAATAAAAGTACCTGCTTCAATACTGTCAGGCATAACTTTATAATCTGTACCATTAAGACTTTTAACTCCATTTATAATGATGCAGTTTGTGCCTGCTCCCTGTATATCTGCACCCATTGAGCTTAAAAAACAAGCCAGGTCAACTATTTCAGGTTCCCGTGCTGCATTATTGATAACTGTCTGGCCTTTAGCAAGGCACCCCGCCATCATTATATTCTCAGTAGCCCCTCTGGAAGGAAAATCCAGATTCATTACTGCACCGGAAAGCCTGGCTCCGGCTTCATAACCATCAACCTGGCAATTAATATATCCATGTTCTATAGAATATTTTGCTCCCATATCTTCAAATCCTTTCAGGTGAAGATCAATTTGTCTGGAGCCAATATTACAGCCTCCCGGAACGGCAGCTTTAACTTTACCAAACTTGCTCAGAAGCGGCCCTGCTACCAGTATCGAGGCCCTCATCTTTCTAACAATTTCATAAGGCGCTTCATAGCTGCTGATACTCCCCGGATCAATTTCAACCACTTTATTTTCCGGGTCCACATCTATCCTGACGCCAAGGGTTCTGAGCACTTCTATCATAGTATTGACGTCTTCAATATTTGGTACATCCCTTAAGGTAGTTTTACTGTCAGCCAGTATTGACGCCGCCATCAATTTTAATGCAGAATTCTTGGCCCCGCTTATCTTAACTTTTCCAGACAGAGTTTTTCTGCCATTTATAATAAACTTTTCCATAAATATAAAAAAAGTAATTTTCCTGATAAAAAAGCAAAAGTTATTATAACAAATAAAGATTAATTAAAAAATAAGAGCTGCTTTTATTGTTTTAGAAAGATCTTAAAAAATTTGTAGTAATTATACTCTTAAAAAATTTTTTCAACTAAAAATCAAGCCTTATTAATTCAACTCCTGCTTCATTAAGCAGATCTACGGCAAGACGGTCAGGGTAATCCTCAAAATAATATATTTTTTTAATTCCGCAGTTTATTATCATTTTTGCGCAGAGAGAACAGGGCTGGTTTGTGACGTAAATAACCGAGTCTCTTATTTGCACTCCATGATATGCAGCCTGGAGAATTGCATTCTGTTCAGCGTGCAGGCCGCGGCAAATTTCATGTCTTTCACCCGCAGGTATTCCCAGCTCTTCTCTCAGGCATGTTCCTATCTCAAGACAATTCCTCACACCCATCGGCGCGCCATTATAGCCGGTGGTAAGAATCCTCTTATCCTTTACAATTATAGCACCAACTTTTCTCCTAAGGCATGTAGATCTTGTTGCTACCTGTCTTGTAATTAATGCAAAATATTCATCCCAGGTAGGTCTTGTAATTACCATTTTTTAAATATATGCTTTTTTATTTATAAAAATCCACATCTGCTGCAAATTCACGCTTATATAATCTTTTAAAATATACTAAGACTTATTTATAAAAATGCCAAGTATTTTTATAAATCAAGACTTTTGCTGTTTTTTTTATAAAAAAAATATTATATACTGGTTTTAATAAGTTCTTATTTCTTTATGAAAACAGTAAAAATTAACAATCCGCATAAAATTAACAAAAACATTATCAAAAAAACTGCTGAACTCATCTCAGAAGGTAAGATAGTAATTCTACCTACCGGCACCATTTACGGATTAAGTTGTAAATATAATGATAGAAATGCAATTGAAAAAATATATAAAATAAAAAAAAGAAGTAAAAATTTGCCTTTCATAATACTTATTTCCAGTCATGATGATTTTAAAAGCCTGGTTTCAGATATAAATCCAACTGCAAAAAAAATAATAATAAATTTCTGGGATATTAAAGATCCAAAGCCCCTTACTTTAATTTTTAACAAGAGAAACTCTCTGGAAAATTTTATCACCAGCGGCAGCCCTAATATTGCCATCAGATTGGCATATACCGGATTTTTAAGAAATATAATAAAAATATGCGGTCCTATTGTGTCTACCAGTGCTACTGTTTCCGGAACAAAGAGCCCTTCTAGAAAAATAAAGGACATCCCCGCCGCAATCAGGGAACAAGCAGATCTAACAGTAGAGTGCCCTTCTTCTCTGACTGGAGTTGAATCAACTATTGTTGATGTGACGGGTCAAACTCCTGTTTTGGTAAGAAAGGGGAAAGTTAAATTTAAAGATGTTTTAAAATTCAGAAGCAGTAAAAAAAATTTAATATAAAAAAAAGAAGAAAATAAAAATATTTCAGGTAAATTTTTGACTATCCAGTTAATTAGAATATAATATTACAGAGTTTCAAGTTTGCTAATTATAATTATAATTAGCATATTTTAACAACTTATAAAAAAAGGATATTTTATGAAGATAGTCATAGGCTCTGATCACGCCGGTTTCAACTATAAATCCAGATTAATTGAACTTGTAAAATCTATGGGACATATCGTACTGGATATTGGAACTGACAGCTGCCGGAGCGTTGATTATCCTGATTTTGGGGAAAAGGGAGCCAGAGCTGTGGCCTGCGGTAAAGCTGAAATTGGAATACTTATATGTGGAACCGGAATTGGCATGGATATTGTTGCCAACAAAATAAAGGGCATACGGTCCGCTGTTTGCTGGAATGAAGAAACTGCAAGGTTTGCCCGCGACCATAATTTTGCAAACATATTGTGTCTGGGAGCAAGACTTTTATCATTAGAAAAATGTATTGAGATAACAAAAATTTTTATAAACACTCCTGCAAGTGATGAAAAACGTCATATTAGAAGAGTTAATAAAATAATGAAAATCGACGAAGGAAGGCACCAGATTTACGATGATTAAATCAAGAAAACACGAAAATCATACTTTAAGCTCAGATATAGATACCGAGGTAAAAGATATAGTAAAAAAGGAATTGGAAAGGCAAAAGAATCAGCTTATTCTAATAGCTTCAGAAAATTTCACTTCCCAGGAAGTTATGAGAACCATGGGCTCTGTGCTGACAAATAAATATGCTGAAGGTTATCCTGGATTCAGGTATTATGCAGGATGTGAGAATTTTGATGAAATCGAAAAGTTGGCTATAAACAGAGCCAACCAATTATTTGCCTCAAATTACAGCAATGTCCAACCTCATAGTGGAGTCAATGCCAATCTGGCAGTATACTTAAGTATTTTAAATTGCGGAGACAGGATACTGAGTATGAACCTTAGAGACGGCGGTCATCTCTCTCATGGACATAAACAAAATCTCAGCGGAAGATATTATGAGATACACACTTACACCGTAGATCCTGAAACAGAAATGATAGACTATGAAAATGTAAGAAAACTGGCAAAAGCTGCGAGGCCAAAATTGATCATAGCCGGAGCCAGCTCTTATTCAAGATTAATCGACTTTAAGAAGTTCAGGGATATTGCTGATGAAGTAGGTGCATACCTGATGGCTGACACAGCTCATATTGCAGGACTCATGGTAACCGGTTATCATCCAAGCTCTATAAATGTGGCAGATTTTACCACAGCTACTACTCATAAAACTTTAAGGGGACCAAGGGGCGGACTTATTATTGCTGATAAAAAATACGCTGGTCTCATAGACAAATCAGTTTTCCCGGGTGTTCAGGGAGGTCCCCTGATGCATATTATTGCTGCTAAAGCAGTAGCTTTCAGAGAAGCTTTAAAGGATTCATTTAAAGATTACAGCAGACACATTATCAAAAATTCAAAAGCTCTGTGTGAGTATATAAAGAATGAAGATTTCAGAATTGTATCCGGTGGAACAGATAACCATCTTTTTCTAATAGATTTAACTGATAAAGAATTAACCGGTTATGAGGCTGCAGGAATATTAAGCTCGGTAGGTATAATAATCAATAAAAATGTGATTCCCTTTGATAAACTGACCCCCAGCATAACCAGCGGTATAAGGATTGGTACGCCTGCGGTAACTACTCAGGGAATGGGCGTAGAACAGATGTATAAAATAGGTGAATATATTTCTGGAGCCCTAAAAAACAGGAGTAACCCTTCAAAGCTCAAGGAAATTGCCAGCAAGGTTAAAAAATTAGCAAACGATTTTCCGGTTTACAGTAACTTAGAAGTTTAATTTAAGAATTAAATAGTTACAAAATTTAGTGGCTTCTCACAATATCTATCACCTTTATAAGCCTTACCACGTTGGAACGCTCGGTCTCGTCAAGTTTCATAGTTATAAATTTTATAGTCTCGATTATACTCGGGATTAATTTATACTCAAGGACATTAACCCTTCTTCTGGTCTCTTCAATCTCCACAGCCATAAGCTGTACTGCTTTCTCCTTTTCAGCCAGATCAAGAAGATTATCTATGGACTTATCAAAATCATTAAGAGCAATATCCGTCTCTAACGAGGTGTTCATATAGCCGTAAGGGATAATACCACCACTCACCTCTCTGGCATAAACTGGCATACGGACACTTACAATGTTCCTCTTGCTGATTGATACCGAAATCTTCTTTACAGGCAACAGTAATTCCTGCTCTGCCTGGTATGGACCCATTGCCGCTTTTGCAAGCACAAATCTTTCCAGTATGGATTGAAATTCTCTTTCTATAGAAAAACGAAGCTCCTTAACCCTATCAATTAACTCAAGCAGCTGTCTCATAAGTTCATCTCTTTTGTCCTTAAGGAGTTTATGCCCTCTCCTGGCCAGATCTAACCTCTTCCTTAAGCGAAGAAGTTCCATCCTTGTTGCATTTACATTTAAAAGCATTTAGTCACTCTTGCCTTCTTCTTTTTCTGTTTTAAATTTTGCCAGATATTTGTCCAGATATTCAGCCCTTATTCTCTTTAATTCTCCCCTTGGGAAGATCGAGAGTAGTTTCCATCCTAAATCAAGTGTCTGACCTATTTTTCTATTCTCATACTCACTCTGAGAAATATACTGGTTCTCAAATTTTTCAGTAAACCTGAGATACAGTTTGTCCATATCAGTTAGAGCTGCTTCCCCAAGTATCACTGTAAGCTCTTCCACTTCTTTTCCTCTGGCATATGCTGCATATAACTGGTTAAATATATCCGCATGATCCTCTCTTGTTTTCCCCGGGCCAATTCCTTTATCCTTGAGCCTGGAAAGAGATGGCAGTACATCAATAGGTGGAGATAATTTTTTCCTATGAAGTGATCTTGAGAGTATAATCTGGCCTTCAGTTATATATCCTGTAAGGTCCGGGATGGGATGGGTTTTATCATCTTCAGGCATAGTAAGTATGGGAATCTGGGTTATTGAACCTTTCTTCCCCCTGATCCTACCGGCCCTTTCATAAATAGTAGCCAGGTCAGTATAAAGATAACCGGGATAACCTCTCCTTCCGGGGACTTCCTTTCTGGCAGCAGAAACTTCTTTTAATGCTTCACAGTAATTGGTCATATCGGTTAAGATTACCAGCACATGCATATCTTTTTCAAAAGCAAGATATTCGGCGCAGGTAAGCCCCACTCTCGGGGTTGCAATTCTCTCAATTGCCGGGTCATTGGCAAGATTTAGTACAATAACTGACCTGCTTATAGCACCAGTTTTCTTAAAATCATTAATAAAATATTCAGCTTCTTCAAAGGTAATTCCTATTGCCACAAAAACTACAGCAAATTTCTCCTTTTCTCCCAGAACTGCAGCTTGTCTTGCAATTTGAGCAGCCAGCCGGTTGTGGGGAAGGCCTGACCCGGAAAATATAGGTAGTTTTTGTCCCCTTACCAGAGTGTTCAAGCCATCTATAGAGGATATTCCGGTTTGTATAAACTCATCAGGATAATCTCTGGCACATGGATTGATGGGAGCTCCATTTATATCCAGGCTTTTTTCTGCAATAATCTTATCCTTTTCAGTCTTT
>Ga0307928_10002065_pt1 | contig 15332 bp, 26 predicted proteins | sample AceLakmetagen232_FD_201815 | JGI IMG/M metagenome (GOLD analysis project Ga0307928, IMG submission 201815) | Saline water microbial communities from Ace Lake, Antarctica - #232 | ecosystem: Environmental > Aquatic > Non-marine Saline and Alkaline > Saline | place: Antarctica: Ace Lake... | reverse complement strand
CATGAGAACTATATTAACTTTAGAGTTTTACTTACAAAAAGTTAAACTGTTTAACAGTTTTCTTTGTAAAACCACTTACTCTGAACTTTTAAAAGAACTAATTTACTATTATAGTAACTTACTTTCACTTTTCAAGTTAAAAACCTTTAATTACTTTAGGAGAGTTACTTAATGTCTTCACTACGTTCAGACGAGTCTGATTCATCCCCCACCACAAGGGTAGGGGTTTTCTCAGACAACAATATAAAATTTGAGATTATACTAAATTGTCAAACTGCTCTCTAACTGTCTCGTAAGTTGGATATTGCACTTCATCCTTGGCTCGCGTAAGCAGCAAGTCCTCATCCGCGTTGCTCATCCCAATGGGCATGTGCCGTTCAATAAGCCGTGCTACAGATATGTCATAATCATTTCGGATGACTAATAGTTCTTGTTCAAATTGTGCATAAAATTCAGCAATTCGTTTTTTTGTTGAGTTTTGCATTTTACACCTCATTTTCCACGGCTCGTATGGCAGTTTCCAGTTGTACTAATGCGACTTGTTCGCTGAAATTTTCTCTGATGGTTCCTTTTAACTTATTGGGTCTTACCGTGGAAATAACGTGCTTTGCGGCCCTTAACAATTCATCTGCGTCGTTAAGATCGTCCCGGTGTCGCCTTGCCTCGACCCTTGTCATCCCTCGACTGCGCTTGTCGATGCAATCGCCGTTATAATCGACAATATACCACCGCCCAACACAATCGTTCGACGTGCCAATATAACTACCCTCTACTATACTGTATTTTTCTCGTGCCATTTCTTTATAACTCCTGTTATATTATACAGGTTAATTATTCTATGCTAGAAATTATTTACTCCTGTTCACAATTCTTTCTACACCAATCAACTACTTCTTCATTCTTCGTAATAGTATAGCCATATTGGGCATTTCCTAGTCCGCAACCGCACGATGCACACTGAAAACAACTAACTTCTCCCCCCTCAAGCGTCGGCTCACCATAATCAAAATCCCCATCTTCACTTATGTTCTCAATAACAGAAGTAGCACATACATCATTCTCAACACATTCCAACTTTGTTTCACCACAGTTGGGACACTTGAACTTTAATTGTCTCACATCGTCTGGCATCTTCTTATCTCCTGTATTTTTTATTATTTTAACATATGTTCAGTGCTATAGGAATATTTTTTTCTCCGGCTGGAATAAAATTAGAAATCCCTTATATCCTTACCATCTACCTCATTCCCTATAAAATCCCACTCAACTAAAGGCTTTGCAAATATATCCATATTATTATCAGGACGAGCGAATATCTCTACATAAGAGGGATAGCTAACTTTTTCTATCATATCTCTCACTTCATGGGGCTTCATACTGTGTTTTGTTCTCGGTGCTTCAAATCCTGTTCTACCTTGTTGTCTCTTACCATCTAATACTTTGTAAGGTAAAATACCTTTTACACCAAAAAGACAATGCTCTGTTATCCCCCGATAATACTGACCTAGCCCTATCTTATCTTTAAGCCAAGTAATAATAGTAATAGGTCTAAAGCCCCATGCTCTTAATACCCTATAACCATCTTCTACATAGTTATTAGTTACCCATAGATAAAGATGACAATTATCCTCCGAAATACTATTTATATTGTTGTCTGAGAAAACCCCTACCCTTGTGGTGAGGGATGAATCAGACTCGTCTGAACGTAGTGAAGACATTAAGTAACTCTCTTAAAGTAATTAAAGGTTTTTAACTTGAAAAATGAAAGTAAGTTACTATAATAGTAAATTAGTTCTTTTAAAAGTTCAGAGTAAGTGGTTTTACAAAGAAAACTGTTAAACAGTTTAACTTTTTGTAAGTAAAACTCTAAAGTTAATATAGTTCTCATGTTTTCAAGAGCAGTTAAAAACTTAATGGAGAACCTAAAGAAAATAAACTCTTGTATCCTGAAAGGGACTACGGTCGGGACGACCGAAAGAAACGCCTTTGGAGAGAATGTAAAACTAAGATTTTTAGTATTTTTAATCATTTTAGTAGTCTCGCTGAATTAGGAATCTACTCCCCTTGTGGGAGTAGAGGTTCAAAAATGGTGCTAATGCTATTATCTCTTTTATTTTCATAAGAGGATAATGACGATCTGCACCCCTTTTTATCTTACCTCCACCATATTCCGGCCACGGTGGGTCTGAATAAATAGTTTTATATTTTTTCACAGTTTAATTTCACTCAAAAATAATTTCCCTATATTCTGTTCCATCAACATCTTTTTTTATCTCTTCATCTTCGGTACAACCCTCTGTATCATAATCCCTAACTTCAACTCTCACATTAGAAGGTATATCACCACCCTCTATCACACCACCTTCGATAATCATAATAATCTTTATTGGTGCAGGATTAGGTTGTACCATATCATAAGGTTGATATACTTCTTCACCCTTAAAATCATCTACTCTGTCCCCATTTTCATCTACGATAGTTACATCATCGCCACAAGTAAAGTCTTGACCAGTACAAACAAAATTACCCTCATCATCTTTCTTAAAGTTCTGGGTTACAAACCCCACTGTTATCTTATTGTATCTTATTACATCGTCTGACATCTTATTATCTCCTATGTTTTTATTATTTTAACTTCTGTTCAGTACTATAGGAATATTTTTTTCTCCGGCTGGAATAAAATTATAATATCTTTGCCAACTCAAAATCATTTACCCATAGTTCCCCGTTAGATCCTCGATGTATATCTATATTCTTGTCTTCACAATCATCGTCTATCTGGACACCTTCTAATCTATAAAGAAGATGCTCTTCCTTATTTTTTTCCTGGTCAATTTCCTGGTCAATTTCTGCTATTATAGCAGTTCCCGTATGAAGACCTGTACTTATATTGAATCTTATTTTATCTCGTACTTCCATATCTTCTTACTCCTTCGTTTTTATCTATATAGACGAATTTTTCTCCGGCTGGAATAAATATGGCGGGAGAGAAATAGTCTTGTGTAACTATCCCCCTCCCCGTCATAGGAGAACCAAAATTACCTTCTAAAACTTACCACTGATAGCCTGTTCTGCTACTTCAATACCTTTAAGATAAGCGAGTGACTCAACATCTATACCTTCTATAGCATGAGCTAATATTAAATCAGTAAGAGTATCTATTACATGATTATATCTTCTATTCTTTGCCAAAACTTCATTATTTAATTGCTGCTGTTCAAAGTTCCGATCTGATGCTGCTTCAAGTGCTTGTTCACAATTGAACTCGCAAGAAGGGTCCCCACATTCACATACTCTTTTTAAGTTAGATGTAATAGAACCACTGCTATACATACTGTTTTCTTTATATAGAGGTAGTATTAAATCTATGATTATCTTATGTATACCAAGATTTATTTTTTTAGTTTCCATTTTTTCTGTTTCCATTATTGCCCTTTCAACCAATCATTTATTTCTTCACTTCTTATTATTAATTTTGCAGGCATCAGTGCTATAAAACTTCTCTTAAATTCTAGATAAAGGTCACCTACCATATCTCTTGCTTGCTTAGCTGTAGCACCTTTTCTCATTAGGTGATCTACAAGCATATTCAGTGCTAAGTCAGCAGGACCGCTTCCTTCATATCCCCACTGAAAACCATCAGGAGAGTGTTCTATAAAACGGTGCTTAAGATAAGATAGAAATTTACCATCTTCGTATATAGCCACGGGGCAATGTCCTATCTGTTTCTTATTGCCTTCGTAAGTAATCATTCGTTTGGGTCTTTTAACTCATCGAACTCTGCACCACAGCCCTGACAAGTATAAGGGCCATGTGGTGTTTCTGCATCATAGATAGCTTGTGAAGTATCTTTACCTTCGTCTTGATTATCTTGCCAGTTATTATTAATATCTACTATTATATCAAGACGACATACCTGATGAGCAAAAAAGAGACCAGAACCGCAATGGATACACTTAAAACCTGTATCAATATCTTCTGGGACAACTTCTCCCTCTTCGGGTATATACGTACTAAAGCTATCATTTATATGGTTATAGATAACTTCTATATCCTGTTCGGCTGCGACATCTACTGATACTTGCCAAGATCCTCCAACTTGAAAATACCTATTCAAAGAGAGAAAATAGCTAGTCTTACTTTTTAGAATTACAAAGACCACGGTATCAAAAGAAGCATGATCTTTCATCCCCTCTCTTAGTGGGAGTACTAATAAGGGAATTAATCCCTTTTCCCATTGTGTGCGTCTCTCTTTTAAGGTCATCGTATTTCTCCTATGAAAAAGAAAGAAGAGGTCATCCCTTTATCTTAGTTGTCGTTGGCGACCTCTTCTTTGTTAATACTAACCGACAGTCGATACCAAAATAGCCTCACGGGCTGCATCAGCCTCGACCTTAAACTTCCGACCCTTTTTCTCGACAGAGAACCGTACTCTACCATCGTGATTCGGAATAACGCATTTCAGGTTGCCATCGAAGAACACATCGTAAGAGCCAGCGGTTTGTGCAACTGTTGAGTAAACTCTTTTCGGGATATTCAAACGATCCTCTTTTGTCACAACACAAACCGACTTATCAGTGCTACGAACCGTAAGTACAGGATCAACAGGAGCAGAACTATTAGTCGTACCAACAACTACACTTGCATCTTTCAATGCCAACGGATAAAGTTGCGGGTCTGTGCCGATTGGATGAAAGGCAAATGCTTGCAGATTATTATCTACAGTAAGGGCAATCAAAGTTTTCTCATACCCCGCATTATCATAGTCGTAACTATTATGCACGACATTACGAATAACCGCATGATTGTCCAAACGTTCACCAGCCCTCTTTCTTGCTTCTACCGTTACATCGTAGGCTGTAAAAGTTCTACCCTCTCGGACAAAATCATCTATAACCTTAATTACTTGGTTTGCTACTGTAAAATTACACATTGTTTTAATCTCCTACATTGTTTAAGTTATGTTTCCAATACTGTACTATATTTTAATTTTTCTCCGGCTGGAACAAATTAGTATTTCATATAAACAGACACTATCCATATCTTCTCGTCATCTTGTAATCCTGCTTTCGTCGTTTCAAAATACTCATCTATCTCTGCTTTAGTTCGTAAACCAGCACCATCTTCATCATATAAATCTATATCTGGTCCCCAATACTCACCTACTTTCCTACATATATATCTAAAGAGATCTCTATCTTTAGCATATAACTCTTTATTAGTCCATTTAATAAGTAGTTCTCTCAACTTCTTAGTATTATCTAAAAATGCATTTTTCGTATTCTTGATAAACTCAGCAAGTACCTTTTTACCTTCTTCTGATTCAATATTAAGTGCTACATAATCTTCTCCTGTATCATGGACATAATCAAAACCAGAATTGTTCACGATACGTTCCGCTTGAGATACTGCAATCTCGATTGCTTCTCTATCATCTTTTTCTACTACTAAAAAACCTATTGCTGTACCTGACATAATATTCTCCTATAATTATTTCTTTCGGTGCTATTATATTTCGATGTTAGGATTGAACGGCTTTAGTACCAATCTCAAAATCACCACGATCACACTTATATATCTCATGTTTCTCATATAAAACTAATTTTCGACAACCTGCACAATCAGGAGAACAACAACGCTCTAAGAAAGCACATCTTACTACCTTATCGTTAGCCATGAAAACACGAAAAGAAGTGTGACCCTGTGCTTTATCTATAACATCTAATTTTCTTGCCATCGTACTATCTCCTATAACTTTTAACATCTTTCATTACTTCATCAATGCTATGATTCTTATTTTTTCTCCGGCTGGAATAAATTAGTATCCTTTTCTCTGTGCGAACTCAACAAGATAAACAAGATTCGCCTGATCTAATCTGTAAACGATCATTTCATCATTTATAACTCCGCTCTGACCACCTTTAGCCCATGTACTATTAGAGCCACTAACAGGGTAAGTACCCCAACCACCACCTGCAATATGAGCCTTACCCATAGCAACATCAGCAAGAAACATAAATGTTCTATCAGTAGAACCGCCACCACCCCAATAGCTAGTAGCATAATTTAGTGCTTTAGTGCTTATACATGAGAAATACAAACCGTTTCCATACATACGACCTGTACAATGTGCTGAACTACTCGGTGGTATAATCAGACCTTTTCTCATAATACTAAGCAAATTACTTGCTTTTGTACCATGCCATAACTGTCTTTTATCCTTTAAGTTAGCACCATAGTTATTATATGCATTTCTCATACTTTCGATATCTATAGCATATATATCTTTAATAGATAATGAATTACTCTTATGCATACTTTTTCTTGTTGATTGATAAAGGTGTCTGATATGTGAAATTATTGTTTTATCAGTAACTAACTCCATTTCTACCTTAAAAATAGACGGAGTATCATCTGCTTTTTTTTTAGTTGTTTCCTTTTTCGGTGCTGTAGAAACGTGAGTGAATGAAGCCTCAAGAGAATCTAAAATATCATTTTCCTTTCCTACTGCTACCATATCAGGGAGTATATCAGATGGTGCTAATCTTTTACGTCCAAAATCTCTTGGAATAAGGGAAAGATACTCATTCAATCTGTCCTCAAAATCGGAAATATCAAAACTACCACTTCTCACTAAAACAGATAGATCAGATAATAAGTCTCTTGCCCTTGCTACTTGTGCAGGAATCACTACACCCTGAGTAGTTCTGAATTGTGCTGTAGTAGTATCATAAGTTATTTTGCCACCTGTCGCATTAAGGATATTATGAGCATTTACCTTAACTAAGTAGTCAATTAAATCTCTTGCTAACTGACAAGTAGTTTGTATCTGCTTTTTAGCAATATCTGTTAATCTATGTGATGAGGCTTTTACAGGTGATACAGATATATCATTTGTGGTTTCGGCTACCTTATTTTCTCGATAACCCTTTTTCATCTTCTCTCGGATTTTTTTCTCCAATAGAAAACGACCAACTCCATACCATGTTTTTGATTGTCCTGAATCTCCTTGTCTCCCCCAAATAGACGTTACATCGTCATTATCATATAGTGTAACGTTCCAAAACTTGTTATTATTATTGCCTAAATTTGTTAGACTAAACTTTCTGTGTTCTACTATTGTAGATGTTGCCATTTTTACTTCTCCGTTTCTAAGGCTTTTTCAAAACACTCTCTAAGAAAAATATCGAGAACAGGTTTATTATCTTCTGTAAACTCTTTACGAGTCGCATGTACCATCTTGGTAAAATAGCCTATTATATTGCTTTCGTGATTCGGTCCTTGTCGGACAAGTGAATCACAAAGATTTTTTAATATCGTTTCGGCTACTCGGTTCATAATACACTACCTTTTATTTTTCTTCTGCTGGAAAAAATTATATCACATTTTCCTACTTTCGTCAAGTACTTTTTAGATTAAATAAAAATATCTGGCCAATTCTCAGCAAGTTTATAATGATTACGAAGTAAAGATTTTTTAAATAAAGTCCAAAAAATTCTTCGATCCTTTTTACCCAACCTAACTATTTCACCTCCTAGTGGCCATTTCTTACCTTCCCCCATAACTTTCCTACAAATAGCATTAGACATATCTTCTAGTGTTGAACTTTCTATAAAGACCTTTCCGTTATCCATATCCCCCCAGAAAGAGGCAGTAATAGGTATGTATTTCTCTACTAACTCTTTAACCTGTTTTTCAGTAAGTAGAATACCATAACTTTCATAGAACGATGTTATAGCCTCATATTCATCTATAGTACCGCTGATAGTTGTCTTCTTAGTTATCTTCATCTTTTACCTCATACTGATACATAATCTTTTACTTCACGATTAACATCTGTGGTACTATTAACACTTTTTTCACCGGCTGGAATAAATTTGAAATTTTGTATCATTTTACTAAATTGCCTTATATCATGCTTAAGACCGTGTACTTTTATAACAACATCTTTAGATACTCGGCTACTCAAACCCATACAGACACTGCAATCATGACAATTAGTTACCCTACCGGCTTCTTTGCTTGCAGGACATACAATTTCATTAGAGAGTATTATCGGGTCATCAATTTCTCGTATTCTAAAAGTGCGCCACCCTATATCTTTTGCTTCTTTTTGTTCCCATACCGTATCAACACTTGCCATACAATAATAAGCCAATAGTGGATTACAAATTTTCCATTGGTGAGTATATCCCGTAAAACCATCTACGATATTGCAAAAGTGAGTCCATATCTCTAAGGGAACTGCTGCAGGATCACCATAACAACCTAATCTCATTTTTTGATTCTTAAAAAACTTATCCATATCAGACTCATACCTTACATAGCTAAGTCCTGTTTTATAAGTTCTCCATATTCCGGCTGGGCTATGTACTACCCTTACATAACAAGTATTGTTTATCATTTGTTTTTTTTCTTCACTCCATACACCCCGGTGCTTGCAGTTCCCACATATACTCGAATCTTCTCCACTCTTAAGAGCATTGCTAGGATGAATATCAGACCTCATAATCCATGTTTGGATCACTTGCCCTGTTTTCTTATTTGTGTTTCTCTTAAACGTGTTAGCGATTACAACAATAGGTTGACCATCTAATTCACTCGGTCCTTCATACAATATTATGCCTGTAGGTATGTCTTTTTTCAGCATCATAGTCACTCCATTACAAATATCTTTTTATTGTTTCAATATTCCTCTACTCATAATTTTTTCCCCGGCTGGAATAAAAAAACCCCCTTGTACAAGGGGGGTTGTAATGGAATTAACCTCATATTAGTATCCGTGTTTGATTTACTGAGTAGAGGTTTTTGTTCGTATTTCTTGACGCTTTGCATCAAGGGCTGACTCAGAAACAGAAACACTGTTTATAAGTCCAAGTCTTTCCATAAGCGCCAGATTAATAAGACTACCTGTTAAACTCATATTCCCCTTAGCAGCACCATCTGAATTTGTACCACCTTGTCCCATAATAACAACTTTTGGAACATTAATTTGAGATAGATACTGTGATGCTTTTTCTACCTTAACAACTTCTGCATTAATCAATTGCTGTTCGAGTTCAGTAATAGCTCCTGAAAGTTCGATAGCCTTTTGCTTACCTTCGGCCTGTGCAATCATAGCCTTCTTATCTTCAAGAGCTGCTTTTGCAAGAATCTCAGCAACTTCAAACATCTTCGATGCCTTCATCAATGCTTCTGCCTTTTCAATCCCGGCAACTGCCAAAAACTGACTAGCCTTTGTTTCAGCTTCAATCTTTGTTTGCAATGCAACTTCAGCCTTTTGCTCTGCCGCAATAACTGCTTTCGCTTTTAATACATTTGCCTTAGCTGTGGCTTCTGCCTTTTCACGAAGACCTCTTTCAATAACCATCAAACGTTGTTGTACTTCCTGTTCTCGTTGAGCTTTCGACTTTTCTGCTGCAAGGAAAGACTCCTTTTTAGCCGCAAACTGCTTACGAGTTTCAGGATCATAATCTACATCGGTAACAGAGAATTGGAGTATCTCAATACTATACTTTTTCAATGGAGACATCTGGCTAACAATCGGTATCCCCTTATCGTCATTGATAATCTCAGTTCCCTGTACTGTTAAAGGATTACCTTTTTGATCGAATCGATCTTTTAACACTCTATCAACCCTACGCATTTCGTAAAGACCGTCTTTTAACATCCTCTCAATAATTAAAGCAAATTCGGCTTTACGTGCTGCTTGGTTTTCAGAAGATGACATAATAGGTGCTGCTGCTTTAATACAGTTAATACTATGAGCCTTAACTGAATTTATAGCATTCTCAACATCCCCTGCAAACAGTTCATGAAACTTTATCCTTGTTTCTGCCGTGAGAGGTGTTTGAAACTTTACATAAGTTGATATTTGAGCCGTACCACCATCATTGAATGTAGCTCGTACAGATTCTCTTTCTTTTCTACCGTCGCTTTCTTCATCATTATAAGTGGCTTCGATATACTTAGGATAAGTCCACACTTTTCCGAACCATTTAAGATACCATCCTGGTGATGACACAACAGTAATCTTACCTGAAACATGCTGCCATATTTGCCAGTTTTGTGCATCATTTCTCTCGAAAGTTGATCCGAGTGCACCTATAAAAATAACAGCCAATATTCCTACAACAATCAATGAAGTTATTTGTTTCGAACTCATCTTTTTACTCCTATCTAATTTAATTTCTTCAAAAAGTTTTACTAGTTATAATCTATACTCTTTTCATGGTGACTACCAGTACCTCCCTTCACGGATACTCTATCTTTGCATCTAATTTTAAGGTTCCATTATTTTTTCAAGTATTTATCTATCTTGGATGCTTCTTCTCCGGCTTTTTTAGCTACTTGTTTATCTTTTGATGCTTCTTGCTTCAGAACATCCTTATTTACACGAATGTCTTCAATAATCTCACTAACCATCGGCTCTTCATATTCCGGTTCAACAGAAGCATCCTTTAGAAAGTTATCAAGAAATTTGCTATTCTTAAGCCACACATAAACAAAAATACAGACCCCGATAGCTACTACAAATAATACTAATCTAATAAACATAATTGTCTCCGTTAGTTATTTTTAATCTACATCTTTGTAACGATTATCAAATGCAGAGTATATTATATCATATTCTATATTCGATGTCAAGTCTAAAATAGAATATTCTATAAATTGATATAAGTACTTAATTCATAGGTAGTTAAAAAAAGATGTGTGATTCTATTACTGTGTATGACCAACCAACTTTTTCTTTTTCCACGGAAATGAAGTAGGTTCTACACACCCTAGGATCAGGCATTATGTTATTATTGTTTATTGACTTAAAGAAAACTATTCTAAAGCAATTATTTCCTATAGGTGTATATTTTACCATTAACTCACCTTTTTTTATAGGAAACTCAGTTTTTACATACTCTTGTCTTAATAAAGTACGGGGAGGAAGCACATTTTTCTTTTCCGGATTTGAAGGTGGAATCTCAGAAATTGGAACTAAATTTGAATTTATCATTTTTTTCCTTTTACATCAGTGAATAATTTATACTTATCATTATTTAATAAGTGTTCTTCAAGGTGAAGACATCTTTTTGTTTTCATTCTTATCGTAAAACCAAATTTCTTCTTAAACTCAATAGCCAAATAACAATTCCCTTTTTCTATGTCTTCTCTTTGCCAGTTTATCGTATCACAATCTTTTAGTTGCTGAGGTGCAAAATTACCTTTTTTAGGCTTTCTCCACACCCATATCCGTGTATCATCTTCATCTCTTGTGACATATACTTTTTCTTTTGACATAGACATCTATAAATAATTTTTTCACCGGCTGGAATAAATGCTCCCAGTAGGAGTCGAACCTACATCCCGAAGGACCTGATTTTGAATCAGGTGTGTCTGCCTATTCCACCATGAGAGCTTATTTCTCCAATTTCTACTGGTCTTTTTAATTTCTTTAGTTTTGCATTTAGTATTTTTTTCTTCCACAACAATATTATACCTACAACAATTTGTGCAAACCATGACAAAATTATAAGCCAAAAAATCGAGATCATAAAAACTTTTAATTCAGGATTATATGTCCCAGTACACTTATAAGCTGCTCTCCACGTACATCCAAATATGATACTCCATCCCAAATTAAGTGCAGTTAAAAGACCCATACTCTCGGTAAACTCACAATCATAATCATAGATATCCCATTCTATTTTTGATTTTGTTTTAAGAGGAATTATTATTCAGTACTCTCTTTTTCTGTTTTTTCTAGTTGAATAGCATCATAGATTTCTCTACGATGCACACTTATAGATTTCGGTGCTGTGATTCCTAATCTTACTTTGTCCCTTCTAATATCAACTATAGTGATTTCAACCTCATCACCTATCATGATACTTTCATCTTTTTGCCTACTTAATACTAACATTTTTTTTCCTCATTAATTATTATATTTGATTTTACAATACTCTCATCCGGATTCGAACCGGAACTTCCCGAAGGAAAGTAGGGCTTAAACCTACTGTGTCTGCCAGATTCCACCATGAGAGCTTATTTTCCACAGATACTGACAATTGATTTTCCTTCTACGGCATATTCAGAGATTTCCACATCACCACGTCCTCCATCTACCCTAAATTCGGCATCCCAATCCTTATGTGATAACTTCTCGATTACCTCACGTACTGTTACTCTTCTTTTCCGAGCCATAGCTTAATCCATAAATATTGTAATAAATTAGTTTTCGCTTCACAAACTATATTCAGTGCTATAAGAATAATTTTTTCTCCGGCTGGAAAAAATTAGTTATCTAAAAATTTAAACCACTCATTGCACTTTCAGAGAGTGATATTGTGCTATCGTTATACTAGTTATTTAATAAATACTCTAGGTAGGACTCGAACCTACATGTGTCCATTTACCCTTTCTAATGGTTCGTAGCCATAGGGGATACTAGAGCACTATAAATTAAGAACTTTCACCATCCCTATATCTTTTTCTCCTAAGAATATTTCTTTTTGACCACCGACCTTTTCCAATTTCAATTTGTAATCTTGTGTTCTATCCATTTATACTACGGGAACCTATATTACCCACCTTAACATTCTAAAAAAAGGAAGTACATCTCCACACCCCAAAGATGTACTTCAATTATGAAACGTTACTGTCTCGTTAGATTACTTGTTTTCGCTAATTATCTTAAGATCCTTCTGTAAATCACAAGTACAAAGATCTATAGGATTTAAGCATCTTTTACATATTACTACATCTTCACTAAACTCAGGAAGATCAAAAAATTGGTCTTCTGCATGACTCACTGTTAAATGCTGTGTAGATACCATAGTAGCCAATAACATAATATCTTTATCTTTGTCAGTCTCAGGACCCCCATTTTCAGTAATCCTTTGAAGATCCTTTAAATACTTACTTAGATTCACCCAACTCTCATTTCTCATTTGATCACATTTACTTCTCAAATCAAAATTACGTTGCCTCATTAAAATACCTCCACTGCCTTTAAGAAAATCTATAATTTGGGGATGCATATCGTCCATAATATCCTTTCCCTTTTTGAAGAATATAACACAACGTCCACTCTTAGAATAGAAAAATCAGAATTTCCCTATTTCTACAGGAATATACCATATAGGATAATCACTTTCAAGCTTTTTTTTAAAAAAACAAAAAAATTCTCCTGATTTTAAAAGTATATAATATAAGAACTTACAAAAAAAAATGCCCATCGCTAAGTTACAGCAACAGGCATTTTGAAATCAGTTTGCAGTAATTTAAGCTGCTACTTCTGATGCTTTGTCTTTTACCCGTTTCTTTCTGATTCTAAGTTTGTATACACCACGGCGAACTCTCTTGATATGTCCTGTATCTTCGCGTATTTTGTTATTCACCATAGTATAGCCTTTATCGCTATTTGTCCTATGACCAAGTTTTAATAATCCCTGTTGTACTTCTTCCATGTTCATCTCTTCACCAGAAGCCATGACTTTACGAATAGCTTTGATTAAAGTAGTCTCGTTTTTGACTCTGGCCACATACGATTTTCTTTTACCTTTCACCTTTTTATGACTATTCTGAACGAACCTAACAAGGCGACGTTCCATCTTGTAAACAAGATTATCTATCACCTTTTTCTGTTTTAAGACTTGTTCATAAGTCTCAAAGAATCCCTCTCCATTACTGGTTTTACTCTTACCTTTTGTCCCTGTCATTTGTCTTACCTCCTAGTACTTTACGTACTAAATTACACTACAATCAATTAACTCTTATTCTTAACAACTTCACTTACAATACTACTCATCCGTTATGAAATCCGTTTCGTAGTAGCACTATTAACTATACCATATTTCATTAAAAGTTCAAAATATTTTTTTGTATAGTTAAACATTATTACCACTTATTTTTAGGGATTGGGTGCTAACTCCTTTATATATAGACACTTATGGAAAATACAAATAAAAGAAAGACCGATAATTTTTTTTAGAAATATATGAAAATAGACTTGACAAGGAACGTATAGTATCTATCTTTCCCAAAAATGCTCCTAGTAGGACTCGAACCTACATATCTCAACTTTAGGAAAGTTGTGCCTTAATCCATTTTAGCTATAGGAGCTTAATATCCCCGGTAGGACTCGAACCCACAATGTGCAATGCACGGTAGCTTAGAAAACTACTGCCTTATCCATTTAGACTACGGGGACAAATACTCCCAAGGAGAGTTGAACTCCTGCCTTAAGGTTGAGAACCTTATATCCTGGCCACTAGACGATAGGAGCAAAAGTGTAGGCATATATTAATAAGTACCTACACTTTGTAAACTATAATACCTAGGAGTGGAGTTGAACCACCAACACACAGTTTCTAAAACTGTGACCTCTGCCAATTGGGTTACCTAGGCTTGAATAGGACGAGTAGGATTCGAACCTACGAAATTTATCCACATCCGCTTATGAGTACGTTTGTAAAACCTCATAAAACCAGTTTCAGTAGTATGTTAGTCCACTTCACCATCGTCCTATCTAAAGTATCTAATGAGAATCGAACTCATATTTTTAGCATGGCAAGCTAATATAATACCATTATATCACAGATACAAATGCGAAACAGGAGGCACGATCTCCTAACTTCAGTTTGGAAAACTGACGTGTTGCCAATTAACACCAGTTTCGCTTTGAGTGTTATAAAAGGCCGGAAGGGGAATCGAACCCCTAAAAACGAAGGTTGCAATCTCGTTCCCTGCCATCGGGTTCCCGACCAAAGGGTGACTAGGGGGAATCGAACCCCTTCTCTCCGACATCCACAATGTCGTGTGCAGCCATTACACTATAGCCACCATGTATAATTATTTACGATATACGTTTTGAAGACATATACTATAAATAATAGCACAATAGGTGAAGAAGGAATCGAACCTCCTGAGCCTTTCGGCAACGGGTTTACAGCCCGCCCCAACTCTCCAACTTTGGCGTTCACCCTTGAAATAACTAGGGGTAGAAGGATTCGGACCTTCAAGACTTTCGGGTAAGAACCGAATGCTTTGCCTAATAAGCTTTACCCCCGTGTTCCTATTTATTCTCCACCACCATAACCTATGAGATCTCTCTCTTCTAATTCTTTTTTATAAGCATATAACTTTCTGATATTTTCTTCTCTCTGTTCTAATTTTATTTGAAGATCTTCTGGAAGAAGAGTTCTATGACTTATTGAACCTCTACTCCCACAAGGGGAGTAGATTCCTAATTCAGCGAGACTACTAAAATGATTAAAAATACTAAAAATCTTAGTTTTACATTCTCTCCAAAGGCGTTTCTTTCGGTCGTCCCGACCGTA
>Ga0307928_10002064_pt1 | contig 15336 bp, 5 predicted proteins | sample AceLakmetagen232_FD_201815 | JGI IMG/M metagenome (GOLD analysis project Ga0307928, IMG submission 201815) | Saline water microbial communities from Ace Lake, Antarctica - #232 | ecosystem: Environmental > Aquatic > Non-marine Saline and Alkaline > Saline | place: Antarctica: Ace Lake... | reverse complement strand
GAGTTCTCAGAGACGAGTGAATCCCAGGCTCAAGATGATCAGTGGGGGTACAGGTTCTACAAGTACCCGCCATCTCGTGCTGACCTGTTCTCTGGTACAGACCTTTCGCTATCCACTAATAGCTTGCAGTTCACATCTGCCGAGCTTACGGCTGCTGGAACCAGCACAGATGGAGAGTATGTCCAGTTCGATGACGAGCCGGGGTATTACCTTCTCTCCTCAAGCTCAACTCCGTTCACATTTGTTCCCAGATACAGTGGCCCCCAGAAGCAGCAGAAGAACTTCTCCGTCAGACCATGGGAGTCCAGCGAGAAGATGGTCCTGATTGATGAAGATGAGGACAAGTTGACTGATCGCTCTGTTTCTGTGTACTACTGGAGGTACCCTGTAGCCCTCTATAAGCCGGAAGACCAGATCCCTGGGTACATGCAGCAGGTATTGAAGCTGCGCACTCTCAGGGGTATCCATGAGGCCAAGGATAGAGCCCCTGTATCACGGACAATGTTGACGGGTGCATATGATGAGGCACTGAAAGCCAATAAGTCATTCGTGAAGAGGTCTCCAAGGGACAAGCACAACAAGCGTTTCTCTGTTAGCAAGAATCCATTTGGAGGAAGGCAGTCATGATTAAGAAGCTCGCCATCATCTATATGCTTCTGGCGGGAACAGCTCTTGGGCAGCAGAACTTCAATCGCGGCCTCATGAAGGAGATTGGCTGGACGCTGATTCGCCCTGAATACACCATTGAGACTGGCGAGAGGACATTGATACAGGGATGGGCGGACATCACGTCAAGGCAGCTTGATGATGCCTTGGAGTTCCTTGAGAGTTACGCATCCACTGACAACATTCAGGAATCTCGCACCGTAACTATTCCCAAGGGCGATCACGGAGATCAGACATTCTCCGGAAGCTACATCATAGGGCTGGCCTACTACGATGATCAGAAAAACATGATTATCAGGGAGCTTCACAGAATCACGACAATCAGTACGATTGCTAGTCTCGCGGCGGCCCAGTCCGTGTCTACTCGTGAGAACGAGATCCTTGACCTGTTCAACTTTAAGACCGGGGAAGGTGATCAAGAGGCTTTCGTATGGAGGGGGCTTGACCCGGATTCGGAGACCGCCTGCATGGTCACCCTGTCTGATGCTGCGTTGATCGCACAGTTCGCTACAGGCTGGACCTATGCCGAACGACGCTGGAAGGTAGAGGATTCAGGAACAGCCACCTACTCTGTGGGTTTTCAGAAGCGCGTATGGAATACATGGGCTACAAATACCTATGACCACATAGCCTACACGGCTTATGGTAGGGATGGCGAGATCAGGGAGAAGACGTGGGAGAACTACCGCATCACAGACATGAGCAACATGGTGACGTACCTGTCTACCGATACCAATGCCGACACAGACTTCCATGTATTTCAGGTGCAGATTAGGAACAACCGTAATGGGTCCATGGACGTATCTCAGCAATCCACCAAGATAGTCGAGGAGAAGTCCTCTGATGCCGTTTTGGCCGACACGGTAGTGATGAACCCGCATGACTTCCAAAATGGCACCCAGAGCGTTGTGAGGGCCATCTATGGTCACTTCGACACTACTGAACTTGCCTTGATCTCTGAAACTGCCCCATCCGGATATACCCTGACTCAGCAGTCCACCGACAAGGAGAGTGGATTTAGCTCTGTCGAGGGACTGTACACCCGTACCTATGTCTATGAGAAGGTGGAGTGGAAAGCATGGGTTGACGCTGTGGCAAGCGACCACACGTCCTACAGCGACTTCGGGCGAGACGGGGAACAGCGGAATAAGACATGGGAGAACATACAGATCGACGATGCCAGTACGGCTGTTGCGTACTTGGCGACCGATTCAAATGCCGACACCAATTTCCATGTCATCAGCGTCAATATCGGCAACAAGGGCAATGGATCGTGCGACATAGGACAACAGAGCATTAGGCTGGTTGACGAGGGTTCAGCGTCAGCCAATCTATCGTCCACCGTCATCCTTTCTCCTCATGATCTACAGAGCGGTACACAGAGCATGGTTACGGCCATCTATGAGCATTATTCAACAAACGAGCTTGCAGGGATAACGGAGGTCGATATTTCTGGGTACACACTGGTATCCAGGGAGACAAAGCCTGACAACATTTCAGGATTATACGCTCGCACCTATGTCTATGAGAAGGTGGCATGGAGATCATGGACCAACTCTCTTGTGTGTGACTACTATGAGTACGAGAACGCAGGGACAGCCAACCCGAAAGAGATCAAGATAAATACATGGGTTGGAATAGCAAGCTCGTCTACCAAGGACGCTGTAGATTATCTGAGGGGAACAGCCGATTCTGGCTACAAACTGAAGTCTGTGAATGTCAGGAATCGCAGGGACGGGGCTATTGATATTGCTCAATCAATGCGGGTCAACTACACCAACGGAGCCACGCTTGTAGGAAGTGAGTTGATTGACCCACACGCTCTGTGCTCGGGAACCATGAACCGGACAACCGTAACATATTCAGGATACGAAAACCTGACAGATCTCCCTACAAACTCATACACCCTTGGAACTAATGACGTTGTAGCTATCCAGCCTACAGGCCCGGACGGAGATGGCCTATTCGGGCTGACAGTGGTGGCTGAGTCAACAACATGGGGCGCATGGTCAGATGAGGACAAGAACACATGGGACTTCATCAGCTATGACAACCCTGGACTAGACGGAGAAGGGATCGTAAAGTCTTGGTGCGGTATTGATGGAGGAGATTTAAGAAGTGCGGTAACGGCATTATATGGATCGAGTTTCGCCGAGACCGGGTATGAGGTTGTTTCTGTATCGTCACGAGACGACGGGGACGGTTCAATCTTTCTCTCGCAGGCACTTATCCAGAACTTGTCCTACGACTCTAGCGCTGAAACTGACCTTGATTACGATAGGGCCATGGACCCGCACGGATTATTCTCTGGAACAATGAGCATAAAAAAAACCGTATATCACAACTATTCCCTCACTGATATAGCCGCGCTCACACCGACTGTTCCTGCCGGTTACACCTTCGTAGACTCCCAGTACGACATAGACTCAAGGGGGTTATGTTCTGCTGTCTACCTGTACGAAAAACCAGCATGGGAGAAGACATGGTCCAGCAAGGTCCAGATGTCCGACGGCAATGAGGGTGGATGGGCAAGGATTAAGGGCGATCTAGTTAAGGGTGTACCAAAATCCGGTAGGGCCGCATTGCTTAGCGCAGCCGTCACAGCCGAGGATTCCAGCTTCATTGTATCAAGTGTGAACCTGCAAGAGGGTTCAGAGGGGAGTCTTCTTGCGTCACGAACACAGAAGCCAGTGTACGCCACAACTACGGCTGGTGCAGCTACAATTATATTCTATCAAGATAGTGTCGGAAGCGGAGACCGCTTGATGAAGAGGGAATGGCTAAGACGAACAGAGGCGGCAAAGGATACACTTATTGGGAGCGGTGGAGTTGCAATATCAGATGCAACATTGACGTTTCCTGGAGATACGAATACTACGGTCAATACTCACTATTCAGTATCCATAAATGACAACGGTGATAGTAGCTACAATGTTGTGCAGACACTAAGAAATGCTTCAGCCACATTCAGTATCGGTCTAGGGGACATCCATTGGTCCACTTCGTATGAGGTCAAACTTATTGATACTAGGGCGCGAGACAATTATGAAAATACAAAGGTGTATACAGTGAACGCTCAGAGTTGTAGCTCGGAGAGAAAGGCGTGGGACGTTATACACGGGGCTGCTGGTGACGTTATGAGGGGAAGCGACAGTGTCCGCAGGACCGGCAACTCGTCGTATCTTGCTAGATGGACAACTATAGACAGCATATCTGGATGGGCACTTTAATGCGTATTGTCCCTATAATCATATTCGTGTTCACTACGCTTTGTGCAAGCGGCAAAGATAACAGCATGGTAAACACTGTACGAGATATGAAGCATGATATTGACAAGTTGAGCAGGCATGTTGAGGGCCTTCAATACAAGATTGACGAAGTCGATATTGGTTCTGTAGGTGAATCCACTGGATACGACAGGGTATTTGATAGATCAATGGGACAGGACGTGTTGGTTGCCGTCAGTACCAATTCTTCTGAGGCTGGATATCTTGGCGAGACCGGCACTGATGGTGTCTTGCGTGTTTCTGGTGACATCACGTATAGCAACGGAATTGATTTCATCATGCTGTCTGCAGACCCCTTTACCAACGGAACCGACAACGGCCAAATGCTCTGGTGGGATCAGGACGAAACAAATTGGACCATCTCTGCTGACGCACCAAAATACAATCAGGCGCCAATGTGGGACAGCACGAAGATTGTCTGGTGGGATACTATTAAAGATGGCGATGCGGCAGGAGAGCTTCTTTGGTGGAATGCGGCGACTACAAACTGGGTGCTGTCTGCCGCTCCAACTGAAGATTATATCCCGTACTGGACTGGCAGCGCGATTGACTGGGTAGAGCAGGGAAGCAACCAGGTCATAGACCGTTTTGACATCAGCAGCGATACTCTTTATATATCTCTCTCTAGTGATGAGGAGGCGGACAAATCCGTCAGTCTGTCTCCGTACCTTGACAACACTGACGACCAAGTCATCGACAAGTTTAGTCTTAGCGGCAACACGATATCCCTGTCTATTGAGAACGACGGAGAAGCCGACAAGACTATTGACCTATCTGCATACAAGACCAACGTAGTCGCCGCAGACGTTACTGGGTACACGAACATTACCGTGATTACTGATTTCAAATACGACTTCACCAGTCATCAACTGCAAGTCAAGACGAGATCGGTCAACATTCTGGGTTCAGGCGCAGAGTCGGGGTGGGGCGTAGTTACCGGGGGCCAAGCTGAGGCTTGGGTGCCATAAATGCCATTAAGATACAATCCAAATGGGTCACTGATTTACCACGACGGGACACATGGGCCTATTGATGCACTGTTGTATGGGTCGCCATACTCTTCGTCGTCTTCGAGTAGTTCTTCCAGCAGTAGTTCGTCAAGTTTTACCGGATGGTATTGTACATATATTGATAAATGGGATGGCGAAGCTTGCACTGGCACATATCTTGGTACTGACTATATATGCGTTTGGTACGAGTTTAATCCCAGCGGGTATATTGGATTGTGCTACCCCTTGTCTGGTTACTGGTTCAAAGTGAAGTCTATTGTAGGAGTTCGGCATGATAGTGCTATAGAGTGCGAAGCTGAATGCGGATCTTCTTCAAGTGCATCTTCTTCTAGCTCAAGTAGCCCAGCTAGCTCAAGTAGCCCGAGTAGTTCAAGTAGCCCAGCTAGCTCAAGTTCGCCTGTATCGTCCAGTGGTTCGTCTTGGTGGGGAGGGGGCGGATGGTATTGTGTAGCGATTCGGTGCGACCCACAGATAACCGGATGCAGAACTGATCTAGGCCCGAACACGTGGGAATGTATTTACTATTCCAGTGACCCTCATCTGTCGCTGGGTGTTTGTATACTGGGTACTTCTGTATGCGGAGGAGTGTATAATCAGTGGAGCGATTATAGATCATTTACAGGCCCAACGACAGAAGCAGAATGCAATGCTGCTTGCGGTGTTTAGAATGGAGAACTGATAATGTGTAAAGATTCCAACATCATAGATGTGGTTGTGGTTGTGGCGGGGGCCAATCATTTGATCGGGCCATGGATTGACTCGTACCGGATGAGCGGGAATGTTATCCCTGTTGAGTTCTACGCCGATGCAGGCGAGTGGGATAATGAAACTATGGTGAAAGCCGCCGCTCTCGGGACAATAATTGACGCGACAGATATCTATGCCGGTATCAGGAATCGCCAGACGCTTAAACAGCGCAAGATAGGATGGAAAGCTAAGCCTGCAATCTTGGCAGCAGTGAACCATGAATGGGCAATATGGCTCGACCATGATCTTGAGGTGCGCGGCAGACTGGAGCCAATGCTGGAGCACATGCTTGACTGTCCGGGCGCATGGTTCGGGTCTCCTCGCTATGCGTCCTTCACCAAGAAGTATTCAGGAAAGAGAGTGGCGCAGCACGGGATCATAATTGCTAAGCCTCGCTGCGATAAGATGCGGCGATGGGCGACATACACGCTATTGTCGAATGAATCGAACGATGAAGTCACGTTCTGGAATGCGTTTGCCCCATTACCGAGCGGCGAGGTAGTGGACCTGTATAGGCGCGGATGGTACGACAGTCCAGATGTTGGTTGGGGAATCAACCAGAAGGGGCTGAAGCCGAATGCCGATCTGATTGCAAGCGGGTCTGCATTGGTGCATTGGCCTGGACCAACCAAGCCTGGACTTCTTGAGTCCATCAAGGAGCGCCTCAGCGTCTCTGTGGTACAGGGGGACGCTCCAGTAGAAATCATAGGGAACAGCAGCAGTGGGCGCACGGGCATAGACGCGGTTCTGGTGCTTGGCATAGAATCAAAATGGTTCCCGAACAGCGAAGCGATGTATGCGCTAAGGTCTTTGCAGCAGAACCTCCTTGATCTTCGGGATGTTTGGATTGTAGGCACCAAGCCGGTATGGGCAACAGGAGTAAAGCATATCCCCATGGATGATCCGGCGAAGCATTCAAAGGATGCGAACATTATTCGCAAGCTACTTGAGGTATGCAAAGAGGACGGGCTGTCCGATAACTTCTTGTTCTGCTCGGACGACCAGATGTTGATTAAGCCTGTTCATTTCAAAGACATTAAGCCTACATGGCTGAGGGAGTTCAGGGAGGATGATGCTCAGTGGTACGATAGGACTAAATGGCACAGACGGCTAAGAGAGACGCTTCGCAAGTTTGGCAACGGTTCTAAGTATTTTCAGCCCCACAAGTTTATGCCGTACAATAAACACGCATTTGTGGACGCTATGAGCAAGTACGATTGGGAACACGACAACGCATGTATTATCAACAGCCTCTACTACAATGCAATCAGTGAAGTTGGGGTCGAGGAATCTGGCGATCATAAGTTTGTTTCAGGGGCGCAGTCTGAATGCGGAATGAACTCTGCTACTAGTAAAGCCACTCACCTTGCCTATACAGACAGCACATTGTGTCCTGCGTTCTCTAATTGGGTAATGGAGAGGTTCCCTGAACCTTCACGATTCGAGATAGACGAAGAGGAACACGGGCAGTCCTCTCCTGTAAACAAGAAGGACATCAAATTTATGAGGGATGGCAGGGTAATGATTCATGGACGAGAATGTCTTTCGTGCAGCCAGAAGCGGCAGGCCAGACTAGACGAACTGAAGGCGAACAGAAAAGACCCGGAGAGGCAATAGTGATTGTGGAGTATGATTTTGATTGGAAGTGACTTTAACAAGGACCAGGTGCTACACTCTGGCAGATAGGAGAAGAACTAATGGTAAGACTTGTAAATGGCGAATGGGTAGAAGACGGCGGAACAACAGGCGTATTCCGGTCGAGAACGGCAGAACAGGTACTGGCCGACAGGGGAGCCTCCATGTCTGCGGCAGAGGCTGGCGTGCGCAGAAGGGCCGGAGACCCACTGGCCAGTCCGGTGCGCCCCGGAGCGGCAGCAGGAGCCACTGGCGGGGACATCATGGACGCCCGGAAAGCAGCAGATCCCTTCACTCAGGAGGGTGTAGTCACTCGCATAGGGGACGACATAGGTGAGATGAGCGGCCCAGAGGCCGTCAGAAGGACCGGAGAGATAGCGGCATACCAAAGGCAGGGTGGAGCACCACAAGCGGCTCCTGCGGGCGCACAGGGCGCTGACCAGCCCCAGAAAGAGACCCCAGAGGAGCGGGCTGCACGGATGCAGCTTGATCTTGCCTCAAGAACGGCCAATAGACAGCGGGCGCAGCAGGACATACGAGCTGTTCATAAGGGGCTATCCGGCAAGACGATGGCTAGGTTTGCCCGGCAGAACGACAAATCGCTTGCCCCGGAACACCTTGACGCCATTGAGCGCATAGGAGATATCATGGGCGGGCGCAACTTGTCGCCGGCAACAAGCAAAGATCTTGAACTGATCGACGATGCCCTTGAGGGGCTTGGGCTCACTGTCGATGCGGAAGGCAAAGAGGTTGACACGTTCAAGTCGAGGACATCAGCAGGCAGGGAGGTCTCAAAGTTCAGGAAGGAGTTGATAGCGTTCAAGCAGCGATTTGTCAGGGACTCACGCAAGGACCTTGCCGCTGGCATAAGCGAGTTCAATGAGCGGGTTGCCAGGGAGAACCCGGAGAGCCGCGAGGATTTATTTGCCATAGCAGACGAGGTGGCCAAGAGGCATCCGCTGTCGGCCAGCGGCCTGATAGAGTATGCGTCTGATCCGAAGAACATTTCGGAGGGAGTGACTCACTCGGAGAAGCTGAAGCGCGAGCTGGATATCAAGCCCACTACTGGCCGCATGACCACAGAAGAGTATCTGGATAGGCGCAGGGGCGCTGCGGCAATCAGGCTGGATACCGAGCGGAAGAAGATTCCAATACAAATAGACCTGCTTAAGAAGGAGCTTTCCGCCAAGGACGACGTGAATAAGCGCAGGGAACTGCGGGCATTAGAGGATCGCAAGGAGTTCTTGGACTACGGCATCGACAAGAAGGATACGTCCTTCGTGAAGCGCGAGCAGGAGCGTGCCCGCATAGCTCTCGAAGGCATGGACGCCGTGCTGGCCAAGCAGGGTAACGCCACCATGGACGTGTACATCCGGAAACTGGAGGCCGACCTTGAGGACGCCCCGGAGCGTGACGCGCTGATCATCAGGCGCAACCTTGAGATAGCCCGCCAGAAGAAGGTGCTGGGCACCGAGTCGCTGTCCGATGAGCGTGACCGCATGGCCCGTGAACTTGGATACTTCAAGGACGAGATGGCTGTAAGGGCCGGCTTCGTCAAGGGGGCCTACATCAACAAGCTCGGAATGAAGAGCGAGGCCGTGTATCTGGAGAGGCAGTCTGAGTACCGGACGTATCTCCGGAACGATCTTGGCTATGACGATGCCGCCGTGGAGTCTATTATCCGGGACATAGACTCAGCCGACCCGGACGAACGGAAGGCTTTCGAGGACTACCTGAACACGCAGAAGACTATAGACGACACTCGCAAGGAGCGTGCCGATAAGCAGTCTCGCCAGCGCGTGTTGTTCGGGAAGCCCGACATCTCCAATGAGGGCGACGTGAACACCCTTGTTGAAGAGGGCAATCTCAGGAGCGAGTACGTGAAGGGCCTGAAGATTGAGATCCCAGAGCCCACTACTGGGGTGGCAACATTCAGACTGTCCCAGACAGTCAAGGGTGGGCAGTCGTCCATCGGGAAGGGCGGAGAGGACATGCTTGATCTCATGGCTGCTGGAAAAACAGCCATGGAAGCCGCAGCATCCGTTGTCGCAGGGATGGAGGATGCAGGGACAGTCCCGCAGGAAGGGCTCAATGATGCTGGCAGGGAAGAGGTAAAGAGAAGAGTCATGACAGAGGCTAAGCGCATCTCCGAGCAGGCGGCAGAGGACTCCACGGCTACTGTGAGGCAGCTCCGGGAAGAGCGCCTTGGCACTATGCAGGCCCGAGTGAAGAACATCATTGTTGATACGAGCCCGGACGCATGGGGCAAGGAGTACAGGGACGGGGCAACCGCAGAGGCAGATGGGGGGCAGATCATAGACATAACACAGACCGCAATCGACTATGTCCGTGAGCATTCAGCATACAATTCCATGTCCCCGGATGAGAAGGATTACTTCGATGATGCCGTTGTGGCGTTCGACTCTAATGACGAGGTGAAAAACTCGGCGTACTTCCTCCCGGTTACAGGAAAGATCATGCAGGTACAGACCATGCTTGAGGCATACGCCGGCCTGAAGGATGAGCAGGATGTCATCGAGCAGGAAAAAGAGAATGATAAGCGAGTCAAGGAAGCTGCGACCATACAATTCAATAAGGATCGTGGACTCATGACTGCTGTTGAGTACGACGCCGAAGGCAATCCGGACCACAAGAAGTTCTCGCTCAACGACCAGAGAGAGATCGAGATGTACTACGACTACATAGCCGCCGGAGACACCGAGAAGGCCGCAATACTCAGCAGGCAGAGAGCATTGATCAAGCTGAAAACTGATGCAAATACAGAGGCACAGAAGCAGATAGCCACAATGAATCAGGGGCTCATAACTATTCGCAGGGTGAAGACCACGGGGCTGGGAACAAAGTATATCAAAGACACTATCCCGTGGGAGCCGAGATCAGAGCGGGACTGGGATGACTACATGCAGCGTATGCGTGGTGACCTGTCTGTATCCCCGGAAGCGTATGACGCATGGTACAGCGAGGCCGAGAAACTGAAGAAGGCGTGGACAGAGAGGGGAATAGACGAACTGGTAAAGGCAGATACAAAGGTTGGCCGCGGAGTTGAGCACATGACCAGGGACGAGGCCGCGGTACTCATGAACGAGATAGCGAATGCAGATGCAGAGTGGGTCACAAAGACTACCCTCGGCAAGAAGGGTGATGTCAAGACGGCTACGGTGGATATCATCGGGAAGAAAGAGGATGTCAGCGCGTTTGACAAGAACGAACTCATCAGAGACACTCGCTTCCTCCCGAAGGAGCAGATACCTTCAGAGGCGGACATCCCTGATCGGTACAGGTTTAATACGGTGAAGGATGCACAAGCAGCAGAGGCAGAGGGAACCATTCCTGATCAGACATTTGTATGGGTTGCGGGTAAGCCGCAGTTGTTCACTAAGGAGTAGCACACAATGGCATTCAGCGATCTAGCACCAACACCGAAGAAGGTTAAGAAGAGCAGCTTCAAGGACCTGGAGCCCGAAGAGAACGCCCCGTCCCCGGACGACGTGTCCACTATAAGGCAGTTGCCAGAGCAGGAGTACGACACGGACGCGCTCGTCGAGAAGTATGAGGGCGGGCAGGTAGAGGATACTCGGGCCGACGTGGTGGAGAAGGAGATTCAGAGCGAGGCGCAGCCAACACCGGATGTTCTTCCGGATACTGAAGATCCTGCCAGAACTCCTCGAGAGCCGCTGCCACAACTCCCTATTGAAGGCGTCATCAAGGGCGGGCTCAAGGAGACCGGTCGAGTCCTCCTGGATGGACTACGCAAGGATGCTGTCATGTTCTATGGTGGCGTAGCCAAGGCGCAGCACGCCCTGCTGTCCCCTGTTGGGCTGGCCGCGGACTTCTACATGGACAAGCTGGGCATCGGTGACGTTGACAAGCCGCGTGCCATCGAGAGAATGGTAGACAACCTCGGCCAGATAGCTGCGCTCACAGATGATGCAGCCAAACTCGAGGGCAGTGGCGAGAGGATTCTTGGTGGAGTAGCTGAAGGCGCAGGCGCACTGACAACATCCCTCCCCATCATAGCGGCCGCCATGCCGACGCTGGGCGTTGCAACACTCCCCATGCTTGGGGCTTACGAGGCATCTGCTACAGGCGATGCAAACGAGGTGGCTAAGCAGGCCGCTATAGGGCTTGTCATGCAGGCAGGACTCAGGGTCACTGCTCCGCTCACAAAGGCCATCAGGGTGCCTACAGTGGGCATCATGTTCGGATCAGTAGCTGCGCAGAGTGGAGCGGGTCTGGATGAGACCATAGCCAGCACCATGCTGGGTGGTGGACTCGCTGCTATCGGTGGCCCCGGACAGAAGGGCGCACTACGCAAGGGCATCAAGGATACGGCCAGAACAATCGAGCGTAGTCAGTGGTATAGGAAGCTGACAGTCAGGGAGCGCGGACTGATCAGGCAGAGCACAGCCCAGCAGATCGAAGGGTTAAAGAAGATCGGGCTGACTCAGGGCGAGATTGTCAGGACTCTCAAGAACTCTTACGGCACAGACAATCCTGCGTGGGTGGATGCGTGGAAGGCGCAGGGCGGTGGTAGTGCAGGCGGGGCCAAGGCTCCAGTGGCAAAGGCGCCAATAGCGCCAGTAGACCCAGAGCTAGTCTTGCTCAAAGAGGCTGCATCCATGACCAAGAAAGAGTTCACTCAGCAATTCGGGATACACGCCACAGAGGGGGGTGCGAAAGGATTTGCGCCAGAGAGAAGGCTGCTTGAATTGGTGCGGCCAGGAAACAGAAGGTTCTTCAAGGAGCAGGAAGGTGTCATTGTTCGTGATTCTCGTGGCGCACCGATTACAGGAGAGAGCGTAGTGGCTGCTGTAGACGGCGTGAATACGGACGTTGCATCCAGGGATCAGGATGTTGTCAAGGCATTCGAGGCTGGACACGAGGCCGTAATCGCCCTGGCAGAAGAGCGATCACTACAGCCCTCAGAGGCCCCTGTGCCCACCGACCCTGCCACAGGTATAGCTGATCCGCTGGAAACGCCTTCAGCAGCCCCTGAGCAGCCCGTAGAGCGCCAGCCCATGATCCCTCCCGACGCACCAGCAGAGCTACAGCATGCTGCAGAGAACATAGAAGGCATCTTCGAGCTGATGGCCCGGTCGCCTATCGCCGCACACAGAGAGGCTGATGTAGCTGCAGGCAAGAAGGACAAAACTCTCCGCATTGAGGAGAAGGCGCGTAACATCATCCGGGATATGGGTGTTAAGGCCAAGGCTGCTGCTGCCCCTGTGGCCGCGGCTCCCGCTGTAGCCAGCCGGGTTGGGCCAATCAGGGAGATGCAGGACCGACTTGAAGATGATGTAACCAGCACAGTGATGGATCTGGCCGATGAGCTGGATGGCATGGACAATCTTCCGGCAGACCTGGATGATGCGCTGAGCACATATCGAGCAGCAGCAGACGAGGATCGTTTCGAGCTGGGCATGAGGGGTGATGTTGATGGCTATAATGGTGCCCTGACAGACGCCGTGGAAAGTGCAGTGAGGGCAGAGTCCGAACTCTCTCCCGCGGGCACAGACCAGAACATAGCCTCACCAGCAGGCCCTCTCCCCAAGAACGCTGGGCCATGGCTCACGAATGACAACTTCAGTGACAGGGTGGATGACATAGCCCGCACACACGGAGCAAGCACGAAACCACTCGACATACGCAGGGACATCAACAAGCGTCCCGGCATGGCCGACAAGCTGAATGAGTTCGCCCATGAGAAGCACGAGACAGTCCTCGACGAGAAGGGCAAGGACATCACTCGCCGCAGCCTGACGGCCAAGGAGCTGACGCAGTTCGCCAAGGACAACAAGATCGGACTCGGCACAGAGGACAAGGGAGCCGCCGCCATGATGGTCAAGGCCGCACACATGGCTGAAGACAAGGCCACGGCCATCAAGTATTACAACAGCGATGCGCTCGATCATGGCAGGGCCATACTGGTGGATCCGCTGGAAGCCGCCAGAGGTGGTCCGGAGTTACCCGACAACCGTTACCGGGCAACACCTGAAGAGCGTGCAGAGGTGGAAGCCTTCATGCCTCCGAAGATGAGGAACAACCAGCTCGGCAAGGATGCGATCAACAGGATTTTGGACGGTATGGATCACCCCCTCCCTGTGGATGCGAGAGAGAGACAGCTTGATCTGAACATCCTGTACTCACTGGCCAAGAGCAACTACAGGGCCACGATCACCAATGATGAGGGCGTACCTAGGGCTCGGGCAGCACTGGTCAACAAGGCCATGCCATTCTACAACAACAGGTACTTCTGGCACACCTTTGGGGCCAACATGGGCAACCATGACATCCCTCGCCGTGCACTGGATGCCGACCTGAAGGGTAGAAGGAACATCGTGGGCGAGGAAGCTCACGTCAGGAACATCTTCATCGAAGCCGGCCAGACCAAGAAGGATGTGCGTGGACGCACGGTCCCGGACTACTCTCTGCGTAGGTGGATCTCCTCGAGAGCAGATGTGATGACGGCTATGAAGGTCGTGCTGAACACGAACCCCAAGATGGAGGTGGCTAAGGATGCACAGGCCGTACTCGATGGACTCGGCAAGAAGAGCAAGGGTGTGAACGCCATCACCACGGCCTATGCCCGTAGTCTGTCCACCCACAGCGCAGTAAACGTCAGGCGCAATCAGGTGTACAACTTCGACAAGGAGTGGAACAAGAAGAACTCCAAGGGTGAGTCGCTCGGTGAGCGGTACATCCGGCTGCAGTCGCTCGGCAAAGAGCGGACCAAGGAAGGTGACAACAACCAGGAGCAGCAGTGGGGCAAGATCAAGGCCAAGGTGGAGAACCTCCTGCCGCGATTCAACGACACCAGCGGAGAGAAGCCCAAGATGGGCATGGTAGAGCCGGAAGAGATGGTCAGGCTTGTCAGGGGCCTCAAGGAGAACGGCAACACATGGCTACTGTCCGAGCTGGACAATAGCACATGGGGTATCAGGCAGCACTACATGATGACCCTCGGTGATCGTGTAACCATGGGCCTCGATGCAGAGGTCAAAGAGCTGCCCGCTATGGAGCCGGGTGGTGGAGTCACTACGCTTAGAGAGCAGAACGCTATTCACCATCGGACAGACACTGGGCTCGGCAGGGAGATCGAGGGGGACATCTTCTCGGCCCTGTTCAGCCATGACTTACGGCTGGCCTCACAGGCTGACTCATTCTATGACATCAACTACGTGACCGAGCAGCTGGACCTGGCCAATGCTGCCGACATGATCCCTCCAGAGACATACTCAAAGGCTCAGCAGTGGATCAAGTCGGCATGGGGAGAGTATTCACGGACGGACTCACTGCTCCTCAAGCACGCCGTAAGGCCGGGCGAGGAGTTGTTCTGGACGGGGTATGCCCTGACTCGTGGTGTCTTCAGTGCTACTCGAAACTCCATGGGGCAGGGTGCTCCGTATGGGTTCCTGAACAACCACTTCAGGGTGCTGGATGTTCAGCGCCACTACTACACCATCCTCCAGAAGTCATTCGACCCCACCACAAGTGTCGGCCGCTTTGCGGCAAGGGCATTCGCATCTCTTGTGTCTCAGTACAAGGCCATCTACCAGCAGCAGATGATGAACACTGATCCAGGTGGCGGGACAGCGAAGAGCAGGGTGTTTAAGCAGCGCCTCGAGGGAATACACAATCTGTCCAGCTTCATCATTGGTGCACCAGACTCACTGAACAGGCGCATCGGCCTTGTGGCATACGCCATAGTGGATGAGCAGGTGAACTCCTTCATTGATAGTTGGGAAACCAAGCGTGTAGGCGGCGGCGAGATCAGGGCACCCGGCAGTATCACGAAGGGCACTGACAAGGTGGATGTATGGGATGCACTCAAGCTACACGCCATGGCCAAGGGGCAACAGGAGCTGTACTCCAAGCTGTTCGAGGATGCTAGAGGTACAGGGATGGAGTCTGAGCAGTGGGAAGCGTTCAAGACGCAGGTTACATTGGACAAGGAAGTCAATGTCAACTAC
>Ga0307928_10002063_pt1 | contig 15338 bp, 4 predicted proteins | sample AceLakmetagen232_FD_201815 | JGI IMG/M metagenome (GOLD analysis project Ga0307928, IMG submission 201815) | Saline water microbial communities from Ace Lake, Antarctica - #232 | ecosystem: Environmental > Aquatic > Non-marine Saline and Alkaline > Saline | place: Antarctica: Ace Lake... | reverse complement strand
GACATCATAGGGGCTAGAAGGGGCGGCATGGGCGTTCAATGGGACGGACCTATCCCTTCGCACTACCAGGGAGTATCGGCTGGCTGTAACGGCGCTGTTGGATTCATCAGAGAAAAGAACGGCAAGCTCGTAGGTGCATGGGGCGAGCAGACTAAGCCTGGTCTTAATGCTCAGACACTATCCATGTTCAAGAGTCGTAAAGGTCTTACCTTTCACAATCCTCTTGAGAACAGTGTGTATGAGGAAGATGCAGAGTACTACATCTTGACTGCTGATGGTAAGGCTGCATTCTCAAGCATCATTCAGAATGGTCGCAGCAACGTAGTGAAGTTGATCAAATAAATGCCTAAGAAGACGATAGACTGGGAGCTGGTGATAGGACTCACCATTATCATAGTGGCTGGGTCCTTGGTGTGGGTCGCTGTATACGTCAGGCTAACCAAGTAACAGCCCAATAGGGCAGAAAGAGGAGCAAGAATGAAGATACTGAGAGAAGGCCACAAATACATCATGGATAACTTCGAGGACGACACTACGAACCACGTAATACAGTTCATAGAAAAGGATCCAGTAGAAGGGTCAGTAGGCGGAGTCCTTGAGACTGTCCATAATGGTACTACAAACGAGGAAGTGCTTCGCGTCTTGATCAACAGGATGCAGTATCTACAGAGCAAGTTCCCTTGTCGTGAGAATGCCATCGTGATCACTAATCTCGAAGAGTCGCTTATGTGGCTTGAGAAGAGAACGGCTGATCGCAAGGTTCGCGGAGTCGAGGGCAAGCAGATCAAGTAAGTAAGACACGACAGGGGCAGGTAACTAAGGTTCAACTAATCATTTAATGTAGCTTGAATCTCTTTTCTGTTACCCTGCCCCTATCGTCATTATTCAAATGCACCTCTCACTATCCCAAGTTGTTCGTCGGTGATCGGATTGCCTGTTCCTTTGGCTCTGATATTGATGCTTCTCTCTAAACCTTTAATGGTTCCGTTGACTCTGAGAATCGAAACAGCCATGCGCTCAAGCTCATCATAGTTAGAACTGTTCAACGCCTTGAAAAAGCCATTGTACAGATGTGCAAGTGTATGACGTTTGGCTGCCTTCAGTACCATGTCAGGATCAAGACCATTACGAGCAGCAGCATCCAGAACTTCAGGACCAAGGGCTGCCAGGTTCGTCTTCCATTTCTTGTTCTTGTCGATCCTAGCCCAGACATCATCTTCTGCATAGGCTGTAAGGATCTGAGCCATGGTCTTCTGAGCTATGAAGTTGCTCATACCTTTCGATGCAGGAGCAAGGAAGGTCGTAGGCCTACCTTCAAGCATCGAGAGGATACTCATTGGTACAAACTTCTTGCCTATGTAGGCTATCCTTGAGTCAGAGAATCCTTCCTCTCCGGAGAATAATCCAGTCATTAAGTTCTTTTCTTTGAATCCTAATGTCCATCCGGAAGCATTGTTCCCAGTCATCTGTTCTAGTACAGTCCTAACAGATGTTGATGTCTTGACCATCAAAGTATGCAAAGGTCTAGTTCCCCATCCCTCAAAGACTTCGTTCGCCTGCTTCGCCCATCGAATGTAAATCCTTCTCTTACCTGTCGGGGCCCCCTCCCATCCAAGCTTTTTGGCTAGAGGAGTAATATCTATATGTCCACTGATTCCACCAATACCTTCTTTGCCGTGTTCGTTATTGAAGATGAATGGAGATCCGTCTTCATCATCTGGACCAGGTAGAACTTTAGCCGCAGCAAAGATGGCGAGCTGGACAGCTTGTGGTATTCCCGTCATTACAAGGACGACCATGCCCGGCCAGTATCGAGACATCTGCCAATCTTTCTGAAGATCAGTCTGACCTATGAACTCTTTTAAGGCTGGCAGATTGCCCGCGCCTGAGATGTTAAACGCGCTCAATGTCCAGTCTGGTGCAAACATCATCATGTGCATCAACTGTTTCCGTTCTGGAGTAGCCCAGAGATACTGATCCCAATTCTGACCACCGAAAGCATCATTCACCAACTTGCTGATATCGGTTAGTAGTTGGTCATCCTCGTAGGCAATTCCGCGCTCTTCAAAGTTCTCTACCAGTTCCGTATGTACATTCTCTGCTGTCCACATCTTGATAGATGGAAGGTATGACTGCCATAGAAGTCTGTTCACGCGATCATTGTATCCCTTCCAGAATCCTGTAGCTTTCTTCAGGTAAGACACGCCCATCTCATCGAACTTCTTATCAAGGAACTCCATGTCTTTGTATAGCTCGTTGTTATCATAGTTTGGATTGGAAGGATTGGCTCTGAGTCCGTGGTTTACCCACTTCTTTAGTAGTACTGGATCACTCTTGATCCTCTTGTTGAGATTCATTATCTCTCTGACAGTCTTGGGTGCATGACTTAGCGCACCCCAGTTCTTCTTGGTAAGGCCGCCTATAGCGATGGCTGATTCAGCCAAGGAGAAAGGATGGAACAGTGACATACTGAGCGTCATGTTCTTCGACCAGTTATTGAATTTGTTTATGCCTTTGGCCCAGTTACGACCACCAAAGAATTTCCATTCGAGAGGACGATTCTCTAGCATCTTTAGCAAGTTCTCTGCTGGCTGTCCTTCCCTCACCATCCAGGAGCCTATGCTCTTGAACTTGTTGCTCTGTATAGGAACGTATCCATCTTTCTTGAGTAGATCTATGTTGCCATCTACAAGCTGATTGACCATGACGTCTATGCTGTCTTCTTTTGGAATGAAAGCCTCTGCACCTTTCTTGCTGGCTAAGTATTTAACGTGAGCCATTATGTTGTCGTATGTCTGAAACATCTGCTTCTTGTCCATTGCGACCTGGTAAGCTTTGTCATCAACGTACTGTAATTTGAACTGAGGAATCCATAGGGGTGCAGCATCCACATCCAACATATTTGCCCCAAGAGTTATCATTGTTCTGTTTACTGCTGCACCCCAAACATCTTCAAACCACATAGAAGTCAGCCTTGCTGAATCAGTAGTAACGGGAATCTTCTGTTCCGCACTATGGTAAGCCGCCAGGCAAGATGGATATTTCCTTCTTAGGCTACGCTTGCTGTCTTCTTGTGCCTTGCTTAAAACTATTTTGTCAGGACCACTTTCGACCCTGGAGAAATGAGGAGCATAATGCAGTGCATTAGCATTGCCAGAGTTCTCATCCATCGCACCCCATTCTTTAATCCATTCGTTGCCGGCAAGAGATGACATCATCTCGTTGACTACGGTTCTTCTCTCCATCGCCTCTGCGAATAGTGCAACGATTTGGTCAAGCTGCGCTCTAGGTATGAGCTTCTCTACCTCAGAGATCAGTAGCTCTTCTACTATAGCATCTTCCTTCGCGTCGCCTTCACCTGTGACATGTAGATATATTGTCTCGTTAGGATTCTCTCTCAGAGCTGTAGCAGCAGACAGTATCTTAGCTACATCTTCAGGACTTCTCTTCTTCTCGCTTCTAAGCTCCTTGTCCCGAGCCTTCTGCATTGCAACAGCTTCGTTCCAGTCAACGCCTACAGCTTTCTCTGCGAAGGCGTAGGTTCCGTTAGGTGTAGGAGTATCTCGATCCAGCACCAGGTAAGTATTATCAGGCATCTTCTCGAAGGCGTAACCAAGGCCCTTCAATCCGCCAGCAATCCTGAGCTGTCTGTCTGCGAAGATCCTGCCTATGATGATTTCACTCTCCATCGCGTTTCTGACTTCCATGTATTTTCTATGTAGGAAATCCTGCCCTGTGGTGAAGAACTGAGGCATATCCTCTGTCCATTTTTCCATAGGCTGCAATGAGTAAGAGAACTCTTCCTGAACTCCTTGTTCTATTGCTGCTGGTGGTACAACGGCAGGAACTCTATCGTTTCTATTGATCAGAGTGTTCAGTTTAGAGCGTAAGCCATCTGTCAGATTGTATCTATCAGCAAGGGCGGCTGCCTGTTCTCGATGATCTCTTATGTAAGCGAACTTCCTGCGCCACTTACGATTGTACCTTGCTACCGACGAACGCTTATTGAAATCAGTATACTCTGTTCTCTCTGCTTCCTTCCAAGCCTCAGAGTTAACAGCGTTGTCCCATGTCAGGGAGAAGGCTGGAAGTCCTTGATTTATATCGCTGATATAACGATCTGGATAGTTGGGGTATTCAGCCCTGTCTGCATCAGTGACTTCTGCTGTCCCTTGAACTGTTTTACCCTTAGGGATGACCATGTTTGTACCATCGACACCTTCAGAGTCCATGTCGCCAGGAGGAGGCTTAGTTTCCGTTACTGGCTCGACGCTGGCTTCTATTGCTTCAGGAGTATTGCTCGAATCATAGTCGTTCGACTCGTTGAACTCTTGATGTGCGATGAGATCGTATGGCACGTACCTTGTCCATTTAGCTTTTTTCTCTTTCGTATCTTTGGACGTATCAAGCTTCTTTAGCAGGTAGACAGCAGCATGATCCTCTTGCTCTGAAGTCTTGTCGTTCTTTAACCAAGTCCTAGCTTCAGCCGTGTAGATATTGTGAAATTCTGCATAAGCTTTGTCGCCAATGAAATTCATGTAGCCGCCACCCTTATGCGAACTAGTATTGCCGTACTGCAAGAGCTGGTTCATGAGGTAGTCGTCCTGAGCTTGTGGTGGTAGCTCATCGAATGCGTCACGGTACTCCTGAAGAGAAGCATTGTCTGGTAACGCACTGCGAGAAAGTTCATCGCGCAGTCCGAGTTTTACTGGAGAATTCTTGCTTAGCTTGAGCCGTATTACGCTATCAACAAATAGGTTGCCCTTGAAAATCTTATTGTAACCCTTTATCCCCTTCTGATTGATTTTCTTGATGGCGTTGCGACCATTGATTCTTTCATACAGAGAGTCAATATCCATAGGAGAGTTATTAAATACATTGTCAGCAACAGCCTGGATAGCAACCATGTCCATGAATATCGGCTTACGAGAATTGTGATCCCCTATTAGGAACTTTGTAGTCGTGTCCGAATGTTCCACTGCAAACTGATAAAAGGTTTGTCCAGTTATAGCTGAAGCGAACGGGCTAAGGGTTATGTCATTCTCGTAAACCTTACTGCCATTTACTTCTACGATCATTCTTGATCTAGAGATGACAGCGCCTCTACCTGTAGGAGTAAGCGAAGAGAAGTCTAGACCTGAATCTGTGGAGCCTTGAGCTGCCAGGATAGCGTCAAAGGCATTAAGGTCTACATACTTCTGGATGTTGCCGACGCTACTTCCGTACATAACGTCGATGTACTTCTTCATTATCATCGAGTCAGTGTTGAGAGTAGTGAGGTATTCAAGGCCATCAACATCAGCTTTAGAATACTCTCCGTTCCGACGACTTCGCTTTTTAAGTTCCTTCCATACATTCCACTTCTCGGATGCTGTATGGTCTGGATGGCTGAAGGATTCCTTTGCTTCTTTTATGTGCTTGTAGTCACGGATCAATGGCCCTCTGAACCATGCCGTTGTATCGGTTATGAACTTGAGCACATCATCCTTGTCTGACAGCGTAGGATTACCCATTGCCAAAGCGAACAGAAGAGGAACTGTCTTAGTGTCATGATCCAAGAACTTCGAGCGCGGGTTCGAGAAGTCATCAACGTATATGTTGATCAGTGTATTCAAGAGGTTTGAATCTCTCTCCAGTTTCTGCTCTTGTGTAAGACCAGCTACCAGAGTCCTGTCTCTATTGAATGTCAAGCCATGCTCTTTGCTTACAACGACAGGCTCCATGTTCGGAACTGTGCCTATGTTTAGATAGTCAAGGTATCTGGAGACTGAGGACTGTGCTGCTGCGATAGGAAGCAGGGCCTTGCCTGACGATACTACCAGGTTATCCCAAAAAGTCTGACCGTCTTCGCTAAGAAGTGCAGGTGCAGGGATGTTTTTGGTCAGGTCTACTATAGAATCAAACGCTTTTATGTTCGGATCTTCTTTCGATGCTCTGAATACAGCGTCAGAAGCGTTCAGATAACCTTGCATGACAAGAAGAGTAGCTCTGTTTGAAAATGCCATTACTTTCTCTGCATCTGTCTTGCCTTCAAGAATGACTTCACCGTTCTTCTTCCTGAAGAAGCCATCCCTGAATCCCATGTCAGCATCAAAGTCCTCGCCCTTAGCCTCGCTGCTCTCTCTGTCAGTAGCTATAAAACTAGCAACGGCTTCATCAGGTCTAGACGTTATTGCTGTAACAACGGCAAAGGCAACAGAGGAGGCAGGGATACGAGATATGATCGCCATATCTTTTGGTGCGTATACTCTTCCATCTTTTTCAAAGACAAGCTTCTCTTTAAGATCATAGGTTAGCTGTGCATCCTTCATCTCGAACAAAAATGGATACCATGCTCTGTCCTTCGCAATCCGATCTCTTCCCTTGTTGTCGCTGTTGTCCCAGCTTGCGTAGATCTCAGAATCAGGCTTCATTATTCCGACATCAGCCACGGCAGGTAAGATTCCTTCGCCGCTATATGGTCGCGTCGTCTTCTCTGGGTCATGCTCTTCACCTGGAGCCACCATCACTCCAAGGAATCTATTGGTCTTGCGTGATACCACCTTAGCAATAGCTGATGCAAGTATACTGCCGATCTTCAAACCATCAGGCCCATTGGCAGCCTCATCAATAGTGATGCCCATACGGTGTAACCGTTCTGCCTGGCTACGTCCAGATATGTCATCATTGAGATTTGTTTCTTCAGCTTCACCAAAGATTTCCCTAAAGGATAGATCCTCAGCAAGTCTCTTGTTCACTTCCTCGAACAGATCATTCATAACCTCATCAGCTTTGAGTATGTCTGCATCTTCGTAGAGAAGGTTGAGTCCTGCTACCTGTTTCAAGAAGTGTTTGACATGAGCCTCAGTAGGCAAGTCGTAACTGTTCGTGACGTACATACCGCCAGCAGGAGAAGTGTGGGTAGGTGGATTAGAATCGAGCACAAGCTTTCCGCCCTCGAACACTCCACCGACGCCAAGCTCTCTCGATCCATCTTCGCCTCTAAGTCCCAAGACTTTAGCTGAAGACAGAGGTACGAGTGTGACTGGCACATCAGAGTTTTCGTTGAGTTGGTCTAAGGCTTTCTTGATCTCGTCGTAGTACGGCTTGCCTTGCAGTATGTCTACGTTATTCAACAGAGGCTTAACGGATACGAAGTTACCATTGGCTGTATTCTGAACCATGAAACCCTTAATGAAGTTCAGGTACTTAGGATTGGAAAAGATCCTGCCGAAATCAGCGAAGTGTGCCTTGCCTAGAGTGTCCTTGGTGTAGAACATCTGACCATCAAATTCTTGTGGGCCATCTTCATCGAATTCGTTCTTGTCATCAAAGACTATGTATTTGAATTCCACGTTCGATCTCAGCCCTGGCGTGAATACCTGGTGGCTTCTCTTCATCAAGTCGTAGTTGCTCTTGAAAGAGTTAAGATCACCAAAGAGTTCGCTGACAATCTCGGTTCTGTGTATGTTGAGATTCCAGTTGTAGTCATCCTTTATGAGATCAGGATTGGTGATTACTGATTTGGCAACATCTGACAGAGTTTTATAGTTCTTGATGTACTCTTTCTTGGCTGTCTCTAGTGCGTCACCCTTCAGGATGTCAGCCTTGACTACTGGAGTAAGGCCGCGCTCTCCTATCCTTGTGATAAGCAGATCAAACTCTTCAGTGCCATCAGTTACGGCTCTGTCGTACAGGTCTTTCTGTAAGGCGCGTCGATCCAGCGCACTCATACCTACCGCAGTAGTACCGTCGCCCCACCCCTTCTTGCTGAACTTCTGCTTCACTCCGTCTAGGAGGTAGAAATCTTTGCCTGTCCTCTTCGAGTAGGCCACTAGGAAGTCTAGTCCCATTGATGCCATGAGTAGACCTGGTGCGTTCGTTCCATCCACCTGGTTGAAGAACCATGCCTCATCTATATCTTCATATGATTTACCAGAAGTGATGGCGTTTCCTTCTTGGTATGCAGCCAGGATATCCGTACCTGACGCAACTTCGTCCGAACCCTCTACTTCGTTTCGCCCATAGGAAGAATACATCTGATCGAAGGTTACGCCTGCCTCGCCTTCCTCGTACATGGCGTAGCGATACTGAACCTTCTGTATGCTTTCAAAAAACTTACGCACAGACTTCATTACTGGCAAGCCAAGTGCCGCCTCTTCTTCACTGGAATCTTCTTCACTAGCCTTGATCGAAGCTTCGATAAGCGTGATAACGTCTTTCTGTTCCTGTGATAGTAATTTCTTATCCTTTGCTTCAGTATAGAATAGATTGTTTCCGTCATTGCGACCACCATCGAGCAGGGGATTTGCTATATCGGAAACTCTTCTAACCTTGTTGAAGAGACTCATCACTGCACCATCTTCAGCAAACAATCCTTGAAGAATTTCTGCATCAGAAGATTCGTTGTCAGGGTCTGCAAGTACCTTGAAGATATGATCAAACACTTCTGCTTCAGTCATATTGTCATAGTCAGCGAGGCCGAACGAATTAGTCTCAGGCTGCAAAGAGAAACTCCGTGCAGCATCACCCGCGACTTCGGTGATCTCTTTGCCTGTAGCTTTGTGAAACTTCTCTATCAATGCCAACATATTTGGCTGATCATTGAACTGCTCCTTGAGCTTCCGTTCTTTGGCTGAATCTTGCTGCGCTTCTAGAGTTGATACACTCTCAGCAGCTTCTGTGGATATAGGTGCAGTAGAAGTAGCAGGAACAACTGACTCTTCTGCTGGAGCTTCAGGCTGTTCATCCACATCTTCAGTCGATTCCCCTGGAGCCGTAGCTTCGCTCTCAGCAGGTGCTTCCTCTGACCCTGCTTCTGGTACAGATACTGTCTCTAGAGGGGCAACAGGTAGTGCTGAGGCAGTTTTAGGTGGTATCTGCCCAGTATCTTCATCAGGAATCTTCTCAGAGGGAGTTGATTTGGCCTCTGCTGCCTCTTTTCGGGCCAATGAACCTATCTTGATAGCTCCGGATTCTAGGTCAGAGAAGAACTTCTGGAGGTATGGAACGATAGATTTGCCATGCTTATCTATCATCTTGAACGCCCATTCCTTGTCGCCAAGCTTGTCGACGCTGCCTCGATTAGCCATGTACCGATCTGTCAGGTACTGCTTCATGGACAATGGAGCATCATCAGCCCCAGAAGAAATACCAATCTCGTATTTGGTTCCGTGTCTTTCTTGGTCGTAATCGAGGATCGGTGAGGAAGTTTCGTCTACGCCTTCTTTCTTAACACCCTCATATCCCTTGATGGCTTCTTCCATCTCGGCGGAGTTGACAGTCTTAACCCATTCGTCGGTTTCAAACTTCTCGCCAGGCTTGAATTGAGACTCCTTCGCTCCAAGGGTTCCTTCTTCAAATATCTTCTTGTTAACACCTACTTGGTCAGCCTTCCACTCAAGGTATGCGCTTAGGCGTTCTATTCCACCAATGTTCAGCTTCTTAATTGCTTCTTCTGTGTTAAGTCCAAAGTTCACAATGAAGGCAGCGGTATCTCCTTCAGGGTTAAGCGTATTCCCTAATGCTACAATCTTGGCGAACTTCGTAAAGATCTCTCCAGCATCTTTGCCTGCCAGTCCGATCTTCAACGCATCTTTATCGCCAGTATCAGCCTCGTAACTCCTGATAGCGTCAGCAACTTGAGTAACATATTCATCATATGTACCTTCGGCCTGTCCTGTAGGTTGGATTATCGAGTGAAGCACTTCTTCTACTCTGTCCGAAAATAAGCCTGAAGGAGTGAAGACCATCTTGTTGTCTTGCTGTAGCCATGCGCCACCGACATTGACCATTACTTCGCCTGCGTCGTTTACCTTGGCAGCGTTTTCAATGCCAGGATAATTCTTGAGTGCAGCAGAAGTTGGTTGATCAATGATCGTAGCGGCTGTTGACAATACTACTTCCTGTCCGGACGGAAGGTTCTTTGCTATGTCGTTGATATGCTTCGCAACTTTAGCAACAGCTACTCTCATCTGCTTTCTGTTCTTAAATGAAACGATTCCGACTCTTTTTCCACCTATAGATTCATCACCAGAGCTGCTCCTGTTCACGCCTAGAATCTGCGCCCATTCGTATATCTTGGAATCTGTCACATCTTCACTAGTCATGTCTGGAAGAAGGTTGGTAGATGTTACTGTTCCGAAAACCAATGGATCGAAATTATCTGCGCCAGAAGTCCTGCGTAACGATGGATACTTCTTCGCAAGGTACGCACCGTCCTCTGTATCCATTGCTCCTTCTTTGAGATAGAAGAGATTCACAATGCCTTGGCTGCCAACCTTCCTGTTCCCTCTAGGTCGACCTTTCTCGTCGTACTGACCAGGAAGGTTCTCTTTGGATATCAAGAGGTCTTTGATTCTGGCTAGTTCGGATGGATTGTCTTCAGTGAGATTGCCATTTGCATCAATGAAGGTTACTCCCATCATTACGCCTGTGAGGTGAGTAATGAAGCTATCGGTCAGGGCTTCTTCGCCCATGTTCCGTCCTATCTCCTCAAGGACTTGCTGTTTGAATTCAACCTTCTCGAATCCAAGTTCCTTCTTCTCTGCTTTAGTTAGCGTAGGAGTTATCTCTGAACCAATAAGCTCTGCTGACTTCCGTTCTACTGCATCCCACATCATGAAACGAGTGAACCTGTCCATCATAGTCAAGTCGCCTTCTCTTTCGGCTGTCGCTTCCTTGCTGTAGTAATCAATGATTCCTCTTAGCGAAGCTTTGACCTTATCGAAAGCAGGAGAGTCTTCTCTTAGAGATCCACCAACATCAGCGCCTTCAGCCTTGGCTTCTTTGATAGCTTCCTGGATGTCCAGTCTGCGCTTGGCGTAAACACCAGCCACTCCATCTCTTGCTGCTCCGCCAAGGGCCAGAGGATTGATAGCAAAGCCAACAGCCATCGCTACTACATCATCGAACTCAGGAAGACCTAGAGGGCTTATACCAGTCACCTGGCGCAAAACTCCGCCTACTGCTTCTTCACCCATCTCTCCTAGTACAGAGTGAAAGCCTAACTTTTGTACTATTCCCCTCTCGTCGCCGCCAAGGAAATGCTTAGACAGGAATCCCTTCATAGCTTGAGCTTTGGTTCCTCCGGTCTTTGTCGCTACTTTCTCAGCAGCTTCGTAAAGGAATGATCCTCTCAAAAATTTCTGTGCATGTGGACCGAACATTCCTTTAAGAAGTACCAGGCTTTCTGCTGTTTGTTCAGAAAGGTTCTCTATGTATGTATCACCAAAAGCCTTGGCGAATGCTGGCAAGAAATCATCACCCTCGTCAGCAAGGACTCTCGCTAGTCTGCCTTGTTCATCTTGTGTCAGGCCAAAGATCGGAGTCATCTGCTGGACTGTGCTGTTCACTACTCGATGCGGCATGAGTAAAGTTCTTGGGAATGCTTCTAGTGCTGCCTTCTGAAGCTGTCTTCCTCCTGCTGCAAACGCAGTCTTCTGTAGTGCCGCGTGTTCTACAGCACCGAGTATGGCTCTCCCTGTTACTTCCTCGCCAAGCACATTTGTAGCCTTTGATGCCATCCATGGCTTTGATGCTTTCATCGCCAATGCTGCTGTATCTTCAGCAAAGAATTTCGCGACTCTCATGCCCAGTGTTTCTGATCCTTCTTTGCCTGCCGCCAGTCCAAACTTTATGGCTGCCCTAGCTCCCATTTGCTGAGATACACTCTTCGCGCCAAGCTCAATAAGCTCTGAAGCAGTCTTCTTAACACCAGCCTTGAGTCCTCCTCTTACTACAGCCTTAGCTCCACCCTTGATGAAGCTACCACCAGTCATAAATTCAATAGCATATGCAGGCAGACGAAGAACCAAGGACCAAGCCTTGTATGCTATAGAGCCTCCTCGCTGTTGCTCTGCAAGGAAGTCATTGAGGTAAGCGTTCTGCTCTGTTGTTGCTGTGCCGTTCTGTACGGCTTGGGACGCTCTGTAAACCTTGGCTGAATCAAGGATATCAAGCATATTCACATATGGCAGATACGATGAAGGGTTACGAGTCATGTCTCCGAAAGCATCACTCCAGATCTTACGTTCCGGATTGCCAAGCAATGATGGTTCGCTCTCTCTTCCAGCGTATGGACTGAGTACAGGAAATACGTTGCCTTGTGTTGATGGAGTAGCAGGTTTGCTTAATGAATCAAATACAGACATAACTCTCCTTGATTATTCTGCTACTTGAAAGTCAGGGTTGTTCCTGGCGTTTTCAATCTCAGGAGAGCCTACTGGAAACTGCGTGGTTTCGCCAGACCTATGCTTTACTGTTACCATATTGCCAGCAGAAGGTTGAACGAATGAAGCTTGAGAACCATCAGAATTCAGTCTTCGTATATGGCCTGATTGGTATCCAGTACTAGCAGACATAGCCTGAAGAGCAGTCATTATGTTCGTTAGAACTAAATCGCTTTTACGCAACTCTTCTTTTTTCTCGCTAATGTTACCGTCAGTAATTGCTATCCTCTTCTTGTCATGAACATAAGCACTACCGCCCCAAAACGTATCAAGAGCAACCCCTATTCTGACTTTAGCTAGTTCAGAAATAGTACTCGTTTCTCCTTCCATCATAAAAGGAAGGTCTTTCCTTACGTCGGCAACTAATTTCAGACCAGCAGGGGATAGTTTATTCATAAGGAATTCTTCCCGCGTTGAGGATCTCAAACCAAGACGAAATAAATACTTGAGAAACATCAAGTCTTTATGTTTTCTCGCCATCGCTCTCTGTACAGGGATGCTTGGAAGAAGCCGCCCATCAACTTGTTTGTAGTGGCCGAAGAAAGATATATTCTTATCCATCTCTCTGAAGATCTTCCTGAACCCTGCACGAGCCTGCGACCTAGTAACCATCTTGCCTAGTTCTGTATTCATCCATGGTGCGACCTCGTAGAAGTTTTCCATTGAATGAGGAGTGTCACCTTTTTCTAAGCTTAAAGCGTAACCATTGATCTCTTCTCTTATTTTTGCATTGTTAGCTAGTTCTGCTTTAATCTCATCCATTTTTACTTGGTTTTTCTTTCGCTGATCAAAGCCGTACTGATCAACTTCATTCCCAAGTTTTGCGCTTTTTATACGCTCCTCTCCAAGTCGAAGCTGTTGATCGTATGCGGAATCTTGCCTTCTAACTTTATCCGCCATAGACGCTGCAAATACAGCTCTATCCCATGAGTCAACATTCATTGACTGAGTTTCGGCCTCAGTTCTAGGAATTCCGCTTCCGTTCTCTCTGAAGCTCATACCTGTTATAGCTTCGCCATATGCTCTAGCTGCAAGATAATCTGAGTAGTTCTTACTACCATCCATCCCTGTTCTTATTTGCTTCATTGTCGAAGATGCTTCTTCATCTCCTACCTTCAATGCGAATTGCTTTGTGCGACTAATCCAAGTCGCTTCAACTTTCCTATGAAGGTTTCGAGCTGCCCTAACGTGTTCGGGTTGGCTTGCTTCAGTACGAAGTTTTGCCTCTGTCATGTATAGCGTAGCAGTCTCTTGCTTGTTAAGAAGTCTTCTTTGCTGCGGGTCCCACCTGTACTTAGCCTTTCCTGTGTTGGGATCTGTCCATAGTTCCTGCAACATTGCCTTGTCTTTCGGATGGGTCATACCGTACAAAGATCGAGCAGCATCTTCGTCCTCAAAACCAGAGGAGATCATAGACATTAAAGACATCTTCATTGTCTTTGCTGATCCATCTGAATTCTTTTGTTTCACTCCACCAACAACCAGTTGTTTTGGATTACCCTTATCGTCCTTGAGTGGGACCATTATGCTGTTGATTAGGTTTCCGAATGATCGTACTCCCTGCTGAACCTTCGGTGCGTGAGCCTGCGTGATTTGCTTGTATATATCTCGTCCAGCACCAGTGCCGCTGCCTCCATAGGAGTGCCTCATATTCATGTAGCGAACTGCTGCACCGCCATAGTTCATGGTGTCAATATCGGACTGAAGTGCTGGAGCATCAACCATTGAGAACTGCTGACCAGCATACTTAATGCCATCAGTTATCATCTTCTCTCTTAGCTTGGCCTTCTTCAGGCTTACGGCTTTACTATCTCGGGCTAATTGACGATCTTCTGCACCAATTACGAAGTTTAGTAATGGGGTTAATAGGTTTGCTGGTGGTCCTACTTCACTCATGGGGAATCTCCTTATGCTACATACTTGTCAATTAAAGATAGAAGCTCTGCGTTTTGAGCATCAAAGAAGGCTGCATCAGTATCAGAACCAAGCAATGTATCTATGTTGCCCTGCACTCCTGCAATACCCATTCTTGAATTTGAAATTATCAGATCATTTGTTAGGCCAAGAATGAATTGATCATTTTGGGCAATCAGTTGATGAGCTGATAAGGCCAGAGCATCTTCCTTTAAGTCAGTCGCTTTCATGTCACTAAGTAGTTCTCTATTGAATTCATACCTCTGCTCTCGAAGCTGTGTATACTTAGCAGATGTATCGGCTATGCCTGTAGCAAGTGCAGTCCCTCTGCTTTGAACATCAAAGGAAGTCATGCCTAAATCTCTAGCTGTGAGGTTGCGCTGGTTCTGTCCTTGTCCAAGTCCAGCATTCAGACCCTTCTCTGCTGACATGATTTCGATCTGGCTAACAACGTCTGCTGGTATTTCTCCAGTGAGCATCTGTTCTGCAACAGTAGACGCTGACTTGAGAAGCTCTTCACCAGGAACTTCTCCAAGATCTTCAAGCTCAAAATCTGTTGTGTCAATAATAGGCATTATTTATCCCTCCCTTGGAACACGCTACCAGCACCGCTAGTATTGATAGGCCCACCTCTCTGCGAGTCAGCCCACTCATTCTGTCCCTCCTGCATCCCTTGCTCAAAGTCTTGCTTCTCTTTGAGTATGTTGGATTCAAATGCTTCCTGTCTTGCCCGTAGAGCTTCTCTTTCTTTCTTTGCCTCTCCAGATGCCCAAATACTATATCCCATCTGAGCTAAGATAGCATAGAATTCAGGGCTATCAGCCATTCTTTTGAAGACATTTCTTTCTGCATCTTCTCCTTTCATGACTGCATCTTGCTTCTCCTTCTCCAATCCATCCCTCCATGCATCGTGTTTCTCCTGTGCTCTCTCCTGTGGAGTCTGAATCCCTGCCGTCATGGTATCTCTCTGTTCTCTAAGATCAAAGCCTGCCATGCTATCTAGATTATAGTCGTATATACCATAAGGAGAAGCTACTCCAAACTCAGAAGTATAAGACAATGGTTCAAAGCCGAAATTTTGGGGACTGAACGATGAATCGTATTCTAGTGCTATTGAATCATCATTGAAATTCCAAGTATCTGTACTGTCATAAAGAGGATCTTGAGTGCCATAAGGAGTTACACCTGTGTCCTGAAAGAAATCACTTGATGCGT
>Ga0307928_10002062_pt1 | contig 15340 bp, 20 predicted proteins | sample AceLakmetagen232_FD_201815 | JGI IMG/M metagenome (GOLD analysis project Ga0307928, IMG submission 201815) | Saline water microbial communities from Ace Lake, Antarctica - #232 | ecosystem: Environmental > Aquatic > Non-marine Saline and Alkaline > Saline | place: Antarctica: Ace Lake... | reverse complement strand
ACTAATGATTGGGATATGGGAGGTGTTCTTAATGTTGCTGCTAATATTGCAGGAGTCAACCTGGATGATCTGAAAACTTGGTGGAAAGAAGATGTAACTCGTTTTGATATCGAGCCACAAGAAGAAATGAATGAGGTCAAAGTGGTTAATGCCAGCTAATTTGTCCTTAATCTGTCTATAAACCCCTTAATGCAGGAGATGCTTATTATTTATCTCCTGCATTTTCCGTTTATGGAGGAGATTATGCCAAGACAAGTAAGACAACGAGAAATTCTGAATGTTATCACCGATACATTTGGCCCTGCATATTATGTTGGCCGTAAACAATCCCAACATCTATTCATTGTAACAATCACGGGAGCTGCTGTCGTAGCCATCCGAGGCCGTCAGAAAGACGGTCCTTGGAGAAATCTGGTTTCGTCAGCTATTAGCTCCGAGATCAATCTGGATGACTATGGGTGGTACGAATTTCAAGCTACAACGTCAGGAATGGGCATCGGAGCTACGGCAACGGTTGTCTGGAGCTGGAGTTAATACCTTAATTGAGGTGACAAAATGGCTGATGATCCAATTAAAACTTATCCCCCTTCAACAGGTGAACCCGAAGCCCATGCAGATACTCACGAACCTGGTGGTGCTGATGAGGTAACAGGACTTCCTGCTGCCCCTCATGCTGCTTCACATATTTCAGGTGGTGACCAGATTCAACTGGCTACAACCGTCCAAAAAGGTTTGATGTCGGCTGCCTATGCAGGACGAATTAATGCTTCTGGTTTGGCTACACCGAATACCATTCATGTTGATACAAACAGGTCTGATATTTATGTCCCTGATGGCAACCCTGCATTTCCATATAAAACTATTCAAGAGGGTGTTGTTGCTGCAGAAGTGATAGCTTCAGCTTCTGATCCTGTCATCGTCTTGGTTGAACCTGGTTTTTATGATGAGAACGTAGTTGTCAGGAAAGACAACCTCCACATTAAAGCACGAGAAACAGCTTATACTACAACGATTAACCCTACAACAGGCTCTGCCATTACATTTACGAATGCCACGGCTTTATCCTTGGGTGTCTATAACACAACTGGTAATTATGCTGACTTGGTAAACCAAGGTGATGCAGGACCACTTCAAAGTGGGGTGCATGGGGTTTCTGTTGCAGCGTCAAACTCTCACCCTCTTATCCGTGTCCTTGGTGTAAAAGGTGATGCCGCTGCTGGAACTACTGATTTTGCAAATGGTCTGTACTTTGAGCACTGTTCTATCGTAGCAACTAACCCAGCAGTTCCTGCTTACTACATAAGGAATGCTAACAGGGTACAATTTGGACTGGAAAGTTTTATTTTCAGTCTTTCTGCTATCCCCATCATCAACTGTGATAAGGTTTATTTTGGTGAATCTCTTGTAAACTGTGACATCACAGCAACTTGGGATTCAGCAGACGTAGGAGGAACACCTGCTGATACTACTTTCAAGCAAGTTTATGGAAAAAATACGAAAGTCCAGGATGTGACCCTTTCTGGTGAAGCTGTTATTGCTGACACATTCTCTATGGAATTTGATAATGTAACTTTAGCTGACACAGCTTCTTTTGAGGCTCACGAGAGTCTGATCAAACAAACACTAATTGTCGGTGCAGGTTGTGAGTTCAATCTTTATGCCTCTGGTGTTCTGGGTAACATCACCATCGATGCAGGTGCTAATGCTTGTCTAATGGACGGTGGTGACCAACTGGGAACTATTACGGACACAGGTAGTAACCTGACCCGTAATTTCTCTAAGCATGTGGATGCTCACCTGACAGGCAACGATCAATTACCTAATGCTACTAATGTTTCTAAAGGTTTGATGACTCCAGCTCAGGTTATTATAAATGAGACAATGGACGGTCATATTCATGATGGTATTGATGGAACCTCTAAATTAGCTCAAGCAAACTCTCATGAGTCTGTTGATACAGATTCAGCTCCAACCTCCATTCACCATACAGTAGGTACAACGGCCAATCAAGCTGCTGCTGGAAACCATGGCCATCTGGACTTTCTGAAAACTGATGGTTCTCGGCCTATGCAGAATGTTGGGAGTGTTGTCGGTGCAGGGACAGTTACAACTGTAGGCCTTTCATCAACTGTAACCACGACTGGTGATGCTTTTACTAATGTGAATCTGTGGGACACCATCACTGCAAATGGTCTGACTCGACAGGTATTTAGCAAAATTGACAATAACAACGTCATCCTCAACGAAGCAACTGATTGGTCTGCTGGCCATGCTTGGACATGGGTGCAGGCTATCCATCTTCATTTCCTGTCAGATTCTAACGATAGAACCGAACGTGGAATCACTTGGGTTGATCATGAAGGTCATGACACTTGGCAGTTATTCACCTGGTATGGTGAAGATGATGCCATTTTTGGCCTCTATAATGCTCATTCTGGATTCCAGATTATGAGCTGGAGTGATGTTGGCCGAGTAGCTATTAACAAAACTCCCACCGATAACCCTCGAAATGTTGATGACCAGGCACCAGATCTGTTCTCTATTTTCCCACAGAGCTTTGCTGCTGTGTCTTACACTGAAGATGGTGCCAGTTTTGCCAATAATACGGCTGAGGCTGCTACAACAGAGGGTGTGAATTTCAAATTCCTTGATGCCTCGGTTGTGGACAGAACGAAGAACTGGACTTACTTGGCTATGGCACGTAAGTTCCGAGCTTGTGGTATTGCTTTCCATGAAGTTGGTATTGCTGGATGGGTACCTGAAGTTGAATACTGGAATGGTGTTGGTTGGGCTACTGTTACTCTGATTCAAGATGCAACCTCTAACTACACCCAAACAGGACGTTTAAAATGGGATCGTTTTGACCCAAGTGGTGCTGGAGATGATTGGGATGAAACCACTGTTGGTGGTCAAGGCCCCTATTTCTGGGTACGACTTGGTGCCTTAACTGTTCCTCCAGGTTTAGTAGATACTCCTGAAGTTGACACAATCAACCCGTCGGCTGTCCCAGCTCTTGGTATTTACCAGGCTGCAGCTGATACCATCCCTGTCATGTCCATCAACCCCCAAGGTCGAACTCAAATTGGTGGTTCTCCGTTGGCAGGAGACGTATTGTTCCAGGTATCTGATCGTATTGCAGGAGCTTCTATTGATTCTGCCGAAGACACCTCTCTGGCTTCTTTCTACAGTCAATCAGGGGCAAATAATACCCTACAGATTCAAGTTGCTACGGATTTGATGAAATACCCAGCACTTCTGGCAGCTCGTTCCCGTGGGATCTTGTCGGCTCCAACTACTGTTCTCGATAATGATGGTATTGGTGGAGTCGAGTTTTTCGGTTACACTGACGATTGGTATGAACTGGCCGAAATCAATGCTTACATGGATGGAGTTCCAGCTTTAGGTTCTGCTCCTTCTCGAATCGTATTCAAGAACACCCCTGTAGGAGCCACACACCCCGTAGAACGCATGAGAATCTCTGCTGACGGCCTTATCTCCACGGCAGGCACAATGCAAGCAGGAGTGTTCCAAGGGACAAGCCTAACGACGAATGTGGCTGCTGCTCAGTTAACCATGACAGGGACGACTCTGGGAGCTGATGGAACAGATGCCAACATCATAATCAACCTGACTCCGAAAGGTACAGGAACACTTGATTTAGGTTCTCATAAAGTCACGAGTGTAACTGACCCAACCTTGGCTCAGGATGCTACTACGAAGAACTATACTGACACAACATTTTCTGTTCTTGCCCATACTCATGCTACATTGCCTACGGTAGACGAGAAAGCCCAGCTTCCATATGTTAATTATCTTCAAGCCAACGGTTTCATTACTAACGGCGGCCTGACAGATAACGGTGATGGTTCTGTAACATTCTCCAATGAAACTGCCTGGTTGAGTGCTGATAATGGGTACACCCAAGTTAGTTTCCATACCTTAACAGGCGGGACGACTGGAGCAGGTGCAATTCCTGCACTCCCTTATGGTAAAAGCTACATTGTCGGTAAATACAATGCTGGCACACCAGTATTTGATGTCATTACCAACGTAGATTTGATTGATGAGTTCACTTACATTCCGTATCACACGATTTTCCGTGATGCCGATGACACTCTCCATACCTTAACATGGGATCAGATGGGTGTTGGCCTGATAAACAAACTTCATCAACGGTGTGTAAAAACCGAACGGTTCACAAGAGAATCTGGTTTGATCCTTGGTGAAGCGGCTACTCGACTGGTGACAGTCACAGCAGGTATGGCATGGAATGGTGGGACTCGACTGACTCTACCAGCTTTTAATTCTACTACTGACCACCTGTGTCTCTACTATCATGTTGCAGGAGTTTGGACAAAACTGACTACTACTCAGTATTCTAATTCTCAATATGACGATGGCACAGACATCCAAGGGCTTGGAGCTGGAAAATACGTCGTCAACTGGATTTACCGTCATCAAGGTAGTCATGAAGATGTGAATATTATTCTCAGTGAACAATATGACAACATTGCCCAAGCAGAACTGGCACCTATACCGATAGATGTACCTGACGTAGTAGCTGCCTTTGGTATCTTAGTTGGTGGTATTATCGTTTTACAAGGGGCTTCTTCTGGTGAGGTTGTAAGTGCTTTCGGTTCAGTTTTATCTGCAGGTACAGTTATCAATCATGATAACACTGCTAACATCTCTGGTGGAGCTGTTGCCGATTACCAACATCTGACAACTACTCAGGTTGGGTATTTACCGACGGCAGATCAGAAAGCTGCTTTAGTTGGAACCAGTGGGACTGCTCCAAGTGCAGCCAATAAACTGGTGGACAATACAGATACCCGACTGGCTGATGATAGAATTGCTGTAGACCATGCTCATAGTGGAGCTGCTGACCAGTCCCAGAAGTTGGTTCAAGCTAACACACATGAAACTCCAGACACTGATGCTGCTACATCTTCATTGCATCATACTGTTGGGACTGGGGCTACTCAGGCAGCAGCCGGTACTCACCTTCATACAGGAACTTATCCTCCAGTTGCCCATTCACATGATGCAACTGGGAATGAAGGTCCGAAACTGACTCAGGCTAACACTCACGAAACACCTGATACTGATACGGCTCAGGGTTCACTTCATCACACGATTGAAGGAACGACAGCAGCTCAAGATTTAGGTGTGGCCGCAGCCGGAACAGCAACGAAGCCTTCAGCTTCTGACCACGTTCATAAGATGCCGAACTCGGTTGATGTTGGTGCAGACTCGGCAGGAACTGCTGCTGGTTTGGTATCAAGTCACGACCATACAGGTGGGGTTGATGGTCCTATTTTAGACCAGAGTGAAACTCATCAGAATGCTGATACAGATGTTGCTACTACTTCATTGCATCATACTATTGGAACGACAGCAACTCAAGCTGCAGCTGGTAATCATATCCATCCTGTGACCCCAACGACCCCAACGACTGTGGCTGTTGCTTCATATGTTGTCTTGGCTACTGATAAAATCATTCACGACACATATCCTAGCACGGCAACGGGATTAGTAACGATTCCAACAGCTCTAATAACGGACACCTTCCAACTCACAGTAAAAAATGCTGGAAGCCCTAAGAGTCTGACCTTGGCAACTGAAGGGGCACAGACTATCGAAGGAGAAACAGATGCTATTATCCATAGTGGTGATTCTCTGACACTGTTCTCTAAATCCGGCAACCTGTTTATAATGTAAGGAGAAAAAGATATGTCATTCAGAACTCAAATAGACTTTGACCTTGAAATTGCCAGAGGTAATGTACCTGGCATGTCCGTCGTCAACAAGTTTGGTAAAAATGCTTTAATTGTAGATGGAAGCCCAGGTTTAGGCACTTATGAAGACATCTGGGATGGTGGTGGGTCGTACCCATACCCAGCAACTGCTCTTATTACTCACATCCATCAGGCTGCTAACCAAGCAGCTATGCAGGGTGAGAATATTGAGGTTCAAGGGTTGGATGCCAGTTGGGTTCTAACAGTTCAGACGGTGGCCTTAAATGCAGTCAATAGTTCTACTCTTGTGGCTCTGCCTACACCACTTCGGAGAATATTCCGAATGAAAGTCATGACCGATGTAGTGACAGACGAAGACGTTGAAGCTGTGAATGCTGGAGACACTGTGATTTATGCCATAGCTCAGGCAGGACTCAACCAGACCTTGATGGCACTTTATACAGTCCCTGCTGGATACACAGCTTACATGACCAATTGGTTCATGGATCAAATAGCTGCTGTTGACAAAGAACCTAAAGCAGTAGAATTCAGGTTGTGGGTTGCTGACCGAGCCAATGATTATGAGTTCCAAATCAAACAATCCCGTGGACTCCCAAAATCGGGACCCATCCAGCATATTTTCAAGCCGTACATGAAGATTACTGAGAAATCAGACATTAAAATAGATGCTGCAAGTGTCGGTGAAGAAGCTATGGCTCATGCAGGATTTGACTTGATTCTGATTGAAAACTAAGAAAGAGGTTTCTAAATGCCTGTAACAAATTATCCTGGAGATGGTTCTGCACCAGCCCCCCACCATAAAACTCATGAAGCTGGTGGTTCAGATGAAGTAGCTGGTGGGGCTGTTGACTCTGTCAATGGTGAGGTAGGTGTTGTTGTTTTAGATTACACTGATGTAGGTGCTGCTCCTTTAAACCATGCACACAGTATTGCAGAGGTCATAGGTCTTCAACCCACACTTGACAGAATGGATTCTAAAAGTGGCAAACTTATCCTGGATAGAGACGGTGAATTCTCTGCTGTGAATGAGTTGGCAGAGCCTGACAGTAAAATTGAGGTGTCAACAGTAAAAGGTACAAGTGATTACCCTTATCCAGATGGAACTTTTGAGGTTGTAAATCAAGGTAATACTCAGATTGATTTAGATGACGGCTCACACATTATGCCAGATGATATAGTTATTACTGAGGCTTTGCTACCTACTAAATTTAAAGTAACACCAGCAACAAACCGCAATGCATTTATTATTGCAGACATTCCAACTGGTGAAACAGCACTAGGTGCAATAGAACAAAACATTGAAACAAAAGAACTAAGAGCAGTCTTAGGTGATGCTAAAACTGCTGGTTCTGGCCTTGCATTTGATGACCCTACTGGTGTTGGTTTTGCTCATACTAACTCATCTGCTAATGGGGTTTATGTACATCCACAGGTATTTAATGAAACTCTTGGTGTAGTTGTAATAAAGGGAATATCTAGTTTTTACACTGATTATCTTAGTTTCTTTGACACACTCGTTCGTTTTGGTCTTTATAAAATGACAAACAATGATACCTTACCTGATGATTCAAGTGGCTTTCCTGTGCCAGATGCATACACAGAATGGATAGCACTACCAAAGTATTCCCAGTACAAAAGAGACGTGTTGAACAATACGGAACACTTGTTTGATAATGAAATAGAACTTGCAGCCGGAGAAGGTTACTGCTTCTTAGTTGAGACCAATAAATCTATTTCTTATTATTCTGATTCAACAACTACAACAGTAAATATAAATGGTACGAACTATTATGATTGTGGTTTCGGTGCAAATGATTTCGGAATGAAAGTTGATAGTGGTGGCGGTGGTAAATGGAATGGTTCATCTTGGACAAGAAATACCTACAAAACAATGGGAGCAGTAATAACTTATGCATTCCCGCTACCATCTTACCCTGCAGAGATAGTTAATTATACCCAAATCACCAAGCTCGGAACAACCGACAATCCATTATCATCAGACAATAGCACAAAGGCTATTCTGGTGACAAAAGACCAAATGGATGGTGTGGTTGCAATGCCAACATTTGCTGCTGATGAATTTCCGTTTGGTTTAGTGTTTGAAAATTTACAACACCAACCATTACCAAGAATAGAAACTACAGAGCCAGCCGATCCACCTGAAGGTTGTGGTGTGTTTTGGATGGACTCTAGTGGAAATGTTATCATTAAAAAGACGGTGAGTGGTTCTACAACCGATACTACAATAGCTTAATAGGAGAAGAACTCATGATTAACCACGACAAAATGGAAGTCACATGTCACAGATGTGCAACCAAAATTCCTTTAATCAATTCTACTCTGATAGATACCGATAAAAATGCTAAAGAGAGAGCTTATGGTATCTGCCCTGACTGTCAGATCGTGATTGAAATGACAGAACTTGACGGGATGAAGGGTTGGGACCAGAAAAAAACCTACTCAGATGAAGAAGCTTTTTTGATTATGTCCAAATTAATCAAAGCTCTGATCGGAGAGTAGTCGGTAAGGTTTCTATATCTTACATTATAGTGAGATAGTGATAATGATGGGATACAGAACAAATTTAAGGAGAATTTAAAATGCAAGGATTTAAAATGACAGCAACGTACACGCCTGATAACACAGTACTGACACCTGATCCCAGTTTAGGGGCTTGGGGAGATGCTGCTCAGGCTTGGGGTATAGCAGTTATCGACACTTACAACGGTGGTGAACTGGCTGCACTGACACCTAGTGGTCAACCAACTGGTGTGTTCGTAGATTACGTCAACACGAGTGATTCTCAAGCACCTGCTATCAGACCTACAATAATTTGGGACATTGGACTTCAAGCTCCGTTTGATATTGAAGCATTCCAGGCTGTGTTTGACTTGGCTGCTGCTTCTCAACCTGCTTTAAATGCTCTAGCTGCTTTTGACTCTGGTATTCCTCCAATAACACCACCGTCTGTGACCTATGAGAGCTGTTATGTTGAACAATACAGTGATGTAGAAACCCCATAAGGAGAATTTGATATGCAAGGATTTAAAATTACAGCTACTTACACGCCTGATAACACGGTACAAACACCTGATCCCGATGGTGGGGATTGGGGAGATGCTACTCAGGCTTGGAATGCTGCGGTATTCGTAAATTATAATATGGGTGAGTTGTTAAATCTTGGACCCATGGGACCAACAACTTCTAAGTTCATAGATTACGTCAACACGAGTGATTCAGCAGGTGCCGCTATCAGAGCCGTAGTAATTTGGGATATTGGACTTCAAGATCCATTTGATATTGAGGCTTTCTTGGCTGTTTTTGAATTAGCAGCAGCTTCCCAACTGGCTTTAAATGCTCTAGCTGCCTTCGACTCTGGTAGTTTTGATCCAATGTCAGCACCGTCTGTGACCTATGAGAGTGTTTTCGTTGAACAATACAGTGATGTAGAAACCCCATAAGGAGAATTTGATATGCAAGGATTTAAAATGATAGCTACATACACCCCAAACAATGGTCTCTCTGTACTGGGCACTGCTTTAGGGGCTTGGGGAGATGCTATTGTGGCTTGGAAAGCTGCTGTACTTACAGGAGGTTTAGAGATTTTAGTACCTATTGGTGCCACAACGGTAGAGTTCATAGATGTCATCAACCCAAGCACTGGACCTGTTATCAGGGCTACATTAGTTTGGGCAGAGGGGGTTCAAACTCCGTTTGATCTTCTAGCTTTGCAAGGTCTGTTTTTGGTAAATGCCCTTGACCCAATAGTTCTTGCAACATTAGCTGCTTTTGATACTGGTGGAGTTGTATCATATCAGGAACTTTCAGTTGAGCAGTGGAGTGGTGAAAAAACCATTTAAACTTGACACCCATTCAATATTTTAACAAGCCCTCTTAGGAGGGCTTTTCCTATTTCATCATCCTTGAATGCTTCTGGGTTATCTAAAAGCTCTCCCAGATTAAAGCCGTACCAGCCAGCATTATCACCTCGGATAAAAACTCCAGGCCAATCTTCATTGAACTGAACAGATCCCGTCTCTACACGGTCAACTGGCAGATCTACTTTGAGCTTGAGGATCTCTGGGGGTTCAAGTGGGATAGTACGTCCTTGCATGGGATGAACAAAGTCACGAACAGCCTGCCAGAAAAGTTGGGCATTCTGTTCTTTGGTGAAGTCCTCATTTAGGATTAAACCCCCTGTTTTAAGGTCAATCGTGATCCGAACCTTGCCATCATGCCCTACTGTGAACAAACTATCATTCAACGAGCCCTCAGTGGCCAGATCAACGGTTTCTATTCTGTTGTCACTCATACCTTATCCCTCACTTGATCTATCAGATGTTTAAATACTTCCCAGACATTTGCATTACTTGGTTGTAATACCATCTGCTCAAGAGTCAGATCCGTGGATGAAGTACCTGTAAACTTCAAATCCTTCATACGCTCGGCTTGACTACGGAGAGATTCTCTGTAATAGACGTACACAACTTCTCGTGGTATCAGGGACCAAGACATAGCTGTTCGACCTTCTTTCGGCCAATGCTTGTCTTTATCTGCCAATGGAGCAAACTTATCTGTAATGACCTGTGCCATCGTTTCAGCCCCAATCTCCTTACCTTCATAGATCGAAGGGAACAACGGGTCCCAGAGGCCTTCCTCGTAGTCAGAAACGATATAATTGACACCATGAGCCAGCCAGAATCGGAACTGCTTGTCTGAGAACATCTCCTGAGTCAAAGGAACCTTTTTCACAGCCTTGAGCTTCTTGGAGTTTTTCCCTTGGTTCTTCAGCTTATCCCGATGCTTCTGATCTTTGATCTTGGCTTTACGGGCTCGATCCTTCTTAACCTTCTTTGGTATCTTCGACATCTTCAAATCCTTTCCACTGGTGTTCTTTCATTTTGAACCCGTGAGCATAGGCATTCATAATGCAACCGTTGACCTCATTAAGCCAAGCCTCCGCTTCATCTCCTTCGAGATATATGGTAAGACCATCTTCATGGGTAAGTTCAACTCTTACCAGCTTCTCATTAGGTGCTCTACTCATTTTCATCCTCTTCTATACATTGAAGTTGTCCGTGCCATGCTTTGGAGATGGTCTCCAAATCAGACTTACACATTTTTGCACTAAGGGTTATTGCTAATAAGACAATAGCAACCCCTACATAACCTATAAAGTGGGCTAAGCCAGCCCAGATGGGATTATGACCACCTTCTTTACAGTCGATGTTCATTATTTTAATTTCATTATCAGCCATTATGTCAAATCCTCAAATAAAATGGCCATGGGTGTTTCCATAAACTTATCCAGTACCATACCCATAAGATGTCGAATGTCATGCTGGGCTGCTGGGTCAAGCCTTTTTTCCATGACGTGTCTCCACATGGGGATGTTGAAGGTAGCCACAATTTCCGTCTTGGTGGCATTTGGGAGAACACTTCGGGCATCCTGAGCCTTCACACCAACACTCCGAAGTTCCTGATAGGATTCTTCTGCATCCTGCATAGCATTGACCCAGGTTCGAGGCATTCCCATCGGAGCCCAGTCTTTGATATCTACCTTAGTAGCCCCAACTTGAGGGTTTTGGGGTGTGTAGAGATGCTTGTACAAGATTTCATCGTCATTGTCCCAACCATAATAGCCTGGTTCGAGTCCTGAGCCTTCAGGGATGATAAACATGATATGCTCGTCATTCATGTAGTCCACATATCGTTGAGATTCCTGTGAATATGCAGCAATACGATGCCTGACAAGCTGATGTGTTACGGCTCGGTCTGTGATGAACCTGACAGTGATGGCACTGTGTTCAAGGACAGATGTATGACCAATCTTGACTAACCCTTTTAAGAATTTGTTATTGACTGTCTTAGCTGCCAGTCTGGTACGAGCAACCCAATCCTGCCCCTTTGGATTTCCAGGATTCCCGTCGAACCCTGTTAAGCCTGTCTGGGGGTGTGGAGTGAAAGTATGCCAACCTTCATAGGTATCAGGATCAAACTCAGGATCTTCCAGAAGTTTTTTGATTTGAATTTCAGCTTTTTCATTACTCTGCCAGCAGGTTCGGCCAGCACCTTCCATAATATCCATGAACTCTTGGATTGTACTGTTAGAGGTCTCCAATTTAATGGACGGGTGTACAAATTGCATATGGCTACTCCTTAGTTGGTTTTGAATAGTCCCTTATCGTGGCCGCTGTTGCTGCCCATAAAGCACTTCTTTTCACTTTCTTCTTTAATCTACCCCATAAGTTCAAAGGACGCAGAACTTTGTTGTCCTTAAAGAGCTTCAACTCAAACCGATTTTCCATGCCCAGAACGATTTCTTCAGGGACTCTCTTTTCAGGAGGTCTCTGATCGTTTGTACCTCCATGGCGGTTTTCCACGACAAGAGAATACACACGGTAGCCGTCCAATTTAGCCAGTTCAACATATTTCTCGAACTCATACTCCTGCGTGCAAGTGTTGGCTAAGATGACCAAAGGTACACCTTCTTCAAAAGCTGCACCAGCTCGACAGAAGTTCCATTCATGAGCTTGTCCAAGGAGACCATAGTTAAAAGGACGGTCCTTGTTCCAGTAATCGTCTGTGGTGAAAATTCTGGCTTCAACTCCGTACATGGTGGTCAACATCTCTGCAAACTCGGATTTACCACAACCAGGCACACCTCGGAGCACGATAAAGGTTCTTGTTTTAGAGTCACTCATAGTTTCAATTCCTTTTGAAAATAGGCTTTAGTTCCTTCTTCTACCCCAACAACCCACAAACAGGGTAAACTAAGCCGTAAAATAAATATTAGATTGTGGCTTAGTTTTGTTAAGTTGTGGGTTGTTGATGTAAGGAGAGAACAATGACAGATCATAATTTTGAATATAAAGTGGTAATGTACTTTCAAGCATTAGGGAATACTCGGAAAACCCTGAGTCAGAAAGTGAAAGATATTGCTTCTTTAGTAGATCAAGCATTTGCTGATGAAAAACTCAAGGCTGCCGAGCAGCTTTGGAATGAAACTTTTAACCGAACAGATTTTCCCAGTATGGATCATAAAGATATAGAACTGGAAACTTGCCAATACTCACACGACTTCTGGAAAAAAGTTGTTACCTTGAAAGGTTTAGAATCATGAAAAACTCTAATGAAAAAGCTCTTGGTGTAGCCTTTGGTATCACAGTTTTCACATTTATTCTTTGCATGTTTGCCTATATTGCAGTTTTCGATGTTATCTATTATGATGCTGAAGGAAACTTGGCAACTTGTGACGTTCATGGCACCATTTACAGTGCTGATAGACAGGAATGTCAAGATGCCGTTAATGGTAAATGGAAACGTAATTCCAAGATCCAATGGATAGGTACTTGTAATGAAGAAGGTATTTGCAATCCCGACAAAAATGGAGACCCTGAATGAAACCCGCTACATTAGAATGGCATAAGATCGAGAATCTGGATGGCGTTCCCAGAGATGAACCTTTGTTCGTTCGAACAGAGACACATTTTGGAGTATCCATCTTGAAAGACCATAATATGAACAGCTTGGAGTGGACAGCTTGGTCGAAGATAGCTTTGATGGAGTCTGTTCTTGAAGCAGATATTTATTTCCCGATGTGTTCCCGAAAAGAAGATGCCCCTAAATGGTGGGCTAAACCTACAATGGAGTAACCTATGGCAAATAAAACTTTGACAGTACAGAGTCTGGCAGCTATGGTTGACCAGACTCAAGTTATGGTAATGCTTGGTAAAAAACTACCAAACTGTTACCATGAATGTCTTGCAAATACTGTAGACAATGACACTAATAGTAAATATGTCATTATATACAAGCCAGGTAAGGCTCCACAGGCTAAGGATCTAGCCAGATGTCTCTGGGAGGATTTTGAACAAAAGAGTATCCCTATCTATAATAAAATACATAGAATTTATGTCTGGATTCCGCAGGAACTCTGTTAATGGGGTAAGATAACTCAAGGAGGAATGAGGAATGATTTTAGCTGATATAAAAACTGGACAAAAGGTACTCACGAAAACTGTGGATCTACGTCCAGGTTTACTGGTTGACCCACAATATCTTGCACACCGTCAAGAAGAAGTTAAAGGTGTAGTGGTAAACCCTGTAAAAGACCATGAAGGTGTCTGGTGGGTGATGCACTCACACGGTGTTGCTCCATATTGGTATCACGAGTTTGAATTGATGGAGGATCAGGAGCCTGAACATGGGGATCTGAGGCCAATCCAAGATGACTGAATTAACACCACTTTAAAGGAAGCTGATTCTTTCATGTTGGCAATGTCAAAGCAAACTTCGAAAGGTGTGATGAACTAATGAACTTTATTTTAGAGTATTTTAAATGTGCTGCAGGAATACATAAGTGGGGCCAAGAAGAACCTTATGATTGTTTAGTTTGTGGTGTTGAAGAACCTTGCTTACGTCGGACATGTAAACGGTGTGGGTATTTTGAGAGTAAAATCAATGGTGTCTGGCAAAGTCTTGACCACTCGTGTCCGTTAAAACACTCAGAGAAGAAATAATGTAATAAACCTGCTATTGTCGGTATATTATAAAGGACTTTGAGGAGGTGCTCGTGAGACCTACAGCTCATATAATTATTCCGATCTTCGAGAATGATCTAAATAAGTCAGTCATTCCAGTATTGACTGACATTGCACGTCTGGGTGAGAAACTATCTCTGTCTGTGATAGTAATAACAAACAACACAGATCTGGAACCTGAAGCCCTGTCTTTATTGGGACAACACCAATGGGAACATATTAGAACCCCAAAGACACTGCCTGACCTACAATTCCGACGCTGGTGTTATGAAAATATCAGCTCTCGTCGAGGAAAATACTTCTTCCAGATATATCCTTATGCTGTTCTAGTGAAACGATTCTTTGATGTTTCCGTGGCCACATGGGAAAGTATTACTGACCATTCTAAATCAGTTTTGAACTTAACAGGTATAGGGAAACTCCCGAAACGGAAACAAGTTCTTAAAGTTGAACGTGTAGAAGCCCCTGACCATACATTTATCACAGATAAGACAGGTTTACTGATATTAACTCAGGGGCTACCACGAACACCTGTATGGGTAGCCCAAGGACAACTCACAGAAGCCTGGGGGAACACTCGGACTCTGGAAGCTCTCACAGAGGTCACAGAGGATATCAAGAAACCTTCTGTAAAGCAACTCAAACCAAAGAAAGCAACCTTCTTTGTTGCCACACATAACCGCCCGGAGCTACTAACTATTTGCTTAAAAAGACTCCAGAACCAACGGGTTCCAGACGGCTGGGTCTACGATACCCTGGTATCTGGGATGGTTGATGATCCTGGAAGAGTTGTAGCCAAGAAGGCTGGAGTTGAATACATTATATCTGCTTCCCCAACGGTAACTTCCAAGCTAAATCTAATGCTAGAAGCCACAGATGCTTCCTTGGTACTGAAAGCTGATGATGACGATATCCAGCCCCCTGACCGGTTAGAGGCTGCTATAGAGGCTTATAGGGCTGGAGCTGGTTGGTCGGGTGTTGGTCAAATATATTTCTATGACATTTATGAAGATAGGGTGATGAAATGGACAGGCCGTC
>Ga0307928_10002061_pt1 | contig 15341 bp, 27 predicted proteins | sample AceLakmetagen232_FD_201815 | JGI IMG/M metagenome (GOLD analysis project Ga0307928, IMG submission 201815) | Saline water microbial communities from Ace Lake, Antarctica - #232 | ecosystem: Environmental > Aquatic > Non-marine Saline and Alkaline > Saline | place: Antarctica: Ace Lake... | reverse complement strand
AAAACATGACCTTGAATTTGATTCAGCAGACCCACTAGGAGACTAAAATGGCAGCAAAGAAACCGCCCGTGGCACCGAAGAAAAAGACACCCCAGGAATTTATGACGGCTTATCAGGCATTATGTGAGAAATACGAATTTCAGCTCAACGTGGTCCCTACTTTCGTGGCAAGGGATGATGGAACATGGTCAGTCAAAATGCAGGTCAGTGTAAGCGAATTTAAGGTCCCATAATAGGAGTAAATTATGGCAGACGCTAAAAAAGCACAGGCACAATTGAAATCTTCCTCTGGCGCGGACAGGCTTGATTCAACGCGCCCTGACCTTGACAGGGCTTATAAGACGTTAACGGGAAAGCTGGGTGATTATGATAACCTGTGGTACAATTACTACTAAATTCCAACCGTTGGAGGTTTTCATGCCTATGTATTATAGAAACAGTAATGGACGGCTCAAACCCTGGGTTACTGATCTCGACTTTGAGAGCGGTGGTAAGATCACGGGCGCAGTACCCGTTATGCAGAACACCATTGAGACAATTGCACAATACCTGAGTGGCATAAAATACTCAGACACTCCTGGTTCTTCGTGGTTTGACCGAGAGAAAAGTGCCACTGTTGTTGATATCTCAAAATGGAATGGAGATATCGTGTGGAATACACTGTGGCAAGAATCGGATGGCTGCATAGGCCGACTCGGTTACGGCGCCATCCAAGATCAACGATTCCTCAATAGCACACTCCCGGGTTTCAAACTCAAATCATCCGCTGCACATTATAAAGGCTTGTATCATTACATGAATACAGGTGTGAACCTGGACATGCAGATCAACTTGATTCTGCAGTCACTCGATAAGATGGGTGATCATGTGCAGGCTTTCTGGACCGACATTGAACACGCATATAACGATCCTGATAGCGCGATGTTCAGAGATAACCCACTAAAAATCATGCGAGCTGTTCGTCACGAATTCCCGCACCTCAAGGTCGGATTCTATACCAACTATCAAGGCTGGATAGACCTGGGGATGCCTACGGAATGGCTTGACGAATTTTTGTTTTGGTACGCTTGGTATCCTTATGATCACACTTTACGCATGCCAAAGGTGCCACCGAAACTCAGAATGGAAGATATTTATCTTTGGCAATATTGGGCCGATGGCAATGGCCAGGGATCCAAGTATGGCTGCGCAAGCCGCGCGATTGATATTTGTATCTCTCGAGATGCTAGAGCCGAATTCATATTAGAAAACTCTCTAGAGTATGGAGAGGGAGGAGTAATCATTATGCCAACCGTAGATAAAGAACTGCAGTTGAGGAACGAACAGGAGTTGCTGCTCGGATCTGTCAAGATGCACTCTGACAACATGATCGACATTGCTATGGACATTGAGCCTGAACCTGTATTATTGCCAATGTACCAAGCCACGGTAACAGCACCCCTCAGTGTTAGGACTGGCCCAAGCACCGGATACAACAAGGTAGAAACATTGCCTCAGGGATCCGATGTTACTGTTTGGGTTGAAAGCCAGGGTGTCAATTATCTGTGGGCCAAGATTAGCCTAACTGAGGAGCTGTGGGTAGCCACGAACTGGCTTATTGAGGACTAATGACAGTGGACATAGGAGTGCTCAACTCTGATGTACAGAGAATGAAAAGAGATCTGACACAATATAGGCCGGCTACACAAGATGTTCGGATCTCGGCCAATGAAGATTCTTGTGAGAATATCTTGGCTTTGTCCACACAAGTAGCTTCTCTGGAAGGGCAGTTGAAAGTAATGAACTGGTTGATACGCGGTGTCATTGCGATTCTATTAGGCATATTTATTTCGGGATTATTCTAATGAAAACAAAAAAAGTTCAATCTCGTGTCGTATCTAAATTTCTCAATTTTGTTGGAGCCATAGCTTTGTTGTGGATGCTTTCAGTATTGATTGCTCCGCTTGTATTCAATGGAAGTCTATACTATATTGAGAGTCCAGCTCCCGTAGTGATTGATGGCAACGAAGCCGAGATCACTATACATCGCGCCTCTGTACTATCAGTTAGAGGAACCTCCACACTGGAACTGCATTGTAATCAAATCTTTTACCTTCCGGCTATAGAAGGAAATATTGAGCCGATTGAAATGTCTTTTGTATCTTATCGACAAATACCAACTGCAGCTATAGGTACATGCAGATTTTACGGGATAGTATACTACCAGCCTGTCGGTGTCTTTGGGCCGGAGTTATCTCATGAATGGTATACAGAGGAGTTTGTAATTGAAGCAGAATAGAGTATAGTAATTCAAGCAAGGTATGTAACGTGCACGAGACAGCATGGATAGTTTATGCGCGTTATAGGAGGAGACTTTATGCGAACAGTGAATCAGTTAGACCCACTGGATCGTGCAGTATTGACTGAAAGCGGTCCCGCTCAAGATTTAGTTCTCCAATTATATGGAAAGTCTATTGGTAAAAGTAATGCAGAGAAGCAATTAGCTGGAGCACGGATGCACGCTCAGGCTAAACTGGACAGTGTTATGCCTTCCAATATAGACGATATGGAAGAAATTGGGTTTACTGGTACTGGTACCAGGACGACAACTCGGATGCTGAACCTTTCCGAAGAAGATAAACAGAATCCAGACCGGGTGATGGTCCTTATGGGATTTGATCCCGCTACCTGGGATATCGTTGATCTCAAGATTCGCCGTAATTATTGGAATGTCACGATGAAGATCGATGATAGTTATGCTGAGAAGCACACCAATCACGCTTATGAATGTTCTCTCAAAATCAAACCGAAACTCGGCGCCGTCCTCTCCACACAATCCATTATCAATGTTCTTGAGGGAATTGACTTCAAGATACCCAAAGGCAATTACAAATATGTCAGCAATGGCCAAATGTGGGAAGTTCCGTTTATGGACTTGCACTTTGGTAAGCTCGCCTGGGCTGATCAGACTGGAGAAGATCATTACGATATCGATATTGCCAAAACCAGGGCGCTTGATGCTCTCCATTATTTCCTAAGTAAAGCTGGAGACTATGAGAAAATCCTGTTTCCTATCGGTCAGGACTTCTTTCATATTGACAATGTGGATAACGCTACAACCAGTGGAACCAGGATGGATACTGATGGCAGGTGGGAAAAGATCTTCGGCATTGGCCTGGACTTTCTCGTTGAAGCTATCTCAGAACTGAGAAAGATTGCCCCGGTAGATGTCTTTTATGTTCCAGGTAATCACGATAAGTTGCTATCATACTGTGCGGTAGAGGCTCTCAAGTTGGGTTTCAAGGATGATCCCGCGATCACCGTGGACACAACCCCGACTTCTAGGAAGTATAAAGAGTTTGGCAGGAACCTGGTTGGTTTCTCTCACGGTAAGGAAGGAAAGCGAATTGAAACTGCCATGTCCATTGAAGTACCTGAAATGTGGGGACGAACCGATGTTCGTGAGTGGCACCTTGGAGATCTTCATCACGAAGAAGTCAAAGAGGCTGGCGGAGTCATCATTCGTAGGCTTCCCGCATTGACCAGTACTGATGGCTGGCATGCAGATAAAGGATATACAGGGTCCCAAAAAAGAGCACAAGCATTTGTTTGGGACAAAGAAGATGGCTTGGTTGATATTCAACTTAGCCCGACAATTAGAGTGAAAGGAGAGTAACCTGTGAAACCCGAGACATTCATGGTATACTTTCTAATTCATGTAAAAACACATGCCTAACGGCAGGAGGAACAAATGGAATTTCAGACTTGGCACGACTTACTTGTATTTTTTATCACCGTAGCGGTAGCGCTACTCGGCACGGGTGTTACTCAGTGGCTCAAGATCAAACTTTTGCTTGCTGATAAATGGGCCCTCGTGCTCACTGCGGCAGTTGCAATCGTTCTCTCAGTCGGAGAATTATTTATAACTGGTGCATTATCTGGAGAAATGTTTGTTGTCGCGAACCTACCTGGTACTCTCGCAATGATCTTCTCACTGGCTACAGTCTTTTATAAATTACTGTTAGCTGATAATACCAACGGATAACTTACATAACGGGGACTCAGCTATGTCTCAGCTGAGTCCCCAATAAAGGATGATATTATGATGAATTTAGCAGTACAGCGTGGTAACACAAAAGACCGGAAGTTCATCCGGTACAAATACGAGCTGACTCTTTCGCATAATGTTGTGGCCAGCGGAGAGGTTCTTACTTCGAAAAAGAATCTTGAATGGCGGGAGATCCTCAAGCTAATCGCTGAGAGCAGCCCGGAGAAGGAAAACAAGTGGAAGAAGCAGCATTTCTAAGATTTGTTTCCAATTGTGAACACTTTTATGTACTATTGTAAACAAAACGAGCCCTGATTATCAACATCAGGGCTCTTTTTTATCAACCTAATACCCAATATATTGCGTATTAGACGACTGCTTGAAGGGTGGAGTATGCAATATCTTGCTTGTTACCCACGGGTTGGAAGCTGTGATCGACATAAGCCCACAATTCCTCACCCGGATCCCATCCGACAATCAATTCATAACCATCAACCTGTACTCTCTGGAGAGATAACTTTACCTCTCCGCTTTGAAACGGTCCAATCTTTTTTATCAGATGGACTTCATTCTCCCCGTTGAGTTCTTGAGGCGGTAACAGCAGCTTGTCCCAGGCAAGCGGTCTATCGTTGATAGATCTCTGTATTCCGGACAGTAATCCGACCGTACCATCTTCAAACCCAACGAGGTCCTTATCTTCGGCTGCACATCGCAGCAGGACCAAACTTTTCATATTCACCTCGTTAGATAGTGGAACTGTTCATTATATCACTTTTTGGAATGTTACCAACCTGATCATTGTCATAAATTGCCACAAAGTCAGGAGTCCTTCTTTGGTCCAGAGCCACAAGAGCTTGAGCCTGGAGATATTCCGCATTGACATAGCCAGATCCGGATAGTGTGTCGTTCCAACAAAAGGATTGACGCGCTGTAGAGCTGGTAGAGTTTCATCGAACATTAGCTGAGGCTCAATACTGGATCCAAACATAGTTCCGGACACAAGCTGATGCTCCGCACCGCGGCGATTAGCCAATAGGATGATGCCGTAAAATTCCCAGGCTCTCAGTTTAGTCTGAACGATATGACCGTACCAAGTAGCACCGGCCAGGTGCATTTCGATCGGTTTCTTGATATTGATTCCTCGAAAGTATAGCGCTTCTGGAAAGTTCATTGGACACCTTCCATTCGAAACACGTAAATTCCTTTTGGACCAGTCCTTCCGACATTGCGATATACCAGAACTGGCATACTCATTTCCTTACTGAACATTCTCGGACGACTGCTTACCATGATTGGCAGCGGTAAGACAATTTTATGAGGTGGGTGTACGTCATCCGGAAACATGACTCGGATCTCTTTTTTGAACGGTTCGTCTATTAGATACATTGTTTATTGCTCCTTTGGGGCGATTTCACCCCTCAAACACATGGGTTTCACCCGGAAAAGGTCAGATTATAACCCTTCCCGGGTAAAATCGCTTAGAAACGATCTTTGCAGGTTACATCCAGCGGGCTATTTTTATATAAATATCACTCTTGATGTAGGCAATAAGTTTCCCGAAGTCCTCGGTACCACGATTGAACGTGCTATTCCCAAGAATCCAGCGGGTTCCCATTAGGAATCGATATGAAATCCGATCGTTCTGATCAAAGTCGTCGATGCGCGGGAGCAGAAAAACTCCCACTTGCGATATCTCGACACCGCAATCTTTAGCGATGGCATAAATAGCTACATCCACTTTTGATGCTAGTAAGTATTGGTTCATTTGGCCTCCAACGGTTGGAGTTTGCGGTAATGGGCTACAATATTACGCTGCCCGAATTCTTTCCGCATTGTACTGGTAATGTCCATGACATGAAAGCCATTCGTTGGAAGTTCCTGGGCCACTTCATCCCGGACTGAGCACCACAGTTGATCATCCTTCTCGAAGATGTTGATTTTGTGCATACCGTGCATATTTCCACGATCAGCTTCATTCTCATGAGTACTGATAAGTAGATCTCCGCCAGGCTTGGTCATCATCTTGAGATTCTCAAAGGTTTTGAAAGGATCAATAGTATGATCCAATGCATTGCACATCCATACTAGGTCGCCAGTGTTAGCAAACACACGCAGTTGTTCAGTGTCCTCAGCGCCAGCTTGCAACATGAGACAGTTATCAACCAGGCTATATTTCCTGAGTATTTTTGCAAACTCATTTCTCAGCGGATCAATACCAATCAAGGTCATCATCTCCATTTGGACTCCGGCCAGAGATGACAGAGGCCCGCAGCCAACATCAATGATCGTGGGTGTTTCTCCACTGGTGATGGGGTAGCGAGGTAATAGATTTTTGATCAGGTTAGGCAGCAAGGCCTCCCATTTATTGGGATCATGCCGGTGTTCCAGGTCCGGGCGTTCATCTATTTCTCCCAAAGCCCTGTCCCAAAACCTCAATTCAGCCTGGACATCCATAGCTCGATTTGATGCCATGTTTCCTTTTCGTTGTTCTGCTATTGATTTAGTCACTTGTGCCTCCGCGTAATAAGATTAGGCTGTGTGCGATAGAGTTCATCGACGCAGCGATTGACAGTATACCTTCACTGTTTACTAACTCGGAATCTGATTCTCGTTCTGCTCTGTTGAAGTGATAAGTTGCTTGCTTGGCTCCTTTGAGACTTTGAGTTACTGCGGTTTCAAATGTTGTTGTAATTTCATCGGCCATGTGGTGCTCCTTAGCTGAAATCGAATCCAGCGTGTTTAGTATATAGTTCAACCATTTCTGTCTTGAGCATTGCTATGTGATCGAAGCATGGATCATCTGCTACTTTCCGGGCTATATCCCTGTTGATGTGCTGTTCGCCAACCGCATCAGACATGAAGTGAAAAGCTGAAATAATCCTAAGATTTGAGAGGGAGATTGCGTGTTCTGGTCCATACCCTCCGCACTTCATAGTTTTATTGAGCCCTTCATCTGTAACCCGGATCAAGCCCCAACCAGGCTGCCTATAATTAGACTTAGCCTGGTGGATGGCGTGATATGCTTCGTCTTTCCAGGGGAATAACCTACCCCCCGTTCTTGGAATGAGCAAGGATCTTCTCCAGGAAAGCGAACAGAGATGCTTGGAATACGGCGTCAAATTCTAGCTTGATGGTGATTTCTTGAGGGAAAGTAGTTAGCGCTCCGCCAAGTTCAAATTCTTCCATCGTTGCCTTGACACCAGTACCGCCAAATTCTGATACTGGCGGGGGGGAATCAGAGGGTAAGGACGCCTCAGGGGATTTGACTGCGGGCGTAGCTACCTTGCTCTCCTCATTGTTGTGTACCAGGATCTGCGTGATATGCTCACGCTTGAGGGGATATCCGCCTTTACACTGAGTTTCACGGTATAAACCGCAGCCCAGGAAGGCTTCATCTGTTGAGTTATTCTTCTTGACTACGAGCGGGGCTCCACACTTGGGGCACGGGAATGGAGTTTGCGATCCTTCTTTTAGAGATGTATCATGTAATTTCATTTAGTTCCTCCAGGCCATATATGGCATAGTTGAATAGGTCAAAATCTGTTTGATAAAGTGTCGTGATCATATCCCAAGTCTCTGGCGTATAGAAATACTCCAGCGATGGACGGTGTATTTGAGCGTTGCGAAGATGCGGTAACGGCTGGTATATAGCACCCATCCGGCTGCAGATACGCTTCCAACTCGACTCCAGTGTTTCGTACCTTCCCAATAGATCCACACCGATGTCCCCATTCTTATCAGTGAGGAAAAACCACTGTGGGAAATAGTGTACTCGATAACTCCACCCGACAAAGTGGGGCATTGGATCTGGATGTCCTCTGCCGTTTCTTTGAAAGATATATTCGGGCTGGAGTTCACGGCCTTGATTATCATCGTAAATACCTTTGATGATGTCCGTAATTTTATCTCGCATAACCGCGAAAGGTGGTATATCTGACTGTTTCGCAAAGGGTGGATTGCCGTCCACGAGAAAACCGGCTGTTGCTGCCGACATGAATCGATGATGAGGTTCTCTTGTGAACGCACACTTGAAAGAAGTGTCTCGAAGGTCTTTTGAAAAGGTCCAGATAGGGTCGTGTCCACTAGATCTGATCCAGGGAAGCCTCTCAATGCTAGTTCCAGCGGTTTTTGGGACATGTATGAAGATTGTTTGATATGCGCTGATGTATCCACTCATGTAACTCCTTACCAATCGATAGTTGTGCCGAATCTTTCATAAGCGACATTGATATGACGTTTCTGGATCCAACTTGGCTCACTGATACCGGTCCAATCTCGGTGCTTGAGTGTTTGCTCAATAGATTTACGGCTACCAGGTACATACATAATTTTGGTGGCCTCCAGACACGCATCATCCCACGGTAAACCTAAGAGATTGAGCAGCTGTTCCACTCCGCGCTGCGGATCCCGGGCTAGATCCTCATAGATTATAGCATCAAACACCATAGATGCCTCGTGAGCGAGAAGTTCCATTTGTGTGGAGACTATTTTCCAGGTTGCTCCAGGTGTCTGGTGCCATCTTTCCATCTGAGATGCTACAACATCTCGCGGATCCCGGAGAACAGTAAAGAATTTTCCCTCAGGAAAGGTTTTGATCATCATTCTCCAGTACCATTTCATAGTGCTGTTCCAGCCATCTTCCTCAGCTCTCCAGCCGAAGCTAAATTTGCTGATATTGATAGGTTTCTGGAGCCAATACTGCGATTCTGTTTTGAACAGGCGGATCAAAGCATCCCTGACAATGGCGCCGGCTTTATGTTCATAAGCCTGTTCAGGATTCATCGTAATCCCTTCCATTTTGCATACCCCATTCCATATATTTACTAACATGATCCCGGTTTCACCTACAAAATCTACATCAGGGTGAGCGCCTAGGATATTAGATACCAGCGAGGTGCCGGATCTCCCGGGCGCAATCAGGGTCAAGGGCCGGGTAACGTTTGAATCGTTTGGCATCGTTGTACTCCTTTATTCTAAAGTCTATTGCAGCTTCGACTGATCCAGTAATCCTTTCTACGATGATGACTTCTGTGTTCCAGCTGCCATCCGTCTTGACAAGTTCTAGGTCTTGGAGTCTTTTTACTTGATATGAAGCTGTGTTCGGGGCGACCTGCATAATACTAGAGACCTCTTTGAGAGTCGGCGAGTGACCAAACTTTGTCTCATAGGCCAAGATCGCTTTGTACAAGTTCGTGTAACCCTGGTTTGTTATCATTTTCTCCTTCCTCTGGTAATGCAATTAGGATATAGGTATTGACTATCGGGGAGTCTTTTTCACGCCTTAGTTTTCTTCCGCCGGTCCACATGCGCTCAAGCTCAAAGTGTTTCCGATCGGGATATTTGCGCTTGATATTCCGGATCGCTTCTTCCGTAGTGGTGTCGGTGCAGGAAAATCCTCTAACAGCGACCTTCACAGAGAGGCGCTTGACATCATTTAGATTGTGCGTCTGCTTCATCGATGATCTCCTGGATGGTTGATTTGACCAGCGCATCATACTTCTCGATGAGCTTTGGATCCCCTATGCTTGTATTGGGACCTTGTTTGCCCTCAGCCTGGCCGATGATAAAGATCACACTATCCTTTGCCTTATCCCGGATTACTTCCAGTCGTTTCCGGGCTTTACGAGCCACGATCCCCGCAATAAATATATCAGGGACCTCGATATCGTCTTTATAGATCCGGATGTACGCTTTGTATTTCATGTTTTCCACCTTTTGAACATTATGGTTGCCCAACGGTACCCGCTCATTATATCTTCATGTATCTTCACGGACAATCCATTGAAGTCTGTGGTATTTTTCAACCCGTAGAGTGCGCGGAATTTCTCCCGCGCAAGTCTCCGTAGGGCTGCATCGATTTCTCGATCAGTGAGTACGATTTCAATCTCATTTGAGATCTTCATCATTTATTCTTAGGTAACAGTTTGAGCCTCAGCTCTCTCGGCTTTACTGACTTGATACGGAAGTGAGAGCCTCTGATGACCAAGTGATCACCCACGCTGAAAAACTTTTTGCTCTCAGTGTGTCCTTCTACTGCCTCAACTCCAATCTCTTTTTTTACTTCCACGAATGTTCCGTCGCCATTATCTATTTTGTTTCTCCTTTCTATTTATGCTTTTCTCTGCTTCAAAGCCTTTAGGGTATCGATCAGCTAACTTCATGAGGTTTTCATCTGCGATTTCTTGCAGATCTATTCCTAAGAGATCAGCTGTCTGAGATAGATACCAGAGTAAATCTCCGAGTTCTTCCCGGATGTGATCAGCGTCTAGCGGGTGCTGATGGAAGGCCCAATGCTTTACCACTTCTGAGATCTCGCCTGTCTCCGTAGCCAGGCCAAGAGTATAGTTCAGAAGTTTATTGGTGTAGGTGTCTTTCTTGTTGCCGGTTGCTGATGCTAACCGCTGGTACTCAGAGAAGCCTATTTTCCCCATTTTCCCTCCTCAAAGATCTGAGCAATTACCCCGTATACAGAAACATCCAGGAAAGCATCCATGTAAGGCTCATTGACTGCATCCTTTCTATGGGTGAATCCTTTGTGTTCTGCGGTGATATTGAATCCAGTGAGGTTCATGATTCTCACGATCTTATCCCACATTCGGGTGGCAATCCCAATCATTCCTGGGCCGGTGATATTGGCCGGGGAGTAATCAGCATTTTTGTCCAAGTGTATTTGATACATATTCATGATGATTTCCATAAAGGATCTCACCTGTTGTGGAGCATTGATCTCGGTCCAGCTCAAGAGATCCTTGCGATCTTCTACAATCTGCAGAGTGCTGGCAGAGTAGATTGGTTTTTTTGCCCATCCCCATCCACGAATTACTCTTTCCACCTTAGAAGCGTCACCAATAACTACAATCATGTCGCACCTGATCGCTGCTTCCTGGAAACCTTTTTTATCTGCTAACACAACGGTTGAGATTTCCAAGGCCTTGAGTCTATTTACTGCCTTGGTTAGCTCGTTTTGTTCTAGTTCATCACAATAGATTAGGGCTAACATATTCTTTCTCCTTATTGAGCCAGTTAGAGAAGTCGGCTCGGTCTGGTGGATCTGTCATCCAGCTAGTATTCGGTAAAGGAAGTTCCCGGGCTACTGACACTGGATCTAAATAAGACTTGACTGCCATGAGCTTACCCTTGTTGGATCGCCAGCGAATATATCCATCCTGCTCGGACTTCTTAGCCAGCTCTAGCAAGGACTGAACATCACCTTTTAGGTATGTCCGGACTGCATCGCGCTCACCTTCTGCCCACAATTGAGGGGCTCTACCGCCGTACATATCATTCAGCTGAGTCCCGTCACGCAGAAATACTGTGTGAATCTTGGACAACTCCAACGGTTGGAGAGCTTGGTCCAAGCCAACGAAGTAGCCTTTCTTGCAGAAGATAATGTACATGAGATCGCAATGACTTTCAGCAATGTAGGTTATCTTTTCCAGCAAGGCTATGTCTCCGCCCGCTTCCTGGGCTAGCACTTGGCAATCGAACTTGAGACCATTCCAAGTAACGATTGTATGTGTGTGAGCCAGAGTGTAAAGATAATCGACTAGATCTGCGATCATTTGGCCGCCGCGCTCAATGCGCTGCTTACCCAGGTCTGATTCGAAGTAGGATGTATGCTCGTCTGTTGCAACAGCAGCAATGCTGATGCCTGGATTCTTGATGGTGAAATCGTTTTCCTCTGTTCCCCATATCCGCACATCTGTCTCAAAAATAGAGGGATAAATCATCTCTCCAGGATTGAGGAAGATATCAGCAGACTCCAGATCGAAGGCTGCAATAGGTTTCATGTTTTCTCCTTGAATATAACGATCATTGATGGAAAGGGTGCCCTATCCAGGTTCTCGAAATGAATCCGATTCTTTATAAACCGAATTTCAGACACGTATGGTAGGAATATCTCGTGAAAACGCTTGGTTGATGTTCGCGCCGGCACAAGAAACACCACAGTTTTCCCTTTACGATGTTCTTCCAAACCCTTTTTAGCAAAGGCATTTTGGATTTGAGTTGTGTAAGGGGGATTGACAAAGTTTGATTGGCCCCATTCAGCCTCAAGTCCGTCGAATACGGAATAGACAGGACAGGGATCGAAATCAAAGTTGAACTCAGCATGGAGAGCATTGTAGATTGCTTGCGGAGTTCGATAGTCCTGAGAGAATGAGGTGAACAGGGCATGTCTCATCTCGCTCCAGAAGAAAGCTTCATGAGGTACTGCATAGCCTCGTCCACTGTCTCAAAAATAGTGTCAGCCATCTCTAGTACGAAGGCATGTTGATGGATATTCTCTTTCTCCATAGCCAAGATCACCAGCTTACCCATTTGGTGAGCCCAGGCCATTTCACAAACTGTACCGATCGAGACTATCTTAGAGCCGGTCAAGTCTGCAAAGATGATATCAGACTGCGATACCATCCACATATCCCGACCAACAATAGTTCTGTTGGTTGAGACAGGGTTATCATATCCAACCGCTTTGAAGGTTGTCTCATTCCTGAGATAATCCTTTCCAGTCATAGGGTGCAGCACATTGAAGAAGTTTGAAAGCGGGATCCGCCTTCTGTCAATGCTCGCCATGACTTCATCATACGATGATCCGGATATAGTTCCAGCCAGGTACATCGTAAATTGTTTCATTTCTCCTCCAGGTCTGCTCTGGCTCTTGCATACATGTCCGGAACATTGAGCAAACGAGGATCTATACCAGAGTCCAGTGTGGTGCATGCTTCGGCGTGAGTCCACTCAATAGCTTGGGCTCGTTCTTGTTCAATGTAATGCTCCAGCCTGGTGAAAGCGGTACTGGTTGGATAGATGCCATGTTTATCAAGATTGTCTAACATGTCGCTGATAATGATACAAATTGCAGTTCTGTCTTTGTTCATTTTTCTTCCTTTGGGACTTCCAGCCCCATTAGTCTTTTCCATTCCTGACCATATTTCTTGGTCATGATTTCATCCATGTTGGCGCTTGCAGCTGTACGCCGGTCTGCAGTAGACATATTCATACGGTCCATGGCATACCCGATGTTATCAACTTTTCTCATCTGTCCACCATTATAGATCATGATTTCTTTCTGCTGTTCTCGGGCAAGGTAGCAAGTTTCTAAGTCACTGCCCCACGCGTAGATCATTTCCGGATCGAACCGTCCTATGCTATCGAACCAGTCTGCTCTCCAGAGAGCTGCGATGTTATCAATCATCCAGGTTGGCCGGAACAGATTCTCCTCTACAGGATCGTGCTTCGCATATTTCAGGTGATCCCAAGTGGTCGTACTGTCCGGAGATAAAGCAGGATGAATACCAACACATTGCTCGTTGAGTCGCATATATTCCACCATCGGAGTCAGGATATCTTTTTCTTCTGGTAGGAACTCTCCACTGGTGATCAGGATCCAATAAGCAAAATACTTTTTCTTGAAGATAGTGGCGAGGGCATCTGCATAATGCAGTCCCATCAACCAGCCGTTTGTGGTTTGAACATTGTACTCTAGCCCCAATGTGGTGCTTTTAGATGGAGCCTGTATATCTGAGCCGTTGTCTACAATGATGAAATCGAAAGGGGTACGTTTGTTATCCACCTTTTTCATAACACTCTCAAAGAGAGCGTCTGTCCTTTCTGGCATATTGTAATTGACGACGACTATTGCAACAGGGTCTTGACTCATGTGTTCCTCCCGTGAAATCTGTAAGTGAAAGCATCCGGAGTATAGATGCTCCATTTTGGTATCTCGTCTTTGATCTTGCGATCAAGATAACCTGCTCTGAATAGAGCTTCACACTGTCCGGGACCGTCCCCGGACAGCGCAAAGCCGTGTGTTTCACATTCATCGCAAGCGAACCAGCCGTTACTAAACACTAATGTCATGTTCTGTAACAGCGCGGCTCGAGGTCTCATTATTTGCCCTGGCCCTTCTGGATCATTTCTTGGAGCCAATGTACATCACGGGACATGTCGAATACTGCTTTCTGCATGCCGTGAACGTATGCTGGTAAGAGCCTACCCAAATCAGGGTGAGCTTTACTCATGAATTTCTGGTAGATCCGGAGCATCCGGGTCATATCTTTATAGCCATTACCAGACATCAGCATCGAGTCCTTGTTGTCCGGGTGCAGCCTGTAGTAAAACAAAGACTCTGGACAGGACCAAACCTTGTGGTCGTTGAGTGCCAGTGTTGCCAGTAGCTCCCAATCTTCAAAGCCTACGCCCTGGACTTCGGTGTACATGTATTTCTTGATGGTCTCGGCTTTGTAAAGGCCATTGGCATCGCCAAAGACGTTCTTATAGAGGCCATTGATGACTGAGCCACCCAGGAACAGACCTAATCCTTTATGCTCACCATACTCAGGATTGAGGGCTCCAGCAAACTTATCCATCGTAACAGTAAGAGCATCTGTTTTAGCTAAAATTGCAGCTTTTACCAGGACTTCCAGTTCTCGTGGCTTGGCAACATTGTCATCATCCATGATGAGAATATACTCACCCTTCGAGGCGTTGATAGCCTGGTTCCTGGTGAATCCCAGGTAGGAATTGACATCATTCCGGATCAGATTGTTGATGAGTCCATCTTCATAATACTGTTCCAGGACTGCATAGTTTTCATCTGTGGAACGATCATCGCATACCACGATTTCAATTTGATCGCGTGGGTATGTCTGATTGTTGAGAGACTCCAGAGCAATCTTGATCATTTCCGGCCGGTTGTAATGCGCCATGCACACTGACACCAGTGGTTGCTCAGTTGTGGTGTTTCTGATCGGCGCCATGTTTACTGACTCGAAGATATCAAGCCATTGCTGCTTGACCTTCCATTGAGGAACTGCGATCCCTGGAACTGCAATCTTATTCGACTCCAGTAATTCCTGCAATTTCTCCGCTAATCCTTTGGGAGTACGCTTATAGGTGAACTCATCAGGATTGGCAAATAACTCCAGAGTTCCGCCAGAATCTTCTGGCACGATGATGGGTTTACCCAGGCCAATAGCTTCCATGACTGTGTAAGGCAGGTTCTCGAACACGGATCCTACTACTATCAAGGCATCTTTTTTGGTAGCCAGGTATTTGACAGCCTGCTTCTGATCTTTATCCATGATCAAATTGAGTGTGATATTGTCCCAATTCTTTGCTTTCTCACGGATATAATTGGAAGAAGGGACGCCATATAGCGTGTCATCTACACCCAAGAAGGTTATTGCTATCTTTCTTTCTGGATCCAAGATATCAATTGCATTACAAAAGACATCGACACCCTTTTTAGCGGTGAATCGACCAAAGAATATAATCTCATCAATACTATCGGTGTAGAGTGGCTTGAGAGCTT
>Ga0307928_10002059_pt1 | contig 15354 bp, 21 predicted proteins | sample AceLakmetagen232_FD_201815 | JGI IMG/M metagenome (GOLD analysis project Ga0307928, IMG submission 201815) | Saline water microbial communities from Ace Lake, Antarctica - #232 | ecosystem: Environmental > Aquatic > Non-marine Saline and Alkaline > Saline | place: Antarctica: Ace Lake... | reverse complement strand
ATAGATGTTTGATAATACTCATTTTTCTTTTATCTTATTCCTTTCATTGATTGTCCACAGAATGGACATATAGAAGGTAACAGTACCTCCAAAGTTTTTCTTTCTTTTTTACAGTGAATAATGGCTTCCGTTAGATAGGTAATGTCTTCTATGGTTTCTTTTAACTCCCCTTTTTTCTTTTCCAACAGCTTCTTTTTATGAAAAGATAAGAGGATTTTATCCAATGGTTTTTCTATTTTGAGAAAATGCTGTGTTTCTTTATATTCCTGCTCTAATTTCGTAAAAGTTTCCAACAAGTTTTGCAATTCCTTATGTTTATTTCTTAATACTTTTTGTTGTGCAAAAAGAGAAAGGAGATCATTTACAGGGGTTTCTAATTGCGTTAAGTAAAGACAAGCTGCTATTTCAGGTTCTATTTGTGTATATTCTTCTATTATTTTTTTAAGTTTCCCTATCTCCTGCCCTGTTTTGATTTTCTCCTGCTCCAAATATTCAAGCGCAACTACCTCTTGCTCCATTTTATCTAGATAATTATACGTTTTTAATTCTGCAATAGATTCCTTTAATTGGCTCCGGCGGGTCTTATCTTCTTGCTCAATTTCTCTAATCCAGTGTTTTACATTCGCCATCCCGCGATCTATCACAGTAAGCTGTGCAACCGAATTAAAATGTTTTGCAACCTCCCCTGGGGAATCATCCAACAAAAAGGGACGATCCAATTGTTGCTGCAGATTAATATCTACAAAATTAATTTCTTTTTTGATTTCTTCTGGAACTTCCGTGCCCATTGCTTTAAAGGATATATCATCCAGTTTATACGAATTATCTTTTCCTTTACTCCTGGAAATGGAGGTGGTGGGAAGGGAAATATGCACCTCTGTATCCCCTCCCCACCAGGAACGAATAGCATCTCCGGATGGGCGGTTCCATACTAACCACCGGAGTGCTCTGATAATAGCAGTTTTACCGGAGTCTGAAGGCCCTACAATTACATTGACGCCGGGGTCAAGGTTTAACGAAGAATGCTTATGTGATTGGAAGTTTGATATTGAAAGTTTTTTTATAGACATTGGGAACTCACTTTTCTTATTTTCCATGCTTTTTTACCAGCCTCCGACATTTTTTGCCGTGTCTCAATTGACATTTTTCTGCCAGTTGCACTGATTGACATATTGTGCCGTGTTTCCTCTGTCCGCTTCTGCCCTCGATTTGTTTTTGCTATTTTTTGCCTTGTTTCTAAAGTGATAACATGTCCTTTCATTTGTTCACTTCGTTTTTTCTTTGCTTCATCAGAAAACGTGTATCCTAATGCATGTTTCTTTTCCTTATGATGAATTGTGCCATGTTGTAAAGCAGTTACAATTTGAAGATTCGTTATTCTATTATCTGTTTTAATTTCATTTCGATGATGTACTATTTCTTGAGAAGATAAATAACGCCCAATATGTTTTTCCATTATTAGTCTTTCTTCTTTTACTCTTCCATTTACATCTGCAAATGGATGATTTTTACAAAGAATAGAAATATATCCTCCCGCAGCATTCGTTCTACCACCATTCCAAACTGAGTTCTTTTCTCCTTTTTGATTATCAGACATTATTTTCTTAGTTGCTTCTGAATGTTTTTTGCCTTGGAATAAGGTGTTTCCCAACATTCTTTTAGAATGCATTTCTCTATTAGATCTCATTTTTGTATGATGTCCTTGAACAAATCTTCTTGGTTTTCCTTTGAAAATTGTAACTTCTTGTCCACAACCACATTCACAACAATATTCATTCTGTGTACTCATTATTTTCCCCTCTTATTTTATTATCCGGTTTACTATGCGTTTGAATATAGAAGATTTGATCATTGCTTTTCCTTGGGGTGTATTGCGTTTTTAAGAAATTTCATTTTACTTTCAAAAGAATCATATCCAGAAAAAGACCAAAAAGCCCATGTTTTTGGTGGGATCATTGTTTCCTTCAAAATATGTAGTACTTCAAACACCGTCATTTCATTTTCAACTGCATATTTTTTAATGTGTGCATCAAGAAAGTTTGGGATCATTTTATTTGCCTCGTCATCATTGTGTTTTTTATTTTTGCTTCATTATATTATACTCAAAAACATATTTTCATTTAAGGTAAATTCGAAGTATGTTTGAATTGTTCCGGCCATAATGATAAACAGCCATGGCATCTGCGATAGCCTCGTCTATATATTTAATATTTTTGAAAGGCACATCCGGGTATAGTTTTTTAATGGATTGGATTGTTTCCTCCTTTTCAGCACTTCTTTTCCCAAGTAAGCATTGTTTACAATCATTTTCTGAATACCACTCTATTCCAAGGCGGAGAGTATCCGCTAAAGTTTGAAGAATGCTCAAACAGACCCCAATCATAATAGCGGCCATTGCATTTTGACTTCCATGAGGTTGCTCTGAAAGAATAAAACATACATTATACTTTTCAATCAATTCTAATAACACTTGATTGATTTCACTGATTCGTCGACAGCGATCATCACCTTTTCTGATTTTTAGTTTCTTATTGCTGGGTTTTGTTTTGATGCACCCGGCGTCAATGATTTCTCCTTTCAAAGTAATAACACCCCATCCCCAAGCAGTGATACTGGGATCATTAACAAGAATTGTTTTTTCCATATCAACCTTTTTTATTATTTGTTATTTGAAGTCTGGATATTTTTCCTTGGAGACATTCTATTTCATTTTCTTTCTCTGCAATATCTTCAGCCAAATCGTCTCGTTCATGTATTGTATCCTTCAACAGGTTTTCCATTTTGCAGATTGGACAACCATCCCACTTATCAAAAATAATATGACAGTTTCGATGTTTGTTACATAATTCACTCATAGCATCTCCTTTTTTTCCGGCCTGTATCAAATTTAGATTCAATCAATTCCCATAAGGTAATAACATCTTCTCGTAATTCATTTTCAAGTTCTCCTTTTTCGATTATCAAGCAGGCTTCTTTTAATGATTGGGATAGACTTTTACCTCTGAATGTATATGTAGTGTCTTTAGAATAGCGTTTTAAATACTTTAAATTTTCACGAACATCATCAATCCCATAATCATCCAGCAAAGTTAGTGGGGCTGTCCGATACGCTTTCCAAACACTGCTTTTATAGACAGTTACGAACATACGTGTCCCAATTGTTTGTTCAATTTCTTTCCCTTGATATGTAATTTTTTCTTTGAATTTGCTTGCTTTATGAACGTGAAGCCGGAGACTGGCATAAAATCCCACAGCCTCCCCTCCAGGGATTGTAAATTTTTCTTGAAATTGGGTCGCGTTTACGTTCTGTCGTAGTTGATTGCTAAATACCACCAGCAAATTTTTTTGTGTAATTAAATTACATGTTTTACGGCATTCTTGTGAGAGCAACTTTGCTCGGCGGCTGTATTCATCTTTTTTATCTTCCAATTCTAAATCACTCATGAGTGCTGCAGTTGAATCAGTAAACACGCCATGTATTTTTCCTGCAGGTTTTGGATCCCAAGCCCGTATTGTTGAAAATACATCAACAGGGGTCTTTGGATGCTCCACATCTTTTGGGTCAATATGTAAATCGAATAATTTAGCAAATTCGGTATCTAACCGAGACTCTGGATCCTGAAATTTGATTTGTCCCCCAGCACGATGAACCCCTCCAGCAATTTCGCAAAGAAGGGTTGTTTTTCCAGAACTTGGAGGTCCAAAAACTTCAACCAGTTTTCCGGGAGGGATACCACCACCGTGCACTCGTCCACCTGAGATATTAAGATCCAGTAACGTAGAGCCCGTGGATATTACTGATGAAAAATCACCATCATATTTTGCTTTTTTCTTCAGTGGTTTATCTGCTCTTGTTTTCATTTGTGTGCTCAATGGTTCTTGTTTTTTTACTGCTGTTCTTTGCATAGGCGTTTCGCTTCTTTGAGGATTAATAAAATATGTGCAGGTCGAATCTTCTTTTTTTCCAGCATAGTTCGCGCTTGGGAAAGAATTAATCTTTGTTTGGAAATTGGTAGCCCTTCAAGTTTTGGTGCTATCAAATCTGCGATTGTATCAATCATGTGGGTTTCAGATTCTTTGGATAATAAAGATTGTATCAATTCTGCAATTACATGAGAGCGGGTACTGTGAGTGTATAGACAGTATAAACTAAATAATTCTGATAGAGGCCGGGGGACCAATCCCCCGACCAAACTATTTTTTTCTTTGAAAATATCTATTTCTTTTTTCATAGGAGCCCCTTTCAATTTTTAGTTGTCCGAATCTTCTTGTGCATCAAGACAGGCATCCCATTTTTCACATTCGGTCGAACAATGTTCAAATTTTTCTAAATCAGCACCAAAGACATGGCCATAGGGACAAGGATTGTCTATATCGTGCTCTGCTGCTGCCCTTTTTTCGAGTTCCGCTTCTTCCGCTTTTGCCTTAGCTTCTGCCCTTTCCTCAGCGTCCTCAGCGTTCTTTTTCTTTCTTGCCAAAATCCTTTCTTCTTTATTGTCCTTTGGTACTTCTTCCTTTATCGTTATAGGTTTGAGTTTAGTTCCTTTGCAGATTCGGCATATCTTACCATTTGAATTTTTTCCGGAACCTTCACAAGCTACACAGACTTCCGGAGCACTTCCAGACTCCTCTTCTTTTTCGGGAGGCACTTCTGTTGTCGCAACATCAACTACTTCCCCATCTAATTCAAAGAATTTGGCATGCAATTCTTCATAGGATTTGGTAACAATCATGGCATCCAAGTCTGGTATTTTTTTCATGATTTCTTCACTGTACGGTTTGTCTCGTTCTACAAAATCAATTCGATTGGTAATTGCAAACGGCTTGCCTTTTTTCCCGAATGCTTTGGAACCAAAACGAATTTTCAAAGTCAGACCATCTTCCGCGTCTGGGAAAATACCATTGTCTCCATCCTCTTCCAATTCATCATTCAGAGTATCCTGGAAACAAAATTGACTAATATCCCAAACGTGAGGAACTTCCTCATATTCATCATGGTCTTTTGGGACAACCACATACAGATTTCGATCAGAGGCTCTAACTGCTTTAACCTCTTCATTATTCCATTCTGCTCCATCTTTCAAAAGTTTATCTCGGTAGTCACATATCGGGCATTTCTTTTTGAAAGTATGCGGGCAGATTTCCATATCATTATCAATCCCTACATTGCGATGAATCTTGAAAGGACGTTTATACCATAATTCCCCTTTTAATGCAATTTCCAAGGCTTCATCCCGATCAAGATGGTTGTCCGTCGAAACTTTATACGCCAAAAAATCAAGGGAAGCTCTTGATGCGGGTTTTTCCTTAAAAACAGTGACCCCTTTTGGGAGACGCAAATATCCATACGCAGCCCCTGCAGTATTTTGGGCATGACTGTTATGTGCTACTTTGTCGCGAAAACTACTTCTCTTTTTTGACATCAGCTTTTTTCTCCTTATTATGTTGCATGATTTTTTCTGCCATTGTTTCTCTTAGTGCACTTAGTTTGCCCAATGAAATGCATTTACTCAACACAAATGCATAAAATGGGGAGAAACAAAGAATAAATATAATAAGCAAACACCATTTCATTTCGTTTTATCCCTCCTTTCTTTTCATTTTACTGACCACTGTTTCGTTTGCCTGCATTTGTTTTTTCTTCTCAATCCATTCTTTGCTAAGATCCCGGGGCACCCGAGGGCCGGCAAAGTATTGTTGCCCATGAAGCTTGACAAGCTGTTCCAATGCAGCTTTTCGTGTGTAGCAAATTTCATTCTTTGCAATAGCAGCATATGCAGCTTCATTTATTATTTTATTTTGTACCTCAACGGCATCCTTGTATCTTTTAGAAGTTCGGTAAAATGCTTCAATGTCAGCAGCATTCGGTTTATCCTTACCACAACACTTTTTTGGGTCTTCACTAACTTCTTGGATTAATTCTGAACGAATTGTCTTCTTTTTTTCAACGGCTCTTTGTTCCTCTTCTTGCAATTCTATCAGATGTCTTCCATATCGTAATGACAAGGCCGGTTGTGCTAACCATTCTGTGTCTAAGGCATCTGGATCAATTTCCATATCTTTTTCATAATCAAGTTCCATGTTATCGTTTCCTTTCCTTTTTAAAAAGCGTATCTATATAAACCCCTTAATAATTATTTTAAACCGTTTTAAAGGGCAACCTTGGCGTTTTTAGCCGGTAGTCTATGCCTATCTACGATCATATGCAATCCCTCTTGGCCGTCCTTTTATTGGTTTTGTCAAATTCCTTTCTATAAACGGATTATGATAGGGCTGAAAAGTATTTTCGGCGGCTGGGCGTATTAATTTTCGGGACAACAAATCAGCCAGATTATCGATAATGCAAAGATCTTCTTGATCCCACCAGGATGCTGCTTCTACTTTTACATCAATAAATTCTATACGTACCCGCGGGGTGGTGTCCCCAGCTGAATTAATTTTAAGCATGTGAACTTCCATGATAATGCCTATATGTCCATCCGGGGTTTTAACAAAATCAAGGGGGCGGATATTCATTATTTTATTTCTCCTTTCTTTTTATACATTTTTCTTTTTTAACCATTCATCTTTTTATTATTTTTTAACCAAGCGTTGGTCTATCTGGCCCCATAAAACATATTTCATTTCTAACAAATGGTGTTTCTTGTTTACTATGACATAACATTGGCCCAAAAATATGCATAAGTTCCCAAAATACTATTTCCAAAAATTGTGTTTCCGGGTTAAAAGTACGCTCTATAAATTCTGGTAAACATTCATCACGCAGATGTTTAACACCTGCTTCACTCAATTGAACACGACATTTGTCATTAATATTAATTTTCATTTCTGCTCCTTAAATTTTAAAATATTTAATATCAAAAAAAGTTCTTTTTTTGTGTATCCGACCTTTTTTATATTGTATCCAATATTTTCTATGCTTCAGAAATATTTTCCAATTCTCAAGAAAATCTTGTAAAGCCTCCACCTCAGTTTTTCCGTCCCCACGGCACGCATATTTTTGTTTTTCATTATACGCAGTAAAGCCACCACCTAAGTTTTTGGGTATTTTTTCAATGATTATTTTTTCTTTCATTTTTTATTTTCCTTTTAATCTTTCATTATCTTATAACATCGTAGAGACAACCCGGGCCAGCCAGAGGAATACAAATTGTCTTCCATTTCTTCTATTACGATTGCCGCACGATCATTCTCTCCTTTCAATATAATGGTATTACAATAGTTAAGAATACCCCATCGCATTCTCTCCGGATCTTCTTCACGCAATCCAGAAAGAATATGCGCCACTTTTTTCCATCTGGATGCTGATAATAAAGCCCGGCATAATTCAATCGTTTGCGATTGTTGTTCTGCAGCCTGTTTAGCCAGTTCCAATCTTATTTCTGGAGGCACGCCCAATACTTGATCCAGAATTTGTAAAGCGTTTCTGGGATGCCCCTGGCTATCCTGAATAATTTGATCATAGATTTCTGAATTGAGTGTTTCTTTTTCTTTTTTCACGACAATACGCAATAGCCGATAAAGTTCTTTTTCTTTCAAGGCAGTCACTGTAAATTGTGCACAGCGCCCTTTAATTGTCGCCATCAGTTTCTGAGGGTCAGTCGTCGCTAAAATATAATACACATGGGAGGGCGCGTCTTCTAAGGCTTTGAGCAGGGCATTTTGAGCATCATTAGTCAGCTTATGGCATTCATCAATTAGCCAGACGCGACAAGAACTTTCTAAGGGTGCAAACTGTGCTTGATTTCGCATTTTCCGGATAGTATCAATGCCACGAAAGTCTGCGCTGTCTACCTCTCGGAAGTCATTACCAACAGAACCTAACATCTTTGCCGTGATGCGACTTAATGTAGTTTTTCCACAATTATGATGGAATAATCCACCTGCCCAATAATTATTATACACGGGGACATGGAAATCATAATATTTTTCTTGACTTACTTTTACAATATCTTTTATAATGGTCATACCGATTGAGTTACTATCTTTAACCTTATAGGGAGGGGAATAAAATGCCAAAAGGAATTTATACACGAAATCCAGAATCAGAGATTTACAAATCAAAACTTTCTTCTGTTCAAGATAAAACTGTTGCTGCACTATATACGAAAGGTGATTCTCAGAAGGAAGTGGCAAAGAAGTTCGATTGTAGTTGTAAGTGTATTCGTGCTTCTTTAAAAAGGACTGGCACTTCCACAAAAGGAAGAAGAGGGCGTTCAGGTGCCCAAAATGGTGCTTGGAAAGGTGGGAGGATACAATGCCCTGACGGTTACATTTCACTCCACTTTCCAGAGCATCCAATGGCGAATGGGCAAGGATATGTTTTAGAACATCGGTTGGTAATGAGTCAACTTTTGGGCCGCTTATTAAAAAGGAAAGAAGTTGTTCATCATAAGAACGGAATTCATTCTGACAATTCTCCTCAGAATCTTCTTTTGTTTGCAAATAATGGAGTTCATCTTGGCGTTGAATTGTTGGGGAAATGCCCGAAGTGGACAAAAGAGGGAATTTCTCGTATTTTGTCCCGATCAATTCCTTCAATGAAAGGTACTGTCCAGTGCAAGAGAGGAACCGGTGTTCGCCAGTCACGTAGAAAATTGATTCAGAAGTTTCTACACGAAACATCGGAACTTCAGAATACTGGACTGGAGGCTGGGCTAATGTTACCACCATCTTATTCTCAGCATAAGAAATGACATGAAATGGTTTCTTGTTTTCCCATCGTTCTTTTACGCATAGTTTTGTCTTAGCTACGGGATCATAAATTTCAGTATCCCCTCTAAGGCATCCTGTCGGCCCGTGGAATAAATAGGCATGGCTTTTACCTTCTTTATCCTTTTCCAATTCGGTCTGTAAGGCGACCAGCATGCTTTTATTGCCATACATTTGTGCTAAATTTTGCGGGCGATATACATGGTATAATGACATATTTTAATTTTCCTTTCTTGTTTGTATTCATTTTCTATAGAACAACATTTTTACTCACAAGTATTGTTTTACCAAATGTTGCTGTAATACTAAAATTATATAATTTATAGCCCTCATCATTGTACTTTCCATTTTCAACAAAACAATATTTATAATTTTCTCCAAAAGTTTCTAATTGTTTCCAACGTCTTATTTTTTCTTTTTCTTCATCGGTATATCTAAAATCGACATTCATTTATTAACTTTCCTTTCTTGTTTTTTTTTTTAAAAAATTGTAGTGGGGGTAGGATTCAAACCTACAAGTGCACGATATTTAAACACGCCCGGTACGGGTCGTTTGTTTGCGACGTCAATTCCACCACCCCCACCACAATTAATAATTTATCTTCATTATATTATACTAAAAACCTCTTTTTCATTTAAGGTAAGACGTAAAATTTCTTTTCAAATAACGATTGATCTACTTCCCCTTTTTCCATTTCGACTTTCAAAGGAATATTAATCCAAGACCATTGTTGTGCTAATTCTTCCGTAGCAATCCGGTGCATTTCTTTCCCCACCATATCGAACTCGGTAGGATGTGTATCAACGGTCATATCATCATGCACCTGAAATACTGGAAAACTATTCCAATTTTTTGAATATGCCAGTTTATCAACCTCAATAAATACTTTTAATAAGCAATGAAAAGCCGTCCCCTGGAAGGGGTAATTTGTCACCTCCTTTTTATTCATTAATCCTGAACAACGGAAGCCAGTAAACATATCCACGTATCCGTTTTTCTGATAGTTTTTCCAACTTCTATTTTTCCATCGGGTATATATTTTGTATCGGACATTCCAAAAATAATCTTCAATCTTTTTTACGTGTTCAATGAATTTAGCACTATTTTGCACGCCACCGGCCCGATTAAGTTTTACTAATCCTTTCTTTTCCAAATGTACTAAGGCAGGGGTACCATCCTTTAAATAAGCTTTGCCGGCCCATTTTAATAAATTTGGGGCACAGTTACCATAATAATCTCCATAAAATTCTGGAAATACAAAACCATTCTTTCCGCCTTGACGCAGATTCCCTTCCCCAGCATGATGCTTATCCAAGGAATCCAACATATATAATTCAATAGCCATATCCCGGTGCATATCTCCCTGAATAGTATCCTGAATTAATTGTGGATCTTCGGTATATATACACGCCATTCGAACTTCTATGCCACTAAAATCCAGTCCTATAAATTGACATCCTTTACGTGGAAAAATTGCACTTCTGGTTATTTTTCGGGCCTCTTCATCTCGTTTAGGAATATTTTGAAAGTTAGGGCTGTCCGAAGACGATCGAAAAGTGCCCACTAAATGAAGATTGAAAGAAGGGTGCACCACTCCATTTACTTGTTCCCGAACATAGGCTCCCAAGTATGTGTCTCTCACTTTTATCAATTTACGAACTTTAATCACTAAATTCAATTCAGGAATTCCAAGAGCACTGAGGGCTTCCTCATCGGTGGAACCTTTCCCAGAATCAGTTAGCTTCACAGGCTTAATCTTTTTAATACCGTATAGTATATGTGCTATTTGATAGTCAGAATTGAAATTGTATTTTGCGCCGTATATACGTTTCCAATGCTGCCCAAATTTACTGTGGTTTACTTTGTCTTTCAAATGCACTATTTTTGCAGAAAGTTTTTTCTGTTGTGCAAGGCAGTATGCAACATCAATTCGCAACCCGACACGTTCTGCCCGGGCAAAGGCCAGAGTGCCTGAATGAAAAAGGTCATATGCATCTTTAGTCATGGGAATGGTTCGGATTCGAGTCATCTTTTACACCTTTATTCATTATTCTATTTTACTCTTGCATCTGTTTCTTTAGTTAATCCTTTGTTCCAAGCGGGTTTACCAAACATTGGATTATTTTTTCCTTTGTTAGCTTCACTATATTCTCTTATTCTTTTATCCGTCTTTTTCGTCAGGCCTTTATTCCAAGGTGCTTTCCCTATTCTTGATTCTCTCATCTTTTTTCTAGTTTCTTCCGTATATATTCCTGTTTTTCCTTTATTCCAAGGGGACTGCCCTTTCTTCATTTTACTTTGCCTTTGTATAAACTTTTTTCCCGCTTCTGTTTTATGCCAAGCTTTTATTTAATATCTCATTTCCTTTTTTTGTTGCATTGCCAATCTGTATGTATATAATGAATCTAATGCACAATATAGCAGGAGCTTTTTCTTTCCTCCGGGCTTTTCCAATAATTCAAAAATTCTATTATGTGAATTTGCATTTTTCTGTTCTGTCCCTTTCAAATATGAAGAAATTGCACTATCATAATCCACAACCCCTTGATTAACATATGTTTGAAATTTCAAAGACGTTATCCCAGGACGATTATCAAGGATATGCGCGGCTAACATACTGTCCCAATCCCAGCTATGTATATGCGCACGCCCACGAATGAAACTCCATGATTCCTCAAATTTAATATTATGTGCCATTTTTCGAATATGAGAATCCTTTAACATATCAAGAAATTTCTTTCGTTTGCGCGGAGAAGAGGGCATCATAAATACATAAGACGCATTTACATTGTAAGCTACAGAAGCACAAACAATACGATGTCCTTTAGCTTGCGGTTTCAGGCCCGTTGTTTCATAATCAAATGCTACCAAATTTGGGAATGGTGGCAAGACTTCTGGGCTGTCTAAAATATGTACGCATTTTGTATCATCTTCTTGTATTGGATACGGTTCTTTCAGCATTGAAAAAGCTGCAGATAAATCTTGCTTCCATATAGTATTTACTTCATCTGTTTGAAGTCGATTAATATATGAAGGGTGAAATGTTGGACATAACCAACCTTTCATATCCCGATCTGGAATTCTCCAGCCCCTCCATTTGGTAATCCCTCCCAGATTCTTTTTCCATCGGTGCCCAAGTAATGATGTGATCCCCATACTTCCTAAGGCTATGATGATTTTTGGTTTTTTCTCTTCTATAATTTGCCAGACACGGGATCGACAACATGCAATTTCATGCGGAGTGGGTTCTCTATTATCTCCAGCCGTATCCATTGGGCGGCAATTCACAGCATTGATATTCAAGCAATCCTCAAATACGTCAATGCCAAATTTTTTATATGTTTTTTGTAATAACCGCCCGGCCCTCCCTTGCCAATGTTTACCACGGGAATCTTCTATTTCTCCCGGGGCTTCTCCTATATTAAGAATCCCTTTTTTGAAATTCCCGAAAGGTTCCATGCGAGGGGATTTGGCATGGAGATAAAGACCACAAGATGCGCAAGAGGCTGGTTTTCCTTTTATGCGATTGATGTTTTCTTTTTTAGGAAGATCGAAAAAGCCACTCATTCAAAAAATCCCTTCTTTTCTTTTTCAGGATGTACCTGTCGTTTTTCTTTTGATTCCAATAGAAATAAATTCCCTTGTTGCATGTGTCGTTTAATTCTATTTATTGCCGCTTCAATATATTCTTTATCAATCTCGTAAGCTGTAAGCTCAAATTCAAAATCATAACAAGCAATTGCTATTGATCCGCTTCCAAAATGCGTATCAAGGATGGTATCTCCCGGTTTAGCATAATTCGTTAAGAGCCATTTATAAAGGGCAACGGGCTTTTGGGTGGGGTGGATACGGATTTCTTTATTTTTCATATTTTCTTGAAGCATGCCATTCCACCTAAACCAGAATTTCCGTGTTGCCGTATCAAAAGAAGTCCACGCCAGTTCGCAGTCTGCAAAATTCCCCGAATTGTCCTTGTCCCAAACAATAAAGCAGGGCGTGTTTTTAAGGTGTTCAATAAAGTAACTACCTCCCCATATTACTTGGTTTCTGCTTACCCTTAACAATTCCTTGAAGTATTCTGCATCGGGGATTCGGAAATCATCAAACCCCCTATATGTTTTGGGACAGATAACTTTTCCCCTCCGATTTTCACTCTTTTTCCCGAATGGCTTGCTCCCCCCCACAACCGTTCCAATCCCTATCCCATACGGCGGGTCTACGATTGCCAAATCAAACGCATTGTCAGGCATCTCTTTCATGGCCGGGAGACAATCGGTATTATAAATTTTTATTCCAGTTTTTTCATAATATGGTTTGGATAGCATTAATTCACCTTCCGTAACGCTACAACATGCTCCCAGTTTTCTCCTTTAAATCGTATTTTATCTTTTCTCAAAGTACAAAGCCCCACTTTTTGCACAATCTCTTGCAGGTATATTGGATTGATTGAAAAATCCACTGGCTCCTCTTTATATCGAATATTTGCGGATTCCTTTATCCACCCGGATGTACTTACTGAACCAAATGTAATCTTATTTTTTTCCAGGGATACAGTAATCCCTTGATCAGTGCCTTCTTTTTCTGCAAAAATAGCAGCCCGGTCAAGAATTTCACTTATGGTTTTGGGGAAGGGAAAATCAATTCCTTCTATTTTCAAAACAGGAGAAATATCAGGGAAGAGTTCTTCCATCACCCGACAAGAAAAAACACAATCCTCTTTTGTTTTGAAATGCACCCAACCTTTTCCCCATGCCATTTCCGTTGCGACATAATTGCAAAGTTGTTTTGCATTAGAAGCTGGGATAAGAAAAGTCGGTATTCCTTCTGGGAGTGGGTTTGTTTGATACCGTGTAATTCTTGCGTTGCTGCCGCCTTCAATATTCCCGGATTTAGTTACGTGGACACACGTTAGAACAGGACGGCTCATATCCGTGGAACAGCCAAAGGACACAAATTTAATTGCATCAAGCAATCCGTCTGGCACTGGTTGCCATGCTGTAGTGCCTCCTATTTCATCCAGGGGCAATGTGATTTCTGCATGTAACGTGAACCCGGCCTTTGCCCTTCCCGCTTTTAAACGAATTTCGGTTTCATCAATTTCAATTTCAATATCTTCAGTTTTGGCTTTGGAGAGGAAGGCATAAAGTTCTTCTGCCTTTATGGCGCCAGTGAGATCGAGATCTTGTATTGGATAAGAAATACTGATTTCGTCATTATAGGTCACTACCCGGTTTTTCATAAAGGCAAAGGAGGTTGATTGGGAGATCATTTCTTTGTTAGCAAGGCCTGGTTTAACAGCTTCTAATGCTTTTATTAATTCAGCTTTTTTCATTGTTTATCCCTTCTTAAAAATTAATATATTTTGATGTGTTTTGCCTAATTTTCGGCCCGCTTCAAATTGTCTTCCCGCACGTATTGGCAAAGAGCCGACACATGTCACAAGAATTGCATCATTGTACAATTCAGCGCCACATTCTTGGAATATTTTAATGGTATCCGCCACAAATCCATAATAGTTTCCTGTTTTTTTATCTCGAAAATCGCCGACAACAAAACAAGCATAACAATTTGGCTTTAATTTTCTGATAGAACGGCGAATTATTCGTTTGTAGGCAGTAATAAATTCAGGATACTCCATTGTGCTTATATCTGACGGATCGTCTGAATACTTTTCAAGATTTCCATATGGAGGACAGGAAAATATAAAATCTGCATCGGGGGCATCTTTTAATTTTTTTAGAGCATCCCCATAAATCCATTCAAGCGTTTTAACATCAGGGCATATTTTTTCCCGTTGTTCTTTATTTGCATCAATTTGTTTTTGATTTAACTCAATCCCATAATATGCGCGCCCCATTAATGCCGCAACAATCCCGCGAACAGAACCGCCTGCAAAGGGGTCAACAATTTGCCCACCTTTTGGGCAAAACCATGCATACATAAGTTCGCAAAGGACGGGATCGAAGATGGAGGTGCCCCCACCCCTTTGTATCCTTTCATTTCCCATAAAATCTTCTGGGCTGTTCGCGCCACGGAATGTCAATGCTTTTTTAATCGGCCTGCCTGCGCCGTCGCCCCTTTCTTTATTGGAATAATCGCAAGCGGGACGAGGGGCGCCTCCGGGGGAAGAATCTTCCCCACGCCCCACCTCACTTTCAATCCCACAAGCAATCCAAGCGCGTTTCCGCGCCTGCCATTCTCCTTCCCGTGCATTGAGAACAGAGAATGGTGAGAATAGAAATCTCCCTGCTAATCCAGGAGGCACGATCACTTTTGTATCTAAGTTGAATCCAAATGATGAAGGCAATCGCGTTTTTTTCATGATTTCACGGAAAAGACTTTGGTTTTTTTATCGCGTACAAGTGTGTCATCTGCCACTAATTGTTTGGCTACATTGTAGAATGTGCCGCCCGTTACATTCCATGGCCGCTTGCAGATTTCCGCCATTGTGCCCGGCGTTTTTTTAATGGACGCAATAAATGCGTCTTTATTAGAAATCTTTTTCTCTACAGGGTCCTTTTCCTTTTCCTTTTCCTTTTCCTTTTCCTTTTCCTTTTCCTTTTCCTTTTCCTTTTCCTTTTCCTTTTCCTTTTCCTTTTCCTTTTCCTTTTCCTTTTCCTTTTCCTTTTCCTTTTCCTTTT
>Ga0307928_10002058_pt1 | contig 15355 bp, 20 predicted proteins | sample AceLakmetagen232_FD_201815 | JGI IMG/M metagenome (GOLD analysis project Ga0307928, IMG submission 201815) | Saline water microbial communities from Ace Lake, Antarctica - #232 | ecosystem: Environmental > Aquatic > Non-marine Saline and Alkaline > Saline | place: Antarctica: Ace Lake... | reverse complement strand
TATAAAAAAATATGTTGAAGTAGGAGTTGAGTACGGTGTCACAATGACGAAAGTATTATCAGTATTAGATGCTGAGCTTGATGAGTATTGGGCTATAGATCCCTGGAAACCAGTCGGTTTAAAGTATGGGTCTAAACTTGGGTATAGAACCCCTCTTCAGTGGTATGAGATGTATGCTTCAGTTTGTGCACAGATGTCACAATTTCATTCTTTAAAAGTCATTAAATTACCTTCAACGTATATTGCTTCTTTACTTCCCGATGAGTCTTTCGATATGGTCTACATTGATGGAGATCATTGCTATCAAGCAGTATATGACGATTTATGCGCCTGGTATCCGAAAATTAAAACAGGTGGAGTCATATCAGGGCATGATTGGAATATTAAATCAGTAAGGCAAGCAATATATGAATTTTTTGGTATCATGGTTGAACATGTAGAAGAAAATAGAAAAATATGGATGACCATAAAGGGAGACATAATCCTTCCACCTAAAAAGGAGGAATAACTTATGCGTACTGTAGATGAAGATTGGAACATGCTTGATTGTCTTGCTCCTATCATTTTGGGTAATGTAGAAGGTTGTTTAGTAGACATAGGAATTGGACCATCCACTCGAGTATTATTTAAGCACTCACAGGATTTAAAAAGAGAACATTATTCATGTGACAAAAAGGACACTAGATGTGAATGGGCAAAAGATCTGGGAATACCCAATGTGTATTGCGGAAAGTCTCTTGAGTTTATAAAACAATTTCCGGATATTCCTGTGGCCTTAGCCTTCATTGATGGTTCCCATGAGTATGAAATCGTTATCCAGGAAACTAATTTCTTTTTAAAGAAGTTAGTCCTTGGCGGAGTAATCTTTCTCCATGATACGTATCCTCCTTTTGATCGATTAAAAAATTGTGGCAATGTTTGGAGAGTACGTATGGACATGGAAAGAGAAGTTAATGTACAAACTTTTACTTGGCCGTATACTGCAACTGATCGGGGTTTGACTATGTTGATGAAAAAACTACCCGGTGCTTATTATATGAGGTAAATTTATGAAAAAATATTTTGAATTAACTGGTGATTGGAATTATCAAGCAACAACTTTACGTCGAATCGTTAAGGCTTCTGATGGCAAGATTAAAAAAATAGCTGAAATCGGAGTGTGGAAATCTAAGACTGTTAAGAGAGTTCTAACAGAATGTCATGATCTAGTTTCTGAATATTGGGCAATAGATCCTTGGCCGATATGGTTTAGGGATCGTTGGTATTCTAAAAAATTCAATGATGAGCAATGGGAGGATCTATATTTTCTTTCCTGCAGTTTAATCTTGCATTTCCCACAACTTCGCGTATTACGTCTTGATTCTGCTAAAGCTGCTGAGATATTTCCGGATAAATATTTTGATTTAGTATTTATTGATGCTGAGCATGATTATGAAAGCATGATGAAATATATACCAACTTGGTTACCAAAAGTTCGAGATGGTGGATTGTTGACTGGGCATGATTATAAGGCTAAGAAATTCCCTGGTGTAGAAAAAGCAGTGACAGAGTATTTTGGGAATGATATACATGAAGCTCCTGGATTTGTTTGGATAAAACAATTATAATTTTAAGGAGAAGAAACTGAAAATTTTACTTCTAGGTTGGAATAGAAAAAAGATGATTAATTGGAATTATGAATTATTTCGGGAAGAGCTTGCTCATCAGAGTGAGCTTATTTTTTGGGGTCAAGGATATGAAGAGTTTGATCCGATATTGAATGTTTCAGAAGTCTTAAAACAGCATCAAGGAGTAGAGTTCATCTTAACACATTTTGAGCATCGTGATAATAGACTCACTCCGGGCCTTGAAGATATAAAAGATATTCCCAGAGTACATATCTGCGGAGATTATTATGAATATAAACAAAGTGTAATTAAAAGTTATAATGCTCATTTTCGAAAAATTAATTATGATATTATTTTTATACGTGATCATTTAGGATACGAGAGTTTAAAAAGACATAATATTAGTGGAAAGCATTATATCCAATTACTCTATGCCGATGTAAATATATATAAAAAACTTAATATTGAAAAAACCATTGATGTAATGGCTTCGCTTCGTGCTCATATATCAGCTCATCCAGGACGTGAAGAGCTCGGTCAACGTATTTCCAAAATGGACATAACTCATTTCTTTGATATAGTTTGGTTTCATGACTATATTGAAAAGATTAATCAAGCTAGAATTTTTGCTACAAGTAATATTAGGAATGATTTTCTTACAGCAAAATGGTTTGAGGTATTGGCTTGTGGAACTTTTATGCTTACAACTAAACCAAATGAGAATGATTGGAAAGTTAGTGGTTTTAAGGATGGAATCCATTTAGTTTTAATAAAAAATGATTTTAGTGATCTTGAAGATAAGATAAACTATTTTCTTAAGAATGAAAAGGAACGAGAAGAAATTGCATTAAATGGACAGAAGTTTGTGCAGCAAAATCATTCTACAAAAATTCGGGTCAATCAATTCCTGCAAACAGTTATAAGGAGTTAAATGAATATGAAAAATAGTGATCGACGTGCAAATGTTTTAGTAGATCTTATTCAAAAAAATAATCTTAAAATCATAGCAGAAGTTGGTGTTGATAAATGTGCGGTCCTAAAAAAGGTTTTAGGAGACTGCAAAGAATCTTTGGTTCAATATTGGGCTATAGATCCATGGGTTGAATGGGATTTTTCTGAGAAATTTCAAAAAAGAACGCAAAAAGACTGGGCTGATATTTATCAGTATGCTTGCAAGCTAATGTATTATTTTCCTCAGTTACGTGTATTAAAAATGACATCCTCAAAGGCCTCAGATCTTTTTCAGAAGTTATATTTTGATTTAGTTTTCATCGATGCCGAGCATACCTATGATGCCGTGAAAGATGATATAAGAAACTGGCTTCCCTTGATTAAAAATGATGGTTTCATAACCGGACATGATTATGGTCACAAAGATTATCCTGGTGTTAAAGAAGCGGTAGATGAAATTTTTGGAAGTAATGTAACTATACAGGGAGATAAAGTCTGGGTAACCAGAGTAGTTCATTGAATACAGGGAAGACTCTAAATGAAAAAAAACGAAATCTTTAAAAATAGGAGACATATTTTATCAGATCTTATTCAAGAAAATAAACTTCAGATAATAGCAGAAATTGGAGTTTGGAAAAGCGGTTTATTAAAATATCTTTTACATTACCGTTCAGATATTATTACAGAATACTGGGCTATAGATTTATGGAAAAAAAATGATGGAAGTGGTTCATATCGAAAGATAACTAATGAACTGATCTGGGATTCTTTGCATTTATCTGCTTGTAAATTAATGATTTTTTATCCTCATCTACGTGTTATAAAATCAGCTTCTTTGGATGCTGCTAAATTGTTTTCTCTACCTTATTTTGATTTAGTTTATATAGATGCAGACCATCACTATGGAGCTACTCTTGCTGACATAAGAGCATGGCTACCATTAGTGAGGAAGGGTGGTTTTTTAACTGGACATGACTATGGTGGGAAAAAGGGGGGAGTAACACGGGCTGTGGATGAATGTTTCAAAAAAAAAGAGATATCTATAATCGATGGTAATTGGATAAAGAAAATAATATGAAAAAATATGATTACGAAAAGAAAAAACATCGGGATATGATTGCAGACATGATTAAGCTTGAAAAGTTCAAAATTGTAGCAGAAGTTGGACTTGAAAAATGTAGAATGACAAAGAGTGTTTTAAAGCAATGTGGCAATATTATTACCCAATATTGGGCGATTGATATCTTCGAACCTAGTGATTCTCATGAGAGGTATTACGAAAGCAATATTTCATTAGAAAATTGGAAGGAACTTTATAGGTATGCTTGTCGTTTAATGGTATTCTTTCCACAATTACATATTTTAAGAATGTCTTCTCTTGAAGCAGCTACATTATTTCCAATTTCATATTTTGATTTAGTTTTCATTGATTCAGATCATCGATATGAGCCCACAAAAGCAGACATAAAAGCTTGGCTACCTAAGGTAAGAAAAGGAGGAGTTCTGAGTGGTCATGATTATTCCTTAAATGTCACAAAAAGAACACACCACAAAGGGGTAACGCAAGCTGTCGATGAAGCATTCGGAGATAAGAAATTTATTATAGGAGAAAAAGTTTGGGTGAAGGAGATAAAAGGATGAAATTAATTGATGAAGAGACAGGGATCTGGACTCTGGATGCAGCAAGAAAAAAGCACAAATTTGATATAATGCTCGGAGCTCGAATTGCTTCTATGTTCTGGGCTCCAAAAAGAGCTGCTGATCTTGGTTGTGGCCGAGGGCACTATTGTGCTATCCTTAAAGCCTGTGGCTGGCCAGTAGTAGATGGCTATGAGGGCACACCTAATATCGCGAGCCTCGGTATTTATAATAATATCATGACTCTTGATTTTAGTAAGCGCCGGTGGGTTGCAATTGATTATGATTTTGTGTTATGTTTAGAGGTAGGAGAACATATACCAAAGAAGCATGAACAGGTATTCATTGATAATGTAAATGAATTTATCAGCAGAGTTCTTGTGTTGAGTTGGGGCATTCCAGGACAAGGAGGAACGGGACATTTCAATGAACAGCCAAATGAATATGTAATCGCTGAATTTGAAAAAAGAGGATTTAAGTTTGATAGCAAAAGAAGTAAAATTTTACGAGAAGTAGCAATGCAGAAATGGTTTAAGAATACTATAATGGTATTTTGGAGGAAGTGATAGATGGAAGATTTATGGGATTCAGAATCATGTGATCCAATAGCGGATATACAAGCTGGTTTAGTTCTATCTAGGAATGGTCCTTCATTTAAAGAGCTTCATGATTCCGAGGAATTTATTAATCAATTGCTTTGTAAGGTAACAATCAGATATTATATTGATGAAAGTTTCCAACAACAAGTCATAGAAATGCTTGATGCTGATTCATGGAGTTCCCGTACATTTCAATTACAGAAGATTTTAAAAAACCATCCAGAGTTTAGAGTAAAAAAATTGTATAAAGAAAACTTAATCCAAGTTAACCCAAACCAAGGAGATCACCATGCCGCGACCAAAACCATCTAAAGATGTAAATATGCTTAAACTAGCCAAAACCCTTGAGTTAGCCTGGCGTGAAGTAAACTGGCCGATGTTCAGGATCCAGTCATGGAATCATCGTTTTACGAAAGAGGTTACTAAAAATTACAAGGTTTCTCTTTGTACAACGTGCATGAATAGGCTGGAAAATCTGAAGATTACACTTCCTGAAAATATTAAAAGTAATCCCTATCCTAATGTTGAATTTGTGGTATTGGATTATAATGGATCTGATGATGTCGGTGCTTGGATTAAGGCAGAGATGATGGAGCATATCGAAAGTGGAAAGCTTATGTTTCTGCGCATTAAAACGCCTCAGTGTTTTGATATGTCACATTCGAGAAATGTTGCTTTTTTAGCAGCTACGGGAGATATAGTTAACAATCTTGATGCTGATACTTTCGCTAAGAATAATTTTGCAGAATTTATCAACAAACTCGCAAATGAACAACCTGAAAAAGCTATCTTTGCTAAAAGCAGGCAATTACTTCGAGGCCGGCTTGGATTTTTTAAATCGGATTTCATAAGTTTGGGTGGATACTCGGAAACCCTTACTGGGTACGGACATGACGACAGCGATCTCCTTCATAGAGCATGGTCGTCTTCTTTCAAATTAATGCCATTTTCTCGTAGTGGAGACTTTGAGGGGAAAATTCCAGATCATCACAAACATCAAGGACAAAACTACAGAGAACTTTGGTGGATTACTGAGGCACGGAATAGGTTTATTTCTTATTCGAATCTCATTCTCAAAAAATATAAAGCTAATGAAAACATCATTTGGGGAAAAGCTAAGCTGATTAAGAATTTTAAGGAAGAGATAAATACTGGAATTCAAGGATGAAACTAAGTCAAGCTATCTCCGGTGGTTTAGAATGTAGTTTAGAGAAAAAACAATGGCATATTGGAATGTAATTCAAGGAGGAACTCATGAAAAAATCTACTGATGTAACCACAGAACCCCTCAAACGTAAAAAAATACGTTCTCCGTACTCACCAATTATTCATCGTGAAAAAATAGCATCCTGGTTCTTCAAGGCTTTACAAACAGCCTATTGGTTGGAAGGAGCATACAAGAAGCCGAGAGATCTTACTATATTAACCATCAGTAATTATAAAGAAAAATCACTTTTTGAGGAAAGTCTTGAATATCTTGGAATAAAAAGCTATGTAGTGCTCAATGAACCGTTTGAAGGACCTTGGCGACATACGCTTAAAATTCGATTTATACTGAATTATCTTCATTCCGGAAAGTGTAAAACTAAATATATACTCTATTGTGATGCACGAGATTGTATTCTTAGAGATGACCCCAAGGTAGTTCTGAATTTGTTCAAGGAACATCCTGCAGATCTAGTATTTTGTTCTACCGGTTCAAAACGACGCTTTAATCTTATACCAGAAATATTTGAGTGGACTAAAACAGTAGCGCCTAAATCAGGACGTTATTTAAATGCTGGTGCTTTTATAGGAACAACAGAATTTATCTTAGAAGTTTTTGAAGAGGCCATATTACATACAGATCCAAATAGTATTTTCAAGGAGGGAGCGATACGTTTAGTTGATGATTTACCAGAATTTCCTGAAGGATACTGTGATCAGGTATTACTGAGATATTTACACAAACAGTTCTATCCACGAATGGATGTAGATTACATTAATAGAATATTTTATAGGAATTAGGTTTGTTTATAAATACCAGTTAAATGGACTTACGTGACTGATTCTAATGTATTTTATCAGTTAATTAGACTTATTTGACCGATTATAACAGCAGATTACAATATAAGCTTAAAGACCTAGCACATGAAAAAAATAGCAGCTACATACTCTTCCATCATTCATCGAGAAAAATTTGCCATTAAATATTTTCGTTCGCTAAGAACGGCGTATTGGATGAGAGATGCTTATAGAACACCAAAAAACCTTACGATTATCACGCTTCATAATTATCAAGAAAAATCTTTATTTGAACAGAGTTTAGAATATCTTGGTATCAGAGATTATGTAAACATAATTGAACCCTTTGAGGGACCATGGAGGCATACTCTCAAGATTCAGTTTATATTAAATTATTTGAGATCCGGTAAATGTAAGACTAAGTATCTTTTATATTGTGATGCACGAGACAGTATTTTACGTGTGGATCCTCAAGTAGTTTTAGATTTGTTTTTATTACAGAAGATTCATTTATTATTTAATTCTTCAATGTCAAAACGAGGTTTTCCTGCAATGCCTGAAATTTTAGACTGGACAAGATGCCATTCTCCCCGCCCAGGCAGATATCTAAATGCCGGTGCTTTCATAGGATTAACCGATTTTATACAGAGGGTATTTGAAGAAGCCATGAAATATGTTGATCCAACAGAGTATGTTGTACTTGCTACTCCTGAATTTGATGAACTTCCTGAATGTCCGAAAGGTGCTGATGATCAAATTATTTTACGATACCTACATCCACAGTTTCACCCGGCTATGGATATAGATTATTATAACAGAATATTTTATAGGAATTAGATGAAGCTATCTTCAGAAAACCTAGAAAAACTAACATATATACATGGCAAATGGTATACTAACTGCGTTAATGGAAAAACCACTAACAAGTCTGTCAGATATGAATACAGGGATAGTTGTTTGAATTGTCATCAGCCTTTTTTATCTCTTTTAGGTAAAGCTAAGTTTTGTAGTAATTCTTGTACTTCTCATGGAATACATAATCCAGTCTATGGAAAACACAGATCAGAAGAAATTCGAGATAAAATAAGCAAGACTAGGATAGAAAAAGGAGTAGCTAAAGGAAAAAATAATCCTGCTTACGGAAGAATTCTTCCAGCAGAAACGATAGAAAGAATAAAATCAAAAAATCGAGGAAAGAATGCATTTAATTATAGAAGAAAATTTTCAAAAGAAACTAGACAAAAAATAAGTGAAGCGTTAATTGGAGAAAAACATCCAAATTGGAAGGGAGGAATTTCGTTACAGCCATACTGTCCATTATGGAGAGATGCTGAGTGGCGAAAAGATATACAGGATAGAGACCAAGAAAAATTTTGTTGGAGTCCAGAGTGTTTAGGGTTAAGCAATAAACAACATTTACATCATATTGATTACAATAAAAAAAATTGTTTACCTCAGAATATTTTAACACTTTGCATTTCATGCAATATGCGAGCAAATTTTAATCGAGAAAAATGGACAGAAATGTTTGAAAATATTATGCAGACACGAGGTTTAGCATGAAACGTCTTTTAGTTGCTAATCTCCAGAAAAGTAGTAAGTCGAGATATAATCCACAACGGTTCGAAATACTACTTAAAGCTCAAATAGAAAACATGTTAGAACTTGGGTGGAAGAAAAAGAATATTATTTTATTATCTAATTTTGATTTTGAGTTTATGGGTGTAAAAGCCACTAAAATGAAGTTTAATACCTTTTGTCTTTCGGGCAGCAAGATGTGGGCAACGAAGTGGCTTTTTGATAATGATATGGTTGATGATACAATTTGGGCATCGGATACAGATTGTTGGCAGAATATCTGGTTTGATTGTCCGAAATTTGATCAAGATATTGGTGTCGCTACTTATAGTAATCCAAAGATAAATGGTGGCAATATTTTCTGGAAGCCTTCTTCTGGGGATATCGTTAATGAGGTAGTAAGACAGTTAGAAACAAATAAAGCAGCTAAAGAAGAACCATTACTTAATAAAATTCTTTATTCAGATACATATCATGAAAGAGTTTCTTTTCTTGATTCCACATTCAATGTAGGCTGTTCTGGTTTTAATGTCAGATTCACAAGAAGTTTGAAGCCAATTCGTGTTTGTCACTTTAATCCACCGAATTCAGTGGCCTGGGAAATTCATGCACTGGACCGCGAAGGCATAGGTCAGATTCCAGTAACTGTTAGGCTTGAAAGACTTTTAAGACGATATTATCCTTATCTTGCTACTGAATTAAGGGACAAGTCTATTCCTGGCATTAAACGGGCTCAAGAAGACGAGAAAGCAGTAGCCAGGGCTGAGAAAGCAGTCCGAAGAGAAGCGAAGCGCTTGAAGGAAGAGCGTAAGAAAGGAGAATTAATTGCTTAAATTTACTAAGAAATATGCATATCAAGGAGTTATGGATTCTGAAGTCTGAAGTCATTGATTTATGTAATGCTATTAATGCTTTACCCGGACTGAAAACTGAGGGTAGTTGTTGTGGACATGGTAAAGGTTTATTTTCAATTTTTTTTCAGGTAACTTCATTGCATGATGGTTTATTTTTTTTGGCAAGATGTTGTGATCGGAGATATTTTAAGCATGATTGGAGAATAGGAGTTACAGTAGGGGATCAAATGAAGAAGATACCTCCCACTATCTTTTGGTTACATAGCATGACTAAAGGAAAAAAAGTTTATATTGAAGCAAAGGATCTTGTTATTAATATGAATCTCCATTTAAATCTTAAAAATTTTACAGATGGATATAAGTTAGATATATCAAACTTTGATTTAGAAAAACAAGAGAAAGCTGCAGCACGATCCCTCCAAAAATCCACTTCAGAAATATCTTCAGAAATATCTTCAGAAATATCTTCAGAAATATCTTCAGAAATATCTTCAGAAATCCACTTCAGAAATATCTTCAAAAAAAAAGATTGATCTTTTCTAAAAAATCATTTATTACTCTAAAGATAACTATTAATGAGACAGCTATTAACGTGAGATCTATTTAATGAAATACACCCAACTCTAATGGAGCTAATTTATGTACAATTCTGCAGATTTTTTAGATTTACTTTTACGTGCAGTTGAATTATTCAAAGAGGCAGAAATTTATAAAGATGAAGATGGTTTCCCATGGGAACAGCATATTTCTGAATTCAGTGAAGAGCTCGATGAGTTTGCTAAGAAGAAAGAAAAAAAGAAAAAACCCGTATCGAAAGCAAAGCTCAGAGAACTTGATACTCTTTATGCTACATTGGAAAAAGCCAAAAAACGACTTTCAGATTTTGAAAAGTCTCCTCCTACCTTACGTAAAGATCTTGACATAGAGATCGCTGCAATCCAGAATGCTATGGTCGATGTACTAAAAAGTACAGGAATGACTCGAGTAGAGGCTGGCCGGCGTATTTATTCTCTCAGAAAAACTCCTACATATTATAAAGTAGTCTCTGAAAAGACTGCCATCAAATCCCTCAGAAAAAGAAAATTGGGCCGTTATATTAAAGTTTTAGAAACTCTCGATATGGCTAAGCTTAAAAATTTCTTAAAGAATAGGGGTATCACAATCCCAGGACTCAAAAAAATGACCGGTGATGTTTCAATCTACATCTATGAGCAACATGAAGAAACTGAGCCAAAATTGTTATATATAATCGGGCCTGAGGGCATCGAAGATTATGAGGAGGATTTTGAGGAGGAAGAAATTAGTAGTAGTGGAGAGGAAGATAGTTCTGGGTCCTCGAGTAGTAGTGAATCAAGCTCGAGCAGTGAAGAAGCTTGGAGTAGCAAAAAAGAAGACGGATTCGAGAAAAAAGAGTTTGCTGAAGAAAAAATTACTGCAACATTTTTACGTGCAAATCCAGATGTTACTTTTGTATATGGAGATAATTTAATACGAAAAGGAAAAGGTGGAGCTGCTATATTGAGAGATGAGCCTAATGCCTTAGGTTTCATTACAAAAAAATATCCAAATAATTTAGATACAAGTTTTTATAAGCCAGAAGAATATCAGAAAGTTTTTGACAAAGAGATTGCAAAGCTTATCAAGGAAGTAGAAAAAAATCCGAAGCGCACTTATTTAATGTCTCGAATCGGAGCTCAATTAGCAAATAAATATGGTATACGTGGAAAAATTATAGAACCAGGTTTATCAAAATTAAAAGCATTTAAGAATGTTGTATTCCTCGGTGAAAAGGGAAAATTACCAGTTGGTTTAAAAACAACAGTAGGAACACCACAGACTATGGCCATAGTCGGCTCTCGCGAAACTACGCCAGATATGGTAAAAGCTACGCGCTATCAGACTAAAAAAGCACTCGATGCTGGCTGGGGAATCGTAACTGGTGGAGCTAAAGGAGTAGATGAAGAAGCAATTCGAGAAGTTTTGAGACAGAATGCTTGTAAGAAATTAACAGTCTATTTACCAAAAACTATTAATGATCAGCCAGTTTCAGTAAGAAAACTTTTAACAGCTGTAAGGGATGCAGGAGCTGAGATTAGAGAAAATGTAGGCATTACCCGGGCTGCTAAAGAAACGGGAAAAGCTGCTTCAGGGATTTCTTACGGTCAGGCAGCATTTGCTAGAAATAAAACTATAGTAGCAAAGGCAAATGCATTGACCGCTATTCAGAAAGGAGGGTCGAAAGGCACGCAGCATTCAATCAATGCCGCACTTAAAAAAGAAATTCCAGTAAAACAAATTGATGAAAAGTTAAATGCCAGGTTGCTTAAGCAAGTAATGAACAAGCTAAAGATTAAGCATCTAGGTAGTCTCAAGCAATTCTTAAAGGGAACACTCAAAGTGGTACCTGGAATCCTACCAATCTTTGAAGCTATTGATCTTGGTTTGCTCTGGAAAGATATGGATAATCTTGAAAAAGATATCGAAGCTGGCACTGCTAACGAGCAACAACAAAAGATTTGGGATTGGTTACAACAAAAGAAGGAAGCAAGTGAAGGTGAAGATTGGGCAGAGATAAATTTAGAAGAAGAATTTGAGGAAGAAGAAAAATTCGAAGAGAAAAACAAAGACCTTGAATGGCATTTAATCCCTCAGGATCAAAGAATTGAGGATATCCAACAGACTATCAAAAATGAAGAACCAAGGAAGTCGGATCCTTTCCCAGATAAGGTAGTAGAATTCATTAAAGAGTCTCATGACAAACATGGAAAGACTGATGAGGAGATTGATGAAAAACTTTGTGAATTAATTAAAAACGGTGAAATGCCAACTTGGAAAATGTACATTTCAGATGCGGAGAGATATGATTGTACTAAAAAACTATTGAAAGAAGAAGAAGAAGAGTAATTTATAACAGGAGGATTTATGCAAAATATGAAAAGTGCATTGAGAGTCTTAAAAGGAAATAAAAATGTTAAAATGATTGAAGGTGATGATAAAGCTAGGGCACAAAAATGCTTAGCTGAGCTTAAAGAAGCCAGTAAATCGTTTAAATGTAGTTTGGTTCCAGAAATTATTCTTTCAGGTGGTAAGGTAATGGATCGTTTGAAGATTAAGGGAGATGATGAAATTGGTAAACAAGCCTTTAAAATTGCAATTGATAAAATCTTCTCTGCATATGATTGCATTGCATTTGCTGAACTCAAGTTTGCTGATAATAAGATAACAGACAGTATAAAAATATTGGCAAAACCACGGGGGGAGAAAGTGGTTCCGCCAGGGGGGGCTAATGCCAGTCTACTCTAATAGATCTCTAGGAAATCTTTCTACCTGCCATGAAGATATTCAAACACTCTTCAGGAAGGTTATTGTTTATGTAGATTGTACAATTTTATGTGGACACCGAGGAAAAGAAGAACAAAACCGATTGTACAATTTAGGTCGTTCACGAGTAGTGTACCCAAATAGTAATCATAATGTTTATCCTTCAATTGCTGTTGATGTAGCACCTTATCCAATTAATTGGGATGACTTAGCTCGCTTTTATTATTTTGCTGGAATTGTAAAAGGTATCGCTTTTGAAATGGGAATAGAGTTAAGATTTGGTGGTGATTGGGATGGAGATTTAGAAGTTAAAGATCAAAATTTTAATGATCTGCCTCACTTTGAACTGTTAGGTAATAAGTGATGTATGGTTATGTGTATGAAACTATTAATTTACTTAATGGTAAAAGGTATATAGGGAAGCATGTAGGGCAATTCAATATTAATTATTTAGGTAGTGGATTGCGATTACACAATTCTATTAAAAAATATGGTAAAAAAAATTTTTCTGTAAATTTGTTAGAAAAATGTAATTCTAAAAAAGAATTAAATCATAAAGAAATAGAACTGATTAGCAAAAAAGACGCTTGTAGATCAGATTTATATTATAATATAGCAGCAGGTGGCGAAGGTGGAGACATTACACAAGGTTACACTGAAGAGGAGTACATAAATTTTTGTAAGAAATCAAGCATATGGAATATGTTGGATAAAAATTCATCTGAGGGGATAAATTTAAGAAAAAAATTTGGTAATAAAAAAGAAAATAATCCTATGTATGGGAAAGTACGAAGTTATTTTAAAGAGATTGTTTTGAAAAGTAATGCTACAAAAGTTAAATGTCCTCATTGTGGCATAATTGCTAATTTAGGAAATAGTCAACGATGGCATTTTGATAACTGTAAGAAAAAAATGTGATTGGGACATGGATACATATGTGAAGGATCAGACACTTTTTGATCTACCTCATTGGGAATTAATGGGGATATAAAGGAGATCTATGAAACAACCAAAAGGAATAAGTTTAGAAATAGGACTTAATTCAAAAATGGTTCCGTCTGTGTATTTGGGTCAGCAGTCATTTCGGCAGATACGACCCATAGCTTCGGAGATTGATTTTTTGACAGGGCTGCAGAAATTTGTTAGGAATACCTATGGAGGATTTAAATTTGATTTGTCTGTGGGTTCTGTTTTGAGGCCTATTAGAAAACCGTGGAGGTGGCGTGTAAGCAACCCCTGGACATCGGGAAATCATTGGTTTGTGTTAAGGATTCCAATATTGCCAACACTTTTTATTTCCTTATCTCTTGGTAAAAGAGGCAAACAGTGGGGTTTATATTTTGGTTTCAAGACATATAAGGTGGATCATATAAATAATGCTGGAGGATGGGCAAGAAAGGATGAGGTAGATAACATATATCTTTGTCCAAGTGCAAGCATTAGAGAAACCTTTTGGAACTGAATTGGAATTAGAACCGGAAGTACAATCGGAGGTACAACAAATGGATAAACAAACAGAGATTTTAACTATCTTAGAAACCATGAAGGATATCCCAAAAGAAATAAAAGGGATTAACAAGTCTATTGGTACTCTAAATACTAATGTAGCCGTTATGGGACAGAAGGTAAAGACTATTGAAAAAGATCAAAATAATTGCAAAGAAGAGAGAGTCAAGAAAGAAGATGAATTCGATGGAAGAATAGATAGACTTACTACAAATGGCGCTACAGCCAAAGCAGAACGAAAGTGGTTCTCGAAAATCTCTGACAAAGCTATAATGATTGTTTGCTTGATAGTATATGCAATAATTATTTGGTCTATTAAAGGCGCATAATTTAAGTGTCTATCTATCTAGAAAATCCTCCGGAAGACAAAAAGTATAAATTTGTGCTACAGGTGCATGTTAGGGGTCGTAGTGTATCTGATTTAACTCCAGTTATCATAAGAAAAAATGATCAAATTTCAGTGATTCCCATTTCTCATCTTTTTTCATCAACAGAACAGACTATATTACAAAAACCTCTTAAAGGAATAGAGGTATGGGGAAGAAATGGTTTTGAAAAAGCTAAATGGGTAATGAAACATCCACTTAGTAATGATAATTTATTTAGAGTTAATTGTCGTGCTGGCAGTATTGATGTTACAAGTGATCATTCTTTATTCTCTGATAATATTCCAATTAAAACTAAAGATATTACTGAAAATTCAGAGATAGACATCATAAGCCTTCCTTCTGCCCATGGTCAATTAGACCCTCCTTCAGATTATGCTTGGTTGCTTGGGTTTTTTGCTGCAGAAGGTAGTAAATCAGATGAAAAAGGAAAACAAGCTAAGTTAATATCTACTGATTTAGAACTCTTTGAACGTCCAAAACGTATTTGTAAAACATTAGGATTGTCTTATTCAACTTGGTCTGAACAGAAAGAAAATTTTAAAGAAGCATTTAGTATGGAAATTTCTGGATTGGGAATATGGAATCAATTTTATTGTCGAGCTCCCCATGTTTTTAATCAGCGAAAAGCAAGATTAAAAAAAGTTCCAGATTTTGTTTTTAACTGGTGTCCTGAAAAACAAACAGATTTTTTAAATGGATTTCTTGCAGGTGATGGAGATCATCTAAAAAATATATTTCAATTTCAAGCTTTTAATTTTTCATCATCTTCTCAAGTGTTAGCCCAAGGATTAATTTTATTAGTTCTTAATCTAAATCCAACTGCTGACGTAAGTATTCAGCTTCAAGGAGATCTTTTTAGAGTACGATTTATAAATCCTATACATAATCTCACAAAACCTCCTGGATCT
>Ga0307928_10002056_pt1 | contig 15360 bp, 17 predicted proteins | sample AceLakmetagen232_FD_201815 | JGI IMG/M metagenome (GOLD analysis project Ga0307928, IMG submission 201815) | Saline water microbial communities from Ace Lake, Antarctica - #232 | ecosystem: Environmental > Aquatic > Non-marine Saline and Alkaline > Saline | place: Antarctica: Ace Lake... | reverse complement strand
AATTCTTAAATATAGCGCAGAATTTCCCGACGGGAGCTGCTGAAACAACAGCGGCATCTCCTGTCCCAATATATGAATAAAGACCAATATCAGAATTTATTAATGCTCTTCCTGATTGCCAATCAGAAAATGTCCAATGACGAGAAGATGTTAAAGCTAATGCATCAGCTGTGTACGCTGCCGTCGGTGGGGTAAAATCAGCTGTCCATCGAGCAACACCTTTGGAAATGCGAAGTTCGTCTATATATCCATTAAACCACCTTCTCGATCCTGCATTACCAGATTGACCTACATACAGAAGTGATGCTAAATTTGCCATTGCATCAGAATTAGTTACGGTTGCTCCTTGTTGAACTCCGTTAACAAAAAATTTAAAGGTATTACCACTCCTAACTAATGCAATGTGGTATGTAGTGTTGATAGACAATACCCCGACAGGATAATTCTGTATGCTAACAGCACCGTCTGTGGAATCGAGCATTAATGCTCCATCAGTATTTATTCCTAGGGCCCATACATGAGTATCATCTACATATTGAGCCACTATTACCTGTATCGCCCCAAGCCCGACTGTTCGGATCTGACCATCTATAGTAAAATCTCCTGAACCAAAATTCCAATCTTCACTATCAGGCAACGTAACATAATCGGAATCACCATCTAACAATAATGAAGCTGTTCCAAATTTCTTCTCAGCTGTATCAAGTTCAGCTGTTCCTCCGAATGTATATGCCCCAGCAATCGGATCTGTAAAAGCTGTTGCTGCATCTACACCATCAAAATTACTAACTAATTTTGTAAAAGAATCCCATGAGGAACCTCCAGGGACAACATCCCATTCTCCGTCGGGTGTTCCTGCAGAATTTTTATCCATCTTGTATAATGATGTGCCGAAAACTCCAAGCATCATATTTTTTGAAGCAAAATCGTATATAGCATACCCATCGTTTCCCTGAGATCCCCCTGTTATATATACTTCAAAACATGCATTATATAAAGAATCAGTAACCCATGTGGTGTTATCATAATTGCTCATATTTCCGTCGGGATAAATGACATCAAAATCATCTGCCCCCCAATCCACATAATTCACGGCACTAACAGTAAAAGCACCCTCAAGAACTAAATGGTATTGTGTTCCGGTTACTAATGTTGGGTTGTTAGCAAAAGTAAATTCTACCCAAGCATAACTTGATGTCAGTGTGTCTGAAATATCAACAGCAGTTGCAACTCCGTTAGCCACTGCTGTACCAGAGGGAACACCGGAGCTATCGGTTTGGATCTCCAATGTAACGGTATCTGTACCCGCCGGAGTTCCTACACTCTTAAGCCAAAGTCTTACTTTCGTTACGGTAGAAGAAGTTTTAGGTTTAAATCCTTGAGATATTTCTGTATAAGAAGCTGTCGTGCGCAATGGATAATCATAAGTTTGATACCCTGGAGAATAATGAACATCAAGCTCGTCACTCTCTATTGCTGTTGAATTTATTTTAGAATGTCCTCCGCGCTTAATTAATCTCTCTTTCACACCAGCACAATGAAAATTTCTCATATTCGGACTTTTCTCAAGACCCATGGAAATAATAGGAGTCTTTGTATCTTGCCCCCCAGAGAAATCTTTAATAACTGTGATTGCTTGTTTGATCATTTTATTCTCATATCCTGTAATCCTGCATACCTGAACTCTTTGATTGATTTATCGGAATCATAGGCCGCCCCAGACGCGGAGATCGTCCCTCCTTCTTATCATCAATTTTATGTGCTTGATTAAGCAATCTTGTTGCTTTTAATTCCCATACCGCCATACCGCGAAGATCGCCTTGTTTTGCGAGTAAATCAGCAACACCAAGATAAACAATAGCCATCTGCTGTGAAGTATCAGGAATATTTGGAACATCTGTATCGGCAGAAAGTTCAGTTGGTTTCTTAACGTAATCAAATTTTATATCTGTATATTGGTTGATAAATGAAGAATTTGGATATGGCGAGAAGTCTAATTTTAATGTTCCATCTACCCTTGTAACACGACAAATTTCTGGCGTTCCTCCAAGAGTTTCATAGACTTTCTGATTCCATTCATCATCATCAACAACCTTGATCGGAATTCTGTTTCCACTAAATAGATACCAACAAGAAATGATGTGATCAAAATCAGTTGTTCCTGTAAGAATAGCAAAAGCTGATTCCGCACCGTCCGGCGTGACCGATGATTCCCTCTTAAGTATTTCCCAATTTCTTAAAGAAGCAATCAGGCGCAGAGCATCATTGGCGGCTATTTTCGCTTTTGCATCAGCATTAACAACATTCTTAATATTGGAATAATCTTTTATCCGACCATAAATGTCGGAGAACTCTAGCCCATATGTTGCCATAATAACTCCTTATATGGTTTTTATAGATTCAATTGTAGCCTTAATAATAGATAACAATTTCTCCTCTTTTATTTTGCTAGAATCATTTCGTGTGACTAGACTCTTCTGCAATCCTTCATTGGATTTTATCGAATTTTTAACTTCTTCAGTTTTTTGATCCAATTCTGCCAATTTCCTTGTTGCGGCTGCTTCCTTCTTGCTCGCTGCAGATTTTTTATCTAAAACAAACTCTTCCATATCTTTAACTTTTTTGTCATAATCTTCTTTTAATTTTTTAAGATTATCTTCCATCGCGAGTATCTCTTTTGACAATTTATTTTTTTGTATTTCTAAATTTTTAATATTCAAAGTTAAAGTTTGTTTCTGATTCTTCATAACTCTAACCTCACCCTCTAATTGTCCAACAGCTTCATCCAATACTGCTCCAAATTTCTTTCGGTCCATTAGTTCACTCCTTTTTTACGTTTTCGTTTTTTAGTAACAGGTTTGTCTTCCTTCGGTTTTTCAACTTCAACAGGAGTTGCTGGTTCCCTTTCGACAACTTCAAACTCATTTCGATTTGGTTGACTGAAAATATGATTAACAACATTTCGATCTGTAATGTCTACCGTCATATTATTCTCAGGACAAAAATAATATGGTTTCCTATCCAAAGAAACTTTTAAACTACTCCTACCACCGGTATACTTTATAAGCATGGCCTATCCTCCTGTTTCATTATTGTTGATAATCCAAATAAAACTATAGCTGTTCCCGCAAGTCTTGGATAATCTAAGAAAGAATATCCAAAGCCAATAAAAACTAAAATCAAACATGATGCCAAAATTCCTCTGGCAACATATGTATTATTATTAAATTTTCTGAATTTATTTATGATAAAAGCCGCTAAAGCCATTAATCCAAATATTCCCGCAGCATGAGCTACTCCAAGATATAGACTGTACGGATCAGGATATACTAAATCATTTAATGTTGTATATTCAAAATTCCCAAAACCATATCCATGCATTAATTTCTTCTTTATCATCTCAATTGTTGGCACCCAAACATCAAGACGTATAGAAAATTTATGAAATGATTTCAAAAAGAATAATCCCGCGATTGTCACTATCGACATCAATATCGGAGGACTTTGTAATTTAGGTATTTCTTTTCTAAAGAATATAGTTAAGCCAATAATCGCTGCAATAATAGCTGTTGCCGATTTTGAGAATAAAAGCCCAACTGCCGGAATAATAGCAAGCCAAGGATTAACTGCCCAACAAATCGGGATTGCAATGGCCTGATAAATTCCTAATTGAGTTTTATACACCATAAGGCCTATAATATTCGGGATATTTGGTATCGGTTTATAAATTAAATGAATACCGCAAGACTGTAAAATTGCAAAAATCGTATTCAACAACGAAACAAAAATAATAATTTTTAATACAGATTTCACATTCTTTGTATAATTAATAACCAGATAATAAAGTAAAAATCCTAAGAAAATATTTCCAAAAATCTGTATTGTGCTTGGATGAAAATAAATACTTAGGATATAGACAAAAAATAAGACTCCGATATATCTATCGTGTATTAATCTTTTTGGTTTATCGAATAAGGCTGCAAGAAAAAGCATTATCACCCCATATTGAAAAAACTGGAATTGCAGCAAGCTAACACTCCCGCTGAAATATCCAAATTGAAACCATTGGAACCTGGCTGTATATCCATTTGACGGGATACAGAGAATCGGCGTAACCAATAGGAATATTTTTAAAGCTATATCAAACATATTTATTCGTAATGTAAAACTACATATCCATTGGTAATCGAAAGATAAATACCAGTTGTAAATCTCAACGGCTTATTAGAGAAGTCTTGATATAAACTTCCTAAAGATGATACCTCTGACCCTTCAGCCTTAATAGAGGTATTATCTCCAGCGATACTGGCCAAAGTTGTCTCATCGTAAATGATAAAATTACCACCATTGGAAGTCGCGACAAAAGAAATAGAATAAATAAATCCACCACTCCCTTTTATCAGCTGACTCGAACTATAGGTATTAACTGTAGCAATATTTCTTTCAGCAAGAACACTTCCACAAAAACAAAGAATGCATAGAGACAAAATACATAAAACTTTCTTGAACATCTTATTCTCCTTTTAATTCAAAACATACAGGAGGGCATGGTTGCCCTCCTGTATGTTCATCCAATTATCTATAAAGTAGTGTGACATCCGCTGTTGATGTAATGACAACCAGACCACTAGAAAATGGTATACCTTCATCACCAAAATCATAAAGTGGGAAAGAATCATACTGAGTTGCTTCGCCCCCTTCAACCAGGATTTTAGCATCTGTACCGATTGTATCAGTAATTGCATCTTCATCATAAACGGCCCAAATTGCCGTCGCTGAAGCAGCAATACCACTAATCATATACAAACGCCCTGCATTTGCTGTTATGAGAGTATTCTCACTATTAGCAAATCCTGTCTTGAATGGTATTGTTCTAGTAGAATCAGCCGTTGAATCTGATAAAAATAGACCGATTCCGACTAGCACTATAAGAGCTAAAATAAATAATTTTTTCATTTTATTCTCCTTTTAGATACTAATTGGGTTATCAGCATAAGTTTTCAGTAACACATAGTTGACTGAATCTCCTGCGCTGTCTTCGATTGTTGATTGTCCATAAACTGCGGCAACGCCAAGACCATTTTCAAAATATGTTCCATCTGGAAAACGATAGTCATATCCTTGAGTAATAGGTACAGGCTTCATGCCCCAACCACGAACTGCTATTTCAGCACCAAAACCAATAACGCTTCCAACATTACGCTGTGTTATGAGCGCACCTGCGGTATGCGCGGCGGCTGTCGTGCCATTTGCTCCACGAGTACAACCTGCGAAACGATAAGTTGTTCCGGTTAACGTTCCAGCGGTGATGCTTGCATAGTCGATTTCTTCACTACCAACTCTGATAGTACCGGCTGACGCAAAATAATCAGCAAGATTTCTCTTTGTTCCAATAAGATCAAAGATAATCTCAGTATCATCATCATCAGCACCCGTGTACAACCTTACTTCTGGCCTTAATGGAGAACCCTGAATCTGCGCTGCAGATTTTTTGGCACGATGAACATAGACGATTATTCCGTTATACATACCTAAAGCACCCGTAAATAATCTGTTCTTCTTATAATCCCTTGGACCAGCATCTCTCTGAGCTTGATTCCAAACAGTATCTCCTTTTAGCCAATACTCATCAATTTCAGAAATAACACAACCATAATACTCCTCTTCTTCTCCGTACTGTCCTTCTGTACGAATAGGAATAGCTGTTCTCTGAAGAGCTAATTTGATTCTATCAATCTCTTCAGTTCCGAAATGACTAGTAGCACCTAAAGAAGCTGCGTCTGTAGCATCTCCAGCATACATCGTATTTGATGCACCGGAGATTAAGGAACTAAACATGCTTCCATCTATCGCACGCGCCATCCAGCTGGTAAGTTCCTGACGAATTGTTTGGGTAATACTAAAATTAACTCTTTTTTCAAGAGCTTTTGTATATGCAACAGCATTCCTTAACCAATCTACTGTCAAAGTATATTGACCAAGAGAAAGCTGATCTTCATTTCCTGCTAATGTAGCTTCACCAATTGCGCCAGCTGAGAAAAGCTGTGATACAACATTAAAATTAATTGTATCACCAGGCTTCTTGGTGAAATCTGTATTAACGATGATAGGTTTGCGAGATCCTTCTTTTCCCTCAAATCGTGCTCCCCAAAATGCGCGTGAGATGGCATCCATACGGAGCCTATCAGCCCAATATGTTGGTATCGCATTCTGCAATACGCCAGCACCATCATCGTAACCCATAGCATTCAGGGTTTCACCGCGCTCATTTGAAAGACATAAGAAGAGGCTTCTTAAAAACTTAAACATATTTCCTCCTTATTAAGCAATTTGTGCTAAGTCATAAGCATCTTTTTCATCTGATGACAAATTACTATACTCCTCAAGAGAAAGAACTTTTTTAACTCCTGCGGCCCTTGTTCCCTTACCTTGGATCGCACTGAGATGTCCCTTACTCGGCTGTTCCTTATTAGCCTTTTTGGAAATAATCGCATATGCTTCTACCGTTGCCCGATATTCCGCATCCGAAGATCGATACTTATGGAATGTTCCATCGGGATTGAAGTCAGTATATTTTGACGACAATATTTCATTCGCCATCTTATACAACGGACTATTGGTGTTGAATTTTCCATCTTTAACATAATCATATTCATCACCAAATTCTGCAATCGCTTTAGTTCGTGATTCTTGTATTCCTGAGTTAAAATCAGAAACAGCAGTTGATTCATCACGATATTTAGTGATTGCTGCATCTATTTGCTTTTGAGTATAAACAGAAAAAGCTTTCTTAAATTCTGGATCATAACCTTCAAGCAGCTTCTCTACATCACCATCTGGAGATACAGGTTGAGGTGCTTGAGTTTTTGGTTTCCAAGATTTAGAATCATGATCATACTCGCCAAGCTGCGACAAAGCCCTAACCAATGGTTGTATTTGTCCCTGGCTATCCGAATATCGTTTTTTATACGGATTACTCTCCCCCTCCCAATCAATTGTTTGTTCAATGGGTGGAGTTCCTTCGGGTGGAGTTCCTTCGGGTGGTGTCCCCTCTGGAGAGGTCCCTTCCGGCGGCGTTTCTTCACCATTAAGCGTTTCTCCCCTATTGCTGTTTAGCATATAGAAAAGCTTCCTAAGTAATTCTGGCATGTTACTGCCTCCTTAATTTGTCGTTTCTCTCGTCGTCGAAAGAGTTACGATTGGTTTTCAAAATCAAACAAAAAGGAGAATCTTGCTTGTGCACAAGATTCTCCTTTATATTTTGTTTGCCGACGAGGAGCGACCAAGCCGGATTATTTTTTTATTTTCCTAAAACTTCTTTTTCATCTTCTTTATCTTTTTCTTCAGCAGACATCTTATCATAATCTTCTTTATCAACAGGTGATCCAAGAACACCGGCTTCTAAAATATCAAATTCTGCCTCTGATAATTTATCATCATCATAAGCCTCACCACTACGTTTTTGCTCAACTATTATTTTTAAAGTATACTTCTTGCCATTTTCCCATTTCTTTATCTCTGGCATTTTATCAGAACGAAGGGTCAACCCAGGATAACGAATTGTGTTTTCTCCCCTGGAAGGACCTAAAACTCCATTAGTTTCTATTTTTTTCCCAAGATTATTCATCTTATCTGGCATCTAAACATCCCCCTTCTTCTTATGAATTTTTTCTGGTTTATCAAATTCAATATTCACATAATCTCCACATTGAACAGGAACAGCATCGTCATGAGAACATTTATGATATCTACAGCCCTGAAAACATTGTATTTTTTCTGTACCATTTGGCTTATACGTTTTAGATTTTACTTTTTCAATATCATTCAAAAAATTAACAGCATCTTGTTCGTTAGCGAAGGATATATCAATCTCAACTCTATACTTTGACATTCCTGCCTCCCTTTGCATTATCCTCTAATTCTTTTGGCAAACGCTGAACTTCTTTCCAAACCTGTAAAGTAAGTTGTAATTTTTTTAAACCTTCACCAGTAAGAGAAACATCATCTGCCATTTTATTTTTTATAATTTCAATTTTTCTATCTACCCGATCTTTATAGCATTCCCAACCTTTACTTTTTGATATAACTTTCCATGATAAAAAAGATTCCTGCGCGGCAGCAATGGCATCTTTTCTTGCTTTCTGCTTCTCAAGCCACTTACGCATCAGGCTGCCCTCCCGATTGAATTTTTATTAGTTCTATTTGTGTTTTCATTTGATCTGTCTGAGCTTCAGTCATTTTTATCTGAGTCTCAATTTCTATCTGTTTAGCTTCGGCTTTCTTAACTTCAATTTCTGCCTGAATAGCTTGCTGCTGCGCTTCCTGCGCTTGCTTTTTCTCTTGCTCTATCTGTTCAAGTGGTTTTAATCTAACACCTCTAGCGTCAAGTGAGTTGAAATAATTTTCCGTAACATCTACCATCGTTTTTTCGTCAAGAACAGGATTCCTATCTGCTGTATCTATTACTGTTCGATATGCTACCGCCGCCCTCTCTTGCTCAATTTGTCTATTAATATTAATAGAATTTCCAGCAGATTCAAAATCAAAATTTCCAGCCCAATAAGCTTTCTTAATAGACTTGAAAGGATTTTCTTTTTTCTCTGTTAGCTGAAAGATAAAATCATCATCAAGTTTGTCGGCATTGAGATTAACAATAAATTCATAAAGATCCTCATTGATATCCTGAAGTGCACGGATCATTTCATCAAATTTAATATTTCCTTCACCGACAATCGTCATAATACCCGACGCTGTACGATTAGAAGCAATCGAACTTTCAGAACCTAATGAATAGTCCGTGACACCAAATAATTTCTGAACCATGCCAAGGAGGAATTCCATTTTAGCAAATTCTATTTGTTCTGATTTGGGAAGTTCAAGAACTTTATAAGCATGTGGATTATCTGATTTCCATTTAACTCCAGGCCCATAAGGAGCTAATTCATCTTCATGATCTGGGGGAACAACAGTTGGAGGATTATTATTGATAGAACCCCTATCAATCATTTGATTAAATACCGCATCAACCATATCCCTAAGACCAATAAGAAATTCAGGAACTCCCTTACCATAAGGGCTTCCTTCCATCGGAATAATTTGATAATGGAAAAATGGACGAATAGGAAATGGACTTAACATCCATCCAAGTAAATGTTTATATTTCGGAGAAGCAAACGCAATAATTTCTTCATCTTTCCCGTCTTCATCAATATCATATTTTCCATGCCATTCATAAATCTTGATGGGGACTCGCATAGCTTTTTGATGATTCGTGGATTTCTCTAACAATTCTTTACGAATTTTTCCAATATCAAACTTGCCTTCCTTCATATCTCCTTCATTGCGCGTGAGCCAATCGAATGTTTTATCATAAGTATCGCAAACCCAATCCCATTCTTGAATGTCGGGAGAATCAGCATTCTTAGGTATAATCAATTCTTTAACAGTACGGCCAAAAAGCAATGGTCCCTCATAAACAGTTTTTTCATCCTGCTTATCATCTTTAACTACTTTCGGTAATGTTCCAAATTCATCAATAGGCTGCGGATTATGATCTTCTTTCACTTCGACATCTACCCCTTGCTGATCATATATGCGCTCTCCGGTAATCGGATTCTGTAAATAGCGAACAACTTTATTAAATTTTCTGGTTTCTTTTCCCCAGATACATTTTACGAAACCATCGCCTTCGATAACGACTGTCTTAAAAACAAGTTTCATCTTTCGATAAATTTTTATCATCCTTGTTAACTGATAATTCAAAGCTTGCTGGACAATCGGTGCCTTCTCTATATCGCTCTCCGCAGTACCACGGACCCACGCGATAGGTTTTGAACCGTAACAAACTTTTAAGAAACGAGGAAGCAAACCTTCAATTGTAAAAGCATCTAAAGGAATACCAACGTCTGATGCACCTTCCCACGGAAAATTTTTAGGATTTAATTTCGGATCATCACCCCAACCTATAAGACCAGAAATGGAGCGTTTGGCTTCATAGCGCTTTGTGTAATCTTTGACTTCTTTAATTCTTTTTTGCTGATAAGCAAGAGATTCATTAACTTCAAAAAGAATATAATCTCTTAACTCATCTTCCTTGCTTATGGTCGCAGGTTCCATTTATTTTTTCCTTTTCTTAACCTTATCCACCCATTCATTAAAAGTCTTATTTCCTTTACTGGAGTTACATGATAAATGAGAGATTGCTAAATTTTTATATTCATGTGTTCCGCCTCGAGAAATTGGCAATAAGTGCTCTAAACTGTCTTGTCCAAATTTTATAGGTTTTCCACACAAGACACATGTTAGAGTACCGTATTTCTTTATATTATTCTCATACACTAGTTGGACAGTCTTAACTAATAATCGACCAGCCTTTCGTCTTCTCGCTTTATCACATTTATGTAAATATCTTATTCTTTCTTTGTTATTTTCTTTATATTTTTTTTGTATCAATTTAACTTTATTAATATTATTTGTATAATATTCTTTAGCTTTCTCAGCATATTCTAGTTTATGAGTAGAATAGTGGTTTTTCTTATATCTCTGTCTTGTCTTGTTGTTTATAATTTTCTCTCTATTATCATAATACCATTCCAATGCCTGCTTTTTCTCTTTTTCTTTATTTTCCTGATACCTCTTTTTCCTAAATATCTTTTCTTGGGTTAACATTTATTTCCTTAGTCTATTCCTTACAAACGACATAATTCCACCACTCGCCGGAATAATCCTTGGTTTTTTTTCTTCTAATTGTGCTGTCTTTACAATATCTTTACAAATATCCAAAAGGCCTACAGCCATAACACGATCTTCCCAAAAAGCCATAGGAGCTTCTATCTTAGGTTTTCCATCCCTAATCCATATTTCTGCAACTTTAAAATCGGTGGGAGGGTGAACATCTTTTTTTTCAATTTTCGGATCTTTTGAATCCTCCTTTAGTTCGGCATTTTTGAGTTCCCCGTTCCCACCAATTATTGTTTCTGACATTTCTCGTCCTCTCTTATCTATTTTATCATGAAGTTTTTTCCAAGCTTCTTTTTCTGACATTGTATCTAATCCGTCCTTTCTTTAATATCTATAAATTCATTACCACATATAGGGCAAAATTCTTTTTCCGGTATTACTAATTCCTTACATTCTTGACATATACCTTCCATTTCTTAAAATCCTATATACCAAATACTGTTTTTAAAAAATAACAAATACCCGTGTCTGAATTTTTCAATTTTAATACCCACTCAACCCTCTCCTCTTTTTTCCACCCCTAGGGGCAACAAACTTCTCCTTATAAGGATACCTTATTCTTAGCTGACCCGCAATAGCACGTGCAAAAACTAAATCATCACGCTTCCCGCGCGAAGCTTCCGGCCTTGCTTTTTGAAGATTATTAATAAACGTCCAGCATTGCTGAATTAATTCTTTATCCATCAAGTCTGTTGAGACATTGGTAATCTCTTCGGAAAATTGAGATAACATCGTCGGACGGGAAACAGAATTTGTATTCCAACCTATGTCTAAAGTCTGCTCAACAAAACCTTTCTTTGTCTTAATTTTTTTATAAACTTTTCCATATCGTTTAAATAATCCCTGGTTGATGGAATATCCATAACCTTTATTTTCACATCCAATATATGCATTATTATAAAAATGACCAAGCTTGATTAAATATTCTTCAAAATCTTCCGGGGCCGCATTATTATTACAAGTACAGGCTGTTTTATTTGTTCGTGTATTTATAACAACTGCAGACGATTTATCCCCATGAGGTAATCCTTCCGCGGGATCTCCACCGATAACATATTGTTCTCCGCGTCGAGGCATTTCATACATACGGAAAACACCAACTGGATCAGTTCTAAACACATACCGGCCTTGGTCCTTCACTATATTACCGCATATAGGCTGTCGAGATTTTTGCTGCAATAACGCCTCTTTATCAAAAAACAAATCACCGGTAGCGAGAAAAGCCTCTTCCGAATATGCGGGATATTCCTGCCTGAATTTACCAATTTCCCCATTACAATTATTTACGATACACCATCTACGCCAATTGAGTTGTTCTTTTGTTAAATTAAAATCTTTTATTAACCTGATCTCTTCATCAATAAATTTTTTCTTATCAGATTTTATAGATTCAATCGGATAAAGTTTATTATCCGTAAGTGCCATTTTATATTCAGGCAAAACAAACCAAGGTATGAAAATCGGAATCCAATCGCTTTTTCCTTCACTGGCCATTACCCATCTATCGTGAAACGCATTACCGATACCATTGGCCGTTGTTTCCAATATCATCATCGTGCCCGGTGCATTCGGAACAGATTGGCTGAGGCCCAACATGATTGATTCCAGATCAGGAAAAAATGCGCACTCTGAATTATGAACACCGCAACCAGAAATAGTCCGATAGGAATGATCTTTATGATCTAAAATAATATCATATACAATATCTTTTTTTGTTTCTTTAATCTCAGTAACGGGTATCCAGTAATAATTTACTCCAGACTTCCAATCAGAATGTGGCTTTTTAACACGATTATATAAAGGCCATCCTAAATCTTTTCTTAATTTATACGCTCCCTTGCCATGTATCCGAAGAACAAAAACTTCCTTACATTTTCTACCATAATATTCTCCAGCAGGTCTCCTGTCTAAGGAAGAATACCCGTATCGTAAAGCAACCAACAGATCGCGTACTTGTGTCAATAATTGAGGTCGCGTTGACGTAAGGCTTATCATTTCATTATTCTTTACTAAATGCCCATCTCCTTCAATATATCCTTTAATTAATCCTTTTAAAAACTCTCTTGGAGCAGACCACATGCGATCAGGGATAACCTTTGAATCAACTTTACCAAAATGATCAACAATACACTGCATAAAACTTATCCCACAAAATTCTGCAACAATAGTCCTTGAATCTTTTACCTCTCGAATCTTTATGCCATGAACATAGTCTCTTATTCTATCATAAATTTTATAAGCAATTTCTCTTTCACTTTTATCTAAAGCTAAATTTATTCTACTTTCATGGGCAGTTCCTTCTGCTAAATAAAATCCCACAAAATATCCAAAATCAAAATCTAATTCTATTTCCTGTCCTGAAAATGCCCATTTATTTCTATTTTTTCTTGGTTTATATGGCATCTTTATTTTATTAACCTGCCCACCATTTACTTGTATAAGTGGGAAACCAAGATAATCTCTAGTTGTAATATTTTTAGCTTCCTTCCAGAAACCTCCGTTTTTTCTATGACCATACCTATTGTCAAGAACAAAAATTTTATGATTAGGTGTGCAGACAATAGGATTTTTAGTATTCCCTGATGTATACACTTCAATCATTTTATCCGAACCAAACTGTTCTATAGTATTAATTTCAGATAAACCCTTCACAATAGCTCTTTTCCCACGGTGTGTTTTTATCTCATCGCCAGATTTAATATCCTTCAATTTTTTGATAAAACCATCTTTAACAAGAATAGAACTATCACCATCTAAACATAAATGAACATAGCGAAGAGTAAATTTTCGTCCGGCATTTTTATTATCAGCCGTATCAATTAATACCTGAGAATGAATTCCTTCAAACTCAAGTTTCTTTTCGTTGCTATGCGCCAACATCGGTTTCAAATGACCTTCCAGCTTTTCGTGAAATAACTTCTGCATCTCAAAAATATAATTACTTCCTTTAATATCATCTGCGATAACAAGAGCATTCACGCCTTCGGTCATACTTACCAGGCTATATAAAATAGCCTCTAACAGCGTAGAGATACCTGTTTGACGTGCCTTGAGCACTAATAAACGAATTGGCTTCTTTTCAATGAACAATTTTTCTATCCGACTAAAAACAATTCTCTGAACATTATTAAGTTTTAATTTAACAATAGATTGAGTCTTTGTTTTTATCGATAAAAATTCCTGATCAACTAATAAGAGAGGATGTGATGTGACCATCGCTTTTTCGTCTTTAAAAATTTCTTCTTGTTTCTCGACGGAAATATTAGGTATGGTTTCGGTTGTCATTTTATAATTCTATTTTTCTTTTTTCTTTGTGTTATTGATTTTGGATTCGGCAGCATACAACTCATCCCCTGCACTTTTTGTGCCATAACAATGATCCGTCGTGAACGCGATGTAATCTCCTCCACGGACATATAAAAATTCCCCGACGCAGTATCCGGTTTCGTTTCGCCGATAACCTCGGCGATAAATTTTGCGTATTTCAGTCGGGCATCAAAATCAATTTCACGGGAAATAATCTCTCCGTCAGCCACAATCGGGCGTACTGAGCGCAAGCCGCGGAGTAAAACGGCAGTTACGGTTCGCCGTGTACGGTCATTGCTTAACAAATTCTCAAGTTTCTTAGATTTCGACTGAACCGACATATCGCTGTCAACAAGAGTTTGAACTTGGGTGGTAACGGATTCGACTGGAGGGAATTTGACTGAACTGGACTCAACTGGAGGGATATCGGCTGGGCTGGATCTAGACTTAACTGAACGGGGCTTTATACTGGAGGGAGGTAGGGTGGTTTTTTTATTTTTCATCCTATTAATATTATAGGATTTTAAGGATCGAAAGTCAAGATTTTTTTGAAGGTTTAAAATGTTGCGAAAATTCGTGTGGGAGATATACATTAATGTACGAAAAAGCGATGGTCCCCCATCCCCCTTCTATTAGGTCTAATTATTATTATATGCTGACTGGATGGGACTTGATAGGCGCATGATGCAGGGAAAAGCGGGTATCTGTACCTAAAAAGCGATAGATCGTGGCTCTGCGTGGCTCTCAGCGCCATCCAACGGCACGATAAGAGGCAAGGGCAGACAGAGCGCACAGCTTGGCGGGAGCAGATTAAACGCCATATAATAGTTATTATGTTAACTACACACGCATAGCTAATCATGTTCAATTAATGAACATGGTTCACACCATATATGGTATTGTTTTGAGGCTATTCCTTGTATTAATGAGCATATGCTCATAAGTATTGACAGAATAGGCTCTCGACGAGCCGTCTTATAAGTCGTTGTGCCCCAAATGTTTAACTTGTACCACGTTTTAAGGCGAAAAAGGGTCACTTATAGCGTCGAGCCTTGTTGTAACTGTTGCCATTCTTTTTGTTTACAGCTTTTTCAAAAAAGGTATACAACAGGGTAAACCTTAACCACGTGTAACTTGTTACATTCCATGTGCTTGGCTTAGGTTGTATAGGTTACCTATTATATATATATAAAGATAATAAGAAAAGGGAGCATAGCCCTACACACAACATATACAATACGTAAGAGTTTCACCCTTTATCCTATGCAACCTATGGCACTTGATCTAAACATATACTTTACACAATACACTATT
>Ga0307928_10002055_pt1 | contig 15363 bp, 25 predicted proteins | sample AceLakmetagen232_FD_201815 | JGI IMG/M metagenome (GOLD analysis project Ga0307928, IMG submission 201815) | Saline water microbial communities from Ace Lake, Antarctica - #232 | ecosystem: Environmental > Aquatic > Non-marine Saline and Alkaline > Saline | place: Antarctica: Ace Lake... | reverse complement strand
ACTGTTTTAGGAACAGTAGAATAACCATAAACATAAGTTACTTTTAATTGTCTTCTTCCATAATTTGGACTTTTACTTACGAATTGAATTATTCCTGTATCTAAGTCTTTAACGAAATCTCCACCACTTCCAGTTTGTTCGTCTAATTCACTCCAATTATCTGTTTGATAATCAGCTGCAGTATTCTTAGATAGAGCAGTTACAGATACTATTGGATATTTCAATACTCTAATGCTATCATTACTAGAAGCTGCGCCAATGCTATCGCCTCTATTATTGGATCCAAAGCCAGGTCTTCTAGGAAAGTTTAATCCTTCAGGGCTTGTCCAAGAAGTATATTGATTATAGTCATGTATCTCATCTGTTACAGTAGTTAAAGCAAATTTAGTTTCAACTGTTTCGTCTATTTCTGCTTCACTTCTAAGTATGATTTTTCTAACTCTCTCATAGGATATATCAGAGGTTGTTTTATCTCCTAATTCATCTAAGACATCTTGAATAGTGCAATAAGTTGTATCTGTTGAATCAGCTATTGCAGTTAAAGTTACATCAATAGTATGAGTATCACTTGATAAAAGAATAGAGCCTTCGCCTTCTTCGTCTCCATAACCAATTACAATTGTAACTCTATCAGAAGTCATATAACCACTAGTAAAATTACCTGCATCTACTAAATATTCTCCACTTGTATTACTTGTTGCATTTGTTGTTTCTCCTGTTCTATCATTTCTCAATACTACTTTAGTGCTTGGAGTTGAAGCATCAGTTGCAGTAATTGTTCCATAAATAGGATATGGTAATGATGTCATATTATTTTCACCTCAAAGTTTAAACTATATGTTGATTCTCCTTTACTATAATAATTATTTGTTATTGTATTCATATTGCTTCACATCCTTGATTATCACATAAATATTGTTTAGTGTTTGCAATTTGTTTAATTATTTCTATATTTTGCCATCCTTCAGTGCATCTTTTGCCACCTATCTTTCCTGGTAAAGTATAACAAGTTTTTCCTGTGGAACTTAAATCAAAACAATGAGCTTGAATTTCTCTTGAATCACATTCGTGAGTTGGTTCTGGATTTACATTTAAACCTAGACTAACTAATAAAAACATGCTCAATGTTATTATAGTGTAATTCTTTTTATCCATTTTAATCTAAATCACTTAACCTCTCAAAATTCAAACTTGCTGCAACTGGATTATCAAATACTGCATCTCCTTCTAATTGTATGTTAGTATTAGTTGTTCTCCATTGATAAGTTATAACATCTCCATCTTCAACTACAACTGTTCCGATTACATCTAATGTAGATATTCCAGATGATTTAAAACTTTTACTATCTGCTCTTTGAAGACATCTTCCTTCAATTCCATTAACTAAAACTCGTGCATAAAATGATGCTTCTTGATTTCCTACATCATTATTATATGGATGAATACATCCTTGAACTCTTATTATTCCATCAAAACCATTAATTGTTATTGAACTATTTGAATCAGTTAATTTATACCAGTCACTTATTGTTTCATCATCGATTTCTAAATCAAAAGTAATATTATACCAAGTATCTGTTGAGGCTGCTGTTGCTGTTGCTACCCTATGAAATTGTGATACTTGATTTTTTGAATAACTATAATTTGAATATAAGTTTCCACCAATATATAAATTCTCTGTTACATTTGCATCTCCAACTACATTTAATTCGTGAGTTGGTGTTGTTGTTCCTATTCCTACTTTATCTCCACTATTAGCAAGAAATACATTTGTTCCAGAACGATTCCAAGCAGAACTATTTTGAATACCTTGATTAAATTCTGTACAAGTAACACTATCATTTAATTGTGTAATAGTAGTTCCTTCTGGACAAGCAACTGGGTAATCATATAAATCACTCCAAGGTAAATTACCACTAATATTTAAGCCAGATTGATTTAAAGAATTACTTCTATCTTGTTTTGCAGTGTAAGGATTATAAATATAATCATAATTTACAGCTATAACTATTGAAGATAATAAGATTAAAATTAAAAACAAAATCATTGTCTTACCCATTGTGACCTCGTAGTTAAAATATTACTTGTATAAGCAAAAGTTCTTTTATAATCTACTCCTTTAAGAGTTATTGTTTCAGAATCAGGTTGTCCATCTGACCTTGTTATAACCCAAACAGATTTATAATTTTCTGGAAGGCCATTATCTGATACAGGGAAAGGATTATTTGCAGTAACTATTTTACCACCAATGTTATGAATTTGAATGTCATTAACTCCACCAGGATCAACTTTATCTGTTCTAAGAGCAGTGCTAACATTAAGAGTTTGTCCACCGCCTGTAACAGTAATAGTTCCAGAAACAACTTCATTATTGTTTGGTTCGGTAACAGAATAAGTAATTGTTTCACCTGCAGTATAACCTGCATCTGCTAAGTCTAATAAATATTTTCCAGAAGAATTTGTTAATCCACTTACACTTCCAAGAGAGGTTTTTAGAGTAATTCTTGCATTAACTAAAGCAATACTTTCAGAATCAGTTATATTTCCATTTATTATATAGGGTGTATATGGCATAGTTCCTCTACGAGGTTTACTCTGTTTTGATAATCAGAGTATTATCCTTTGGTTTACTTGTAAATTCTATTGCATCAACAAGATACTCTTGCTTGAAAGCAACGAAGTCTGATATTTCGGTAATATAAACTTCAGCACATAATAAATTACCTGCTTTTGTTTCTTTGTAAATATAAATTTCTTCTTCATTTTCAAAATAAAAAACAGGGGACCTTACTTCTTCTTGTAAGGCAAATCTTTTTTTTAAAAGAGATTCTATTGCTCCCCATTTTATTGGTAAAATCATTCTTCAGTTAAATCAATACCTTTTTGGATTTTAGCTACATCGTTGATACATCCTATTGGATCTTTGTTAAAAGCCCTATGTCTGTATTTTTCGTTGCTATGTTGTGTATTTGGATCGTGGTATGACTTAATTCCTCTATGATAATGTTTAAATACACCATTATAGATTTTCCATCCACCTGCTCCAAATAGAACAACTAAAATTCCAATTACCCAAGCAATCCAAGAATTGCTTTTTTCTGGACAATCTGCTTCATCATTCACAAAGGTGCCATCAGCACATTCAACTTGAACAATACACTCTGATTTATCTAAAACCATTGTTCCATCAGCACAAACATATTTTGTAATTACAGTTGCATCATCAGGAATATCTGCTACATCTTCTGAAGCAATATCAAATGTTATCTGATTTCCACCACCACTAACAACTACTGTTTTTGTGCATCTGTCTATAGTTTCACAATAGACTATGGAAGCTTGAATAACATCTCCATCATGGTATCTATCATCTATATTTCCTAAGTCTGCTTGATAAAATCCTGTATTATCTGTTGTAACTATTGCATTAGCTCCAGTATCTAGATTTTTAACTCTTACTTCTAAACCATCTATTGCGTTTCCTTCACTTGTTATTGTTCCATAGATTGGATGTGGCATTGTAATTGCTACTGCTATTGAGGTCAATAAAACCAACATCATTAATCCAATTATTGTTTTTTTCATTTTAAATCACACTCCAATCTAGTGTTATATTTTGATCCACATACATCCAAACAGTTTCTCCATAAGTTAAACTTGTTGCATTATTTATGCTCCAATTTGCTACATAAGATATGTATTTTGCGCCAGATGATGCAGAGTTATTATATGCACTCATGTAATCTACATTAGTTGCATTGTTTGCGCCTGAAGCACAACCAGTTCCTACACTATCACAATTTGCATAGTTATCTATTGATTGTAGGTCTATATCTACAGTAGAGTTCTTTTGCATAACTAAGTTCCAGTCGCTATTATCTTCACTATCTGTTGCATTAAGTAAATCAACGGTTGTTCCTACTACTGATGTATTCCATACTAAATCTCCAAAGTTTGTATCTGCTCCTAGATAAAGTAATACAACTTCTCCTGCTGATACTGATGATGCTCCATAACTTCCACCAGATACATGAGATTGGAATTCGTGTGTTGAGTTCCAAATACTTGCAGTTGTTGCGCCAGACCAAGTTAGTATTTGTGATAAATTAAATGCATTACCAACATTTCCAACTAAATTCCAACCAGCTTTAAGAGCTCTGTTTGTAGAATCTGTTGAATAATAATATCCAGCTTGTTCAGTTAAAGTTTGGCTATTTCCAGCTAAGTCATAAGCAGTTATATTAATTTGATATGTTTGATCTGCTAATAGAGTTGTTATGTTAATTGTTCTATTCGCAGCTGAACTACCTTGAGTTGTATCATTCAACTTTACAGTTGTTGAATTACCAGATATAAAAAACTCAATCTCATATCTACTGAAATTTAATTCAACAGAATATGCATAACCTATTTGTGGTGTATAATCAGTTGCAGTTGTATAATTCCATAAAGCAACATTGTTTGTTTTGAAATCTGCAGTTTTGAATCCAAATGCTGCAGGTGATGTTGAATCAACATAGAAAGTATAATTACTTCCAAGAGTTGCTTCATTTCCTGCACTATCATTACAAGTGTAAGTCCATAAATAAGCTCCTGTGTTATTATCTTCCCAATTATAAGAAGCAGATAATTGACTTATATTAAATGCAGTTGCAGTTGTATATGGTGTTGAGTTAAATGTTGTATCGTATGTTCCAGTGTTATTAGAACTTTGATTCAAATTAGAACCAAATACACATGTATCTGCATTTGTATCTGTAACAGTTAAACCTACTCTTACATCTGAACCAGTTGTATACCAAACTTTATTTGCAGTTGGAAAATTTATTGTAACAACTGGTTCTGTTGTATCTACTCCAAAGGTTGCGTTAATACTCCAATCTCCTGCTGGGTCAGTTAATCCACTACAAAATACTCCCCAAGTGTAATTAGTTGCACCTGTTCCATCAGCTACATCTACTCTTGCTATGAAATTTGTATTAGTTGCATTTGGAACTGGATAGTTATTAACTACTTTAGTCCAAGTTTGACTTTGAGTTGATCCATTTTCTGTTGTGTAAAGGTCACAGTCATAAGTTGTTTGGTTTCCTGTTACATTAATACCATAAGTTATTGTTGAACTTGTTTGGTAAGTTGCATTTGCTAAATTACCTGCTGGGTCTAGATTAACAACAGTTGCTGCTGCCACCAATCCCATGCAAAATAATAGCATCATTATTGGAATAAATATTTTCATTTTCATTTTCACATACCTCTTGATACAGTTGTCTGTATTGCTGCAGTTCCCACAGTTAATGTTTGTGAATTTGCTCCTGATGTTGTTAGAGTGCCTGAACCAATTACTGCGCCAGTAACACTTATATCAATTATATCGCCTGCAGTATATCCGTTTGCGAAGTTCTGTAAATCAACTGTGTGTTTTGCTGTTGCACCTAATGTTTCATGTAATATGTCTCCGTTTGTTCTATTTATTACACTTAGTGGTTGTCCTTTTACTCCACTTGTAATAGTGATAGCTATTGGTTTTGGTGTTACTGGAGTTACCATTTTAACATTTACCTCCTATTTCTATAACAGTTGCTGCGCCTGCAGTTATTTCAAAGCTTGAGAATTTCCCATACTTTGCTAAATATCCTGGAACAGGTATTGAAGCAGCAACTTTTAATGTTAAACCATTAATTTTTGTAATTGAACACGCTACAGTTGGAAATATTTCAATTCCATAACTATTACCACCTGGTAATCCCATATATCTATCTGTAGCAGTATCAGTTCCACTTCCCATATGAATTATTACTGAAGCAGCTGCTCCAATAGAAAATACATCATTCTGGAAGTTTGTTGATAATACTCTTTTGTTATCTTCACCAGCACTCATTCTTGTGCCTCCAAGATAGCATTTACTCTATCTTTTTCTAGTTTAATTTTAGAAGTTACTTCTACTCCTAATTTTTTAAGAAGTTTAAGTTGTTGATCTTTGTTTTTTGCATAAAGTTCTTTTTCAGAATAAACTTTAGCCTTCTTCTCTTGATCTACCATATCTTCAATAATTCCAGATTTTTTTGCTTCTTTAAATTGAGTATCTGTTAATTCTCTTTCAACTCCACCGCAAACTTGTGTTCCATCTAAGAACCATTGAACACTTGGTTTTCCTTTTAGTATTACTTTCATCCTAATAACCCCACAATTATTATATACCCTTGTGATTCTGCATCAGCAGCAAAAGTAAGACTTGCTCTTGTATGAGGTCCTGTTGCATCTGCTCTTGAAGCTACTGTTATTGAAGATGTGTTTGGGGAAACGTTTTGTATTAAATATCCTGTTATTTTCTTAAAAGGAGTAGTTATTTTACTTCCTGTTGTCTGGACATCCACTAATTTATATAAGTAAGCTATCCTATTTCCCATACTCAATCTTTTTGGTTTTTCTGCTGTATAACTAAACGTTCCCATTTTTATTCACCTTCCAAAGACTATCAAATAGCCTTCATATGTAGCAGCAGCTGAATTCATTTCAACATGCCTATCACTTGTAACATTCCAAGCTTCGTTTCCATCAGGGAATGTATCATCTGCAGTTCCATTTAAAAAACAATAACATTCATCTGCATCTTTACATGAAAGAATACATGAGATATTATCATCTTCATTATGAGCTTGTAATCCACTCCACATTGAACTGAATGTTGCAGCTGAATCTACTAATTCATTTGCTGTATTTCCATCTGCGGTACTTTCTACATTCATTGGACCACATCCAAAAACATCTGTATTTGCTCCTGTATTTGTTGAAGCAGCGAAAATAACTGGTCCATCAAATGGAACTATTGAATTCCAATCATCACAATTTGTGATTGCATAGAATTTAAATCTAAAATTTCCACAAACTCCTCTACCTGATTGTTTGTTTCCTCCTTCTTTGCTTCCTGTTTTACTTCCTATTGTATATCCGAAATCTGCTGGTTGAGCCATTTTTACCTCCCAAATATCCAGATATGTCCGTCATCTAAAGCAGTGACTGGATCTAAAGTTACCTGGTTTTTTGTATCAGCACTTCCATGACTTCCTATTTTCTCTGCGAAAGTGTCTGAACTATCAGTATTATTTGTTGCGTGAACAGCCTCTACTCTGTTAAATGCAGGAAATGTTGAAGCTGTTGCAGCGGCTGCTGCATCTGTTATATCATAAATTAATAGTCTTTTGTTGCCAAAACTAATTCGTTCAGGCCTGTTTGATTTGTATAGGTTACTTCCATATGTTACCATTTTTTTCCTCCATGTCTTTCGTTAAATATTAAAAAATAAAAAAAATAAAAAAGCTAATGATTAGCTAATTTTATGGTGCGGTTAAATTCCAAACAATCCCATGGCAGTTGAATGCTTTACATGCAAATGTTCCATAAGTTTTGAAGAATCCACCTTGAGTATCTGCTCTGTTATACATAGCACTTCCATTATAAGCTCCGCCTACTGGAACGTGTTGTGCATCTACACCAGCTAATATTCTGAATTCAACCATATTTAGATCAACTAAATACATAGCGTTATCAGTATCACCAGTTAATGCTACATTACCTGCAGAATCTGAAGTTGTGTTTGTGATTCCCAATTTATCCATATACCTGCTTCCGATGATTGGAATACCTTTATATGTTGTAATTGTAAATCCACCTTCAAGATTTAGTGTTCCTGCAAATCTTTGTTGAGGTTGTAATAATTGGTTAACTTCATCAGTTCTTTCTTCTGACATTAAGAAGATTCTTTCATGATCTTTTGCGCCTTTTTTATTTGTTCTAGTAATTATTTCATCCATATGAGCTAATTCTAAAACTCCTGTTGCGCCAGATGCTCCAATAGTTCCTGCAGCAACATAACATGGATCTAAAATATCATAATTTCCATCTGGAGTTATTCCATATTTAGCTGTTACATCTTGCATTTTTGCTGCATTAGAAGATTCTGTATCTCCACCATTTGAATCATACCATGTTCCGATAGTTTGTCTAAGACCTGCATAGCCATTAGCTAAACCATAAGCTGAAGTATCAGTTCCATTAATGATGCATCTTTCTTCATAAAGTTTTAAGTTGTCTAGTGCGCATTTTGCTTCATCAGCTAATGCACTATAATAACTTGAACTTCCTGCAATCATTATGTTTGTTACTTCATAATCTGACCTTAATGATTTACATTGAGCATAAAGTTGATACTTTGTGCTGAAATATGGAGTTCCGCCTTGACCTTCAGTTGCTTGGAAAGTTACAGCAGTTGTGCTTTGTAAATCACTTCTTAAATTCCATAGATAAGTCAGTTGATTTATTGGCTTTCTTACTACTAAAGGACTAAAATCTACTCCTCTGTTGATTGTATCTGCAATCATTGTGTCAATATGTTTTTGTATCTCTGCGCCACCGCCTACTCCTGCTAAACCGCCTGTTGCGTTTGTAGTAGTTGTAAGGATTGCTCTTACTTCCATTAATGGGTCTTCCATTTTTTCATCACCTTTGTTTTATATTATTCTGTTAAATCATTACCGTATGTTCTCGGTATAACAACATCATTTGCCGATACTTTACTTCCTCGTTGATTTGCATTTAGATTAATATGGTCGGCTGCTATTGCTCCTGCATGCAAACTTAATGCTCTCCCAAATTGTTCTTGTGTGAATGTTCTAGTTGTTGGATTTTTGTAATGTCCATACTTAGCCCACACAGTAGCAAAATTCTTTGGGTCTACCTCTGGTAGTTTTCCTAATTGTTTTTCTAACTCTGTTTTCATTTGTTCTTCTGTTACATTAGCAGCATCAGCTTCTTTAACTAAACCTTTCTTAACTACTGTATCATCTGCTTTTGTTTCAGCTTGTTTTTTAAGATCTTCAATCATCTTATCCTTTTCTTCTTTCTCTTTTTCCCACGCTTGTTTTTGCTCATCTAAATTCTCTTGAGCAGTTTTCTCTGTTGCAGTTGCAGTTTCTTTATTCTTTGCTTCAATATCTGCTTTAAGTTTTTCTAACTCTGTTTTAGTTGAGTTTGCGCTTTCTACAATTTTGTTATAATCTTCTCTACTTACTACATCTTTCTTTTCAGTGTCTACATTAGCAGACTTGTCGTCTTCAGGCATTTTGCCTCACCTCTTGGTTTAATCTGTTCTAATCCTCGCATAGCTACTTCTGTGATATTTGACATATCATTTGCAGCTCCTTGCAATAATGAAATTCCAAAAATATCAGCATCATCTATTTGAACTAAGCCTTTATTAATTGGAGTAGGAGTTATTGGTTTCATATTTAAACTCATAGCATTAAGAAAACCATTTTCTAAACTTCCCCATATTGAATCAAAATAATTTTTATGTTCCTCATCTATATCTCTATAGAAAGGATTGCCTCTTAAATCTACAAATAAACCTTTATCATCTATTTTTATTTCTTCTAATTTAAACATAGGAATATCTGAATTTTTGAACTTTGATTGTAAACTGTCTAATTCACTTGTGAAATCCTTTCCTGTTTTTTCTTTAAGTTGTTTGATTAAGTATTCTCCACTTGCTTTTGCGCCTACTTGATGTTCTATGTCTATAAAGATTTTAGAATTCTTTGCTTTTCTATATATATTCTCAATTCCTTTATCAGAGAAATATTCTCTAAAAACTCTATTATCTCCATCAACTTTGTAAGGATAAATATGATTTGGAGATGTAGCATAACCTCTAACTATATATTCTGGCTTACCATCTCTATTTAAACTTCTTGTTTCTAATTTGGATAATAAAAATTCATTTTCTTTCATTTTCTTCCTGTTCCTTTTCCTCTACCTGCGCCCTTTCCAAATCCAGGACCACCTTTAGAACATGATCCAGTATTTTTATTTCTTCTTCCGCCGCCTTTCATTCCTTTTCCTCTACCTGCTCCTTTTTTTATTCCATTAACCATTCTATTCATCTCCTATAAATGCAGCAGCTTCTTTAACTATTTCTTCTGCTCTTTTTATATCTTGTTTAATTTGTAATTTCATACCTTCTTCGTTTAAACCATACTTTTTTGCTTCTTTCAAAATATCTTCTTTTTTCATGCTGCCACCTTCTTAGCTTCTAACTTTCTTTTTCCGTCTGGACTTACACCTTGAACATTAAGTTTACTTCCCATTTTCTCTGCAGGGTTTTTCTTTGGATCTTGTTTTTCTCCTGGTTTACTTGGTTCTCCTGGCATTCCACCCATCATTCCCATTGGATCAATTTTCTCTATTTCTGCAGATTGTGATAAATCTAATCCTCTTTCTCTACCATATTCAATAATGCTTTCTCCATCAATACCAGTATCTTTCATAGTTTTCATAATATCTGTAACAGTTTTATCATCCATTAAAGAAATTCCATTGAATTTAAATTTAAGGTCTTTATAGTTTAAGAGAGGCATAAGGTCTTTATTGATTTGACTTTCTACTTCATGCTGAATTGATTTGATTTTTGTTTCATAAGGAATAACAACGTTTTCTCCGATACCTCTATTTGCACCATCTAACATTCCTACCCAATGAGGTGGACATCTTGTAATCATAAGTATTCTTTTTGAGTTCCAATTAAGAATATCTATTAATCCTGTAAAGTCTAACTGTGCAACCTTTGCATCAAATTCTTCTCCTTGTGCAACAATGTCCATTCCAGGAGTTCTCTTTGCTATAATTAAATTTTGAATAAAGTCTTTCCTTTGTTTGTCATTTCCGTTCTTTAAGAAATAGATAATTTTTGGTGGTAAATTAGTGAATATGCCATGAACATAGTCCCTAGATACCACACCGGTTGAAAAGTCTCTTGCACATGCCTTGAGTGGATTTCTTGAATAAACTTGACTTCCTACTTGATACATAGAAAATCTAACGATTTCGTCTGGTTTATAGTTAATTGCCTTTTCAGGTGGCTGACCTTGAACAAGCTCTATATAACCTTTGATTTCACCGTGTTTGTCATAATCTATTCTCATATCTTTAGTATCTCTAGGATTTAACTCCATTACTTCTGTATGAGTTTCATTCCATCTAATTTCTAAATAAGCATCACCATATACTATTAAAGACCACATGCAATTTTTAATTGCTTTATCAAAGTCTAATTCTTGATTGAATTTTTCTGTAGCTGTTTTAATTTGGCCTTCGTTTTCTCCAATAAAATCATAACCTTTGTATGTTGCTAAATCAGCAGTAAGAGAAACAGCAGTAAATAAGACTGGATCTAACTCAACCATATCCATTAATGTATCATAGATATAAGGAGCTTGTTTGAATTTTTTATTAACAGAATTAACATTGGTTTTATAATCATGGACAATACCTTTAGAAGCTCGTTCTTCCATTATGTCAAAGATTATTTCAGCCATATAATACTATATATTATACAACTATATAAATGATATAATACACAAAGAGAAAAGAAAAGGGATTAAAGCGGAACCTCTTTGCCTTTCATCTCTCTTTTTACCAATTTCCTAATAATACTGTTTCCAGAGCAACAATTATCGGCTGATTCTTTCTTGATAAAATCTATTTCTGATTGTGCTAATCTCAAATGAAAGTGTTGATTCAACAGTTCTTCGCCTAATCTTCGCTTATCTTTATTCCAAAATGGTAGTTTCATCCTATGTAATTTGGTTTAACATTCTTGAAATCTGTTATCTCTAATTTAAGCTTCTTTTCAAGTTCGTTAATTTCTTTCTTTGTAACTGGAATTCTCTGTTTCAGTTCATCTCTTAGTTTAACTGAATCAGCAATAACCTTTTCCTTTGCTTTCATTTCTTCAGCTATTTCTTCTTTCTGAATTTCTATGTATCTTGGGTTGAATTCAAACTCAAACTTAGGAGCTATTGGAACAAGACCTTCCATTTGTAATTTAGTCTTTTCAATAGACCTTATCATTACTCTTAACCTTTCTGGTAATGGCTCAAGTGTTTGGATTCCTTGTCCTATATTAACATTTCCACCATATAAGTTTACTTCGTCATTCTTTAACTGTGCCTTCTTTGTAGTCAAGTCATCATTTAAAGCTATTGTCTCTTTTTCTGCTTCTGTTGGTTGAACTGCGCTATTATTCTTTTGAATATCCTCTGCAGTTGGTTTCTCTATTTTTAATATTTTTTTTACCATTCTATCTTTTCCTCCTTTGAATTAGCCCATTTATCCCAATCTGGATCTATTCGTGTATTTGTTTTATTTATATCTAAATCTTCTAAAGCCTTTTTGTAATCTACAACTGTAGAACCAAAACTTCCATCAGTTGTAAGGAATGGGAATGAAGCCATCATTAAACTCATTACTCTATCATCATTATATCCTTTGGGTGCTTTGATTTTCATATAGTTACCTTGAGACATTCTTACTTCTTGCATTGTTTTCATTTCAGCCATTAGTGTTCTAAGTAAAGGATATTTTAATCTGTTTTGTTTAAGAGCTGTTCTAAACATATAAAGCCCTCTATTTCTTTCTCCTAAATATCTATCTGAATTGAAATCAAATCTAACTACTGGATAACCTTTGTTTTCCAAACCTTTATTGATTGCATCTCCTTGAGGACAATCATCTACAACTACACTTGATATATTATATCGTTTCATAAGTGCCATTATAGAATGTTCAAAGTTTGGGTCCACTATTAAGTTTAAATCAAAATCTTTCTCTGCAAATTGAAATAGAACATAAATCTTATTCTTTATATTTTTTACAACAGTTAGAGCAGTTGCGGAGTTGGACCCACCATAATCTATACCTAATGAACAATTATCCCTAGATTCATATACTTCAACTAAATTCTCATCAACTCCTTTCTCTACATCATTGTCATCAAAGAAAGCCTCTTGGTCTACTGTGAACTGTGCTTCATACTCTTGTTGGAAATTCTTTAAGTTTCCTTCTGCTTTTGAGAATTTACGCTTTTGTTCAGTTAATCTTCTTTGGCCTTCGTTCTCACTCATCTTCCAATGATACCAAAACCTTTTGTATTCATGCTCTTTCATTAACCCAAATGGATCAAACTTCTCAAAATACATTCCACTTTGTCCTTTTGGTGTAGAACTCAATATAATCTTTCCACCTACAGCAGAAACAGTTGGTTCCATAGCATCTTTGAATATTTCTCCATCAACAAACGCTGCTTCATCTACAATTAGAAAATCAAAGGTTTCCCCTCTTGTTGCATCAGTTGGTGGAAAACACTTAACAAATGATTTGTTTTGAAAATGAATCTCGTATTTGGTTAGAGGAATACCCTTTTGTTGGACAATCATATTAGTTATTCCATGAAAGCCATTGAAACAAAGCTTTTGAATAGAAGCCATTAGTTTCTTTGCTGCCCTATCATCTCTACTAACTATTCCAACTTTTGTATTATTGAATATTCCTGACTTGCTTTGATTAGTTATCGCGAACCAAACCGCTAAACATCCTACACATACACTCATTCCTATCTGTCTTGACTTACAGATAATGATTCTATCGTTTTCTAGCTTTAATCTTGGGTCAAATAGCCTCATTATCTGATGTTGATAAGTATAAGGTGTGATTCCTAAACAATGTAAGGCAAATGCTGAAGGAGAATTATCTGCTTCTTCTTTGTTATAATCATTTTTCGTGATATGGCCTAACTCAAGCTGAACTACTTTTGGAATAGTAGTATATTTCATTTAAATCTCCTTATTATTCTATAACCCAACCAAATACAGCAAATAATTGTTGCAGTTAATTTAGAGTATTGTGCTGAAAACATTATTCTATCACTTCTTCTCCATATTCTTCTTGTTCTTTCTTTTCAACCGAAGGTTGAAGCGCCGACATCTTCTTTTCTGCTATCTGTTTCTCTGTTTGAATATTATTCATACTTCCTGATTTAGCTAAATATGGATTATTACACTTAGGAGCCTTATATCCTATTTTATTAACTGAAACCATAAGAATATCTCCTTTTTTGAAATCTGCTTCTCTACATATTCCTGTAATGTAAATCATAAATCTTGATCTTCCTTTAGTATCTTTACCAATTTCCTGGATTTTTGCTCTATCTTGATACTTTATTACTGCTTCTGCAGCTTGTTCAACCATTTTCTATTCTTTTCCTGGGTTTGTTTGAGTTCCTAGTTTTGCATTATGTCTAGATCTTCCACAAAGCATATCTAAACAACATCCCACTTCATCGAAGTAAACATTCATGTCTGCTTTTAATCCACAAGAAAGAATATACTCTGTAATTGTAAAAACTCTTTTTTCTTTAAATTTAAATATTCTCATAAAATGTTGTTTTTGATGTAGTGTTGGTTGTATACAAATTGCTTTCTTATCTTTCTTCATAATTTGTGCTATGTCAGTGCTCTTTCCTGTTCGTCTACCTTGTATTCTTATTTCCATTCTATTCATCTCCATTTATTTCTGTTCACAATCTTTGTCATAAAACTCACATAATCTCATTTTGCATTCTGTTACTAAGCCTTGCTTTACCATAAGACATTCTTTTTCTTGTTTCTTCTTCCATACATCCATTCCATATTTGTATTTACGCATTTCTATGTTATCTGTTTTATCTTGTAAAGAGTAGGAGTTATCTTCTGCGTTAGCAGAAGGTCGCCCCCCCCTTATATCAATATCATTAGTCATATCTTATATAATACAAGATTACTATATAAAGATTTGTGTTCTCTAGAATATATTATACAGATATTTCTCCGCAAAATATTTTTATCTAAAATGATCCCCTGATATAATATGAGGTAGAAACATTTAGGGACTATACCAGTTCCCTCAACATACCTTTACTCCTAAGATCTCGCATTCCAAACAAACATATAATGCATATATTTATTTTTTTGTGCATATACCCCATATATCTATATGTTGTATGTATATACTAATATATACTACATATAGTAGGTCATATAGTATGCTCTAATAGGACAATAGGGGGTATATAGTGCTTTGTTTGTGTAATGAGGGTATATATAGAGAGCTACAAAACCGAAAGGTTTATATAGATATAGTGTATTATGTATTATACACATATGTAGTAATAAAAACATTGTGTACTAAGTCCCTTATAACAAAGGGGATATGCCTAATAGGCAAGAGGTAAAAAATGAAAAAAACAAACAAAACAAACAAATGTAATTTTTGTAACAATACAGGATATATACAAAAAGGTTTATTATCAATAATAATATACTCTAGGTACTCTATGGTAGGATACTTTGCTAAAGCCTATAAGGTTGTAGTAAAACAGCTACATAAGCAACTTACAACAACACAAGAACACTTTATTTTTATTGCTTTATTGTTTGTTTTTGTTTGGGTAATTATTGGAGGTGTTCTAATATGAATACTTCCAATGATAACTTT
>Ga0307928_10002054_pt1 | contig 15368 bp, 7 predicted proteins | sample AceLakmetagen232_FD_201815 | JGI IMG/M metagenome (GOLD analysis project Ga0307928, IMG submission 201815) | Saline water microbial communities from Ace Lake, Antarctica - #232 | ecosystem: Environmental > Aquatic > Non-marine Saline and Alkaline > Saline | place: Antarctica: Ace Lake... | reverse complement strand
TTTACGAAGTTTGAATATTAAAAGATTAAAAGATAAATTTTCTGAAGAAATATTAAAAATGAAAGAGGGATTGAAAAAGGATGATGAAAAGATCAGAAATGATTAAGTAGCAAAAATATTTAGCAACAAACCCTAGTGAAATAAAGAAAAGAGGATTTCACGGGGCAAACAAAAACGAAAGAGAAGAATTAAAAAATTAAATATTGTAGATTTTAAATTATAAATTTTAAGAAATGTAAATTGCGGAGAAATGAAATGATAATAAAAATTGAACACCGAACAAGGAACGCCGATTTATGATTTTAGAATATAATTAATTAATATATTGGGCATTGGAAGTTTCGTGCTCACCTTTTGTGAACGGGCAAAGTTCACAGAGAATAATAGAGAATGCAAGGTATAAAAAGGAGTGATAATTTTGAGTAAAATAAAATCAGAGAATAAATTTATAACGGAACAAATAGCAAAATCAATTTCTCCACTTGATGGAAGATATGGGGAAAAGACAACTCATCTCGAAAAATATTTTTCTGAATTTGCATTGATGCGGAAACGAACTGAAGTCGAATTGAAGTATTTGCTCGCTTTGAATGAAACCGAATTGTTTGCACAATTTACTAAGACAGAATTGTCAAATATCAAAAATGTTTTGAATGATTTCAAGTATGAATATTTCATTAAAATAAAAGAAATTGAAAAAAAAATAAATCACGATGTGAAATCGGTAGAAGTATTTTTGACAGAAAAGCTTTCGTTAAAAAATCCAAATATGATTCATTTTGGTTTGACTTCCGAAGATGTAAATAATTTATCGTATTCTTTATTGTTAATAGAATATTTGGCAAATGAACAATTACCACAAGTAGAAAAAGTGATGAAAAATATTTTTGATAAAGCAGACAAATGGAAATCAACTATTTTCCCTGCGAGAACACATGGACAAATGGCATCGCCAACTACGGCCGGTAAGGAAATGAGCGTATTTTTAAATCGACTTTTCGAGCAATATAAACGATTAAGTAAGTTTAAATTTTGTGGAAAATTTAATGGAGCAACTGGAAATTATTCGGCAATGTATTCTGCTTTTCCAAAATATAATTGGATGAAATTTTCAAATGAATTTATTAAAAGTTTGGATTTAATTCCAAATGAAGTTACGACTCAAATTGACTCTCACGATATCTGGGCTGAATATTTTTCTATAATTATTCAAATTAATAGTATTCTTGTCGATTTGAATAAAGATATTTGGTTGTATCTGATGCTTGGAAATTTTAAGATAAGTTCAAATAAAAATGAAGTCGGTTCTTCCACAATGCCACATAAAATTAATCCGATCAATTTTGAAAATAGCGAAGGTAATTTAGAGTTATCAAATTCACTGTTGGAGTTTTTCATTCGCAAATTAACAAAAAGTCGTTTGCAACGCGATCTTTCAGATAGCACGGTTTCACGAAATTTGGGTGTTGGATTGACTCACGCTTTTCTCGGACTGAACGAAACAATTGTTGGATTAAAGAAAGTTAATATAAATGAAGAAAAGTGTAAGAATGAAATTGGAAATCATCCCGAATTACTCGCTGAACCAATTCAAACTATTCTTCGTCGTGCCGGATTGAAAGACCCATATAATGAGATGAAAAAATTGACAAGAGGGAAAATAATTACAGAAAAGACGATCAATAATTTCATTGAAAATTTACAAGTTGACAAAACCGTAAAGAGTGAGCTTAAGAAATTAAATGTTGTGAATTATATTGGACAAGCAGAAAAAATTACACAAAATGTCTTGAATAAAGTTAAAAAATATTTGAAATAGTAAAAGGAATAAATGATGAATATAGCCATTATTGGAAGCGGTGGAAGAGAACACGCTTTGCGATGGAAATTAGCAAAAAGTTCGAACGCAGAAAAAGTATTTGTTCTGCCGGGAAATGGTGGGACGAAAAATAATGTAAAAATAGATGTAAATAATTTTGAAAATATTAAGAAATTTTGTTTAGAAAAAAATGTAGAATTGATCGTAGTCGGACCGGAAGTTCCACTTGTTGAAGGCATTGTTGATCATTTTTCAGATACAAATATAAAAGTATTTGGTCCGGATAAAAGAACGGCGATGCTTGAGAATTCAAAAATATTTTCAAAACATTTTATGAAAAAATATTCAGTCGCAACAGCTGACTATTGGGAATTTTCTGTAGAAAAAGATGCAACTGAAATCGTTCAAAAATTAGATGGGAAATTAGTTTTGAAATATGATGGATTAGCCGGTGGCAAAGGTGTATTCGTTTGCAATTCGGTTAAAGAAGCGATGGATTCCATTCAAGAAATAAAAGCACGTTATGGAGAGACAGCAAAGTATTTAATTGAAGAAAAACTTATTGGTCAGGAGGTTTCAATAATTGGAATTACTGATGGAAAAGATATTCAATTGCTGTTGCCTTCACAGGATCATAAACAACTTTTTGATGGAGACAAAGGTCCAAACACCGGTGGAATGGGTGCATATTGTCCGGTAACATTTGTTGATGAAAAGTTAATGGCAACAATAAAAAGCGACATAATTGAACCGACGATCGCTGGAATAAAAAATGAAAAATTTAATTATAAAGGTGTGATATATTTTGGATTAATGCTTACCGATGATGGCCCGAAAGTTTTGGAATATAATATACGATTTGGTGATCCGGAAACGGAAGTGATCTTGCCTTCTCTGAAAAGCGATTTATTGGAATTGATATTGGCATGTTTTGATGGCAATTTGTCAACAACAAAACCTGAGTTTTACAGGAAATATTTTGTTGATGTTGTTTTAGCTTCCGGCGGTTATCCAAATAAATATGAAAAGGAATATACAATCTCCGGACTTGGAAATTTATCAAATGAAACAATAATATTTCACGCTGGAACTAAAAAAGAAAATGGTAAAATATTAACCAATGGTGGCAGAGTATTAAATGTTGTAACGAGTGGTAATGACTTAAACTCAACTATCGAAAAAGTATATAAAGAATGCAGAAAAATTTCATTTAAAGATATTTATTATAGAAAGGATATAGGGAAGAGGTAGAGTTGTAAAAAATGAAAAATGAAAAATGAAAAATGAAAATTAAAACTTCCGAAGTTTATGTATGAGCCGATCGCAAATTGTAATTTTTAATCATTATTTTATCAAATTTCTAAAGTTTAATAATTTGTTTGTTGCGAAAATAAATGTTAAATTAGTTAATAACAAACGGAAGGAAAACTAATAATGAGTAAATCAGGAATAAAAGATAATTTCTCAAGAGGTAATATTGGTAGTTATTTAAAAGAAACAATTGATCTGAATTCTAAGTTATCATTTGTTTCTGCTTACTTTACAATTTATGCTTATGAGGGATTGAAAGAACAACTTGATAACATTGATAAACTTGATTTTCTTTTCGGTGAGCCAACTTTTATATCACAAATGAATCCAAATACAAAAACAAAACATTTTAATTTTGAAGATGATTCTTTAACAATACCTATGGGGGAAAGATTAAAACAAAAATCACTTGCAAAAGAATGTGCAGAATGGATTAAGAGAAAAGTAAATATTAAATCGATGATAAAACCAAATTTTCTACACGGTAAAATGTATCATATAAAAAAACAAAATGATACAGAAAATGCAATTATTGGTAGTTCTAATTTTACAAGAAACGGTTTAGGTTTTGGCTTCAGGCCCAATATTGAATTAAATTTGGAATTGAATGACAGAAGAGATATTAAAGATTTAGACCAATGGTTCAAAGAAATTTGGAATTCTGAATATACAGAAGATGTGAAAGAAAAAGTTCTAAATTATTTAAAAAAAATCTATGCAGATAATTCTCCCGAATTTATTTATTATAAAACACTCTATCATCTTTTTGAAGATTTTTTAGATGAACAAAAAGAAGCTAAATTATTAAATGAAAGTGTTGGATTTATTGAAACAGAAATTTGGAATATGCTTTATGATTTTCAAAAAGATGGCGTTAAAGGTGCAATCAATAAAATTTTAAATAATAATGGCTGTATTATTGCCGATAGTGTTGGCCTTGGTAAAACATTTGAAGCATTAGCAATTATTAAATATTTTCTTCTTAGAAACTATCGTGTTCTTGTATTATGCCCTAAAAAATTAAGAGAGAATTGGACACAATTTCGCGCAGATGTTGACAATCAATTTAATTTGTTAGCTTCTGACAAATTTGAATATACGGTTTTATCACATACTGACCTTTCTAGAACTACAGGTAAATCTGATGGAAGAAGTCTTGCAACATTTAGCTGGTCAAACTTTGATCTCGTTGTAATTGATGAATCACATAATTTTAGAAATTATTCAAAAGGACATTACAAAGAAGATGGCACATATTCTCAAAGTCGTTATAACAAGTTACTTGAAGATATAATTAAATCAGGCGTGCAGACAAAAGTGTTGATGCTTTCAGCAACTCCTGTAAATAACAATTTGAAAGATTTAAGAAACCAGATTTATTTAATTACTGAAGAAAATGATAATGCATTAACGGATTCTACCGGAATAAAAAATATTGGTCAGACATTAAAAGTTGCACAAACTCAATTTTCCAATTGGGCAAAAAAACGAAAAACCCATTCACTTACCAACGACAGTTTATATGAAAAGTTAGATTCAAGTTTTTTTAAATTATTAGATGTAATGTCCATTTCAAGATCAAGGAAACATATTAAGAATCATTATAATATGAAATTAATCGGAGAATTCCCGAAAAGAAAAACGCCAATGTCTATTTATCCCGACATTGATATAAAAAATGAATTTCCAACTTACGACAAGTTAAATAGTAAAATATTGAAATTCAAATTATCTTTATACAATCCTTCTAAATATGTTAAAAAAGAATTTCAAGAAATGTATAGGGAAAAAGCAAGCGGAAGAAAAATGGCATTCGATCAAAAAACTCGTGAACATTTTTTGATTGGAATGATGAGAGTAAATTTTTTAAAACGATTAGAAAGTTCAATTGAATCCTTTGAGATCTCATTAGGGAGAACAATAGATAAAATTAAAAATCTTCTAGATAAAATTGAAAATTTTGGGGTTGATCAAACATCGCAAAATGAAATAGACACAGAAAATTTAATTGAAGATATTGATATTGAAGAAGATGATGGTATTGAAGAAGTATCCGAAATGTGGCAGGTTGGTTCAAAATTAAAATTTGAACTTGCTCATTTACAAATTGATAAATGGAAAGAAGAATTAACAAAGGATTTAGAACAATTAACGGGAATATTTATTGCTGCAAAAAAAGTAACACCGGAGCGAGATGAAAAACTTGCTAAACTGAAAGATCTTATAGAAAATAAAATTGATAATCCTATAAATACTTTATCTTGCTTAAAATCAAAAGAAACAATTCCAAACAAAAAAATAGTAATTTTTACTGTTTTTGCTGATACCGCAATGTATCTTTATAATAATTTGAATGAATGGATTACAACTAAATTCAATATTAATATAGCATTAGTTACAGGCGGTGACTCAAATAATAAAACTACATTTAATCCTGCTTTGTTCAAACAACAAACTAAATTTAATAATATTCTTACAAATTTTTCACCGCGATCTAAAAACAGGGACAAAATAAAAGCAATGCCACAAGATAGTGAAATAGATATTTTAATTGCTACCGATTGTATTTCAGAAGGCCAAAATTTGCAAGATTGTGATTATTTAATTAACTATGATATTCATTGGAATCCTGTTAGGATAATTCAAAGATTTGGCCGTATAGATCGTCTGGGGAGCACTAATAAAGAAATTCAATTAGTGAATTTCTGGCCGACTGAAAATTTGAACAAATACATCAACTTAACGGAAAGAGTTAAAGATAGAATGGCACTTGTTGACATTACTACTACTGGTGAAGATAATGTGTTAGATTTGAAAAAACAGGAAATAAAAGATATTCTAACCGATAAATGGAAATTTCGTGAAAAGCAACTTCAAAGATTGAAGGAAGAAGTTTTGGATCTTGAAGATATGGATGATAATATCTCACTTACAGATTTCACACTTGATGATTTTAGAATTGAACTTTCTAACTTTATTAAAAATAATAAAAAAATTCTGGAAGAAGCGCCACTTGGTTTATATGCAATTATTCCGTCACCGACCGGGAAGTATAAAGATCAATCTAAAGTTAAAAGAATCTCTGAAGGTGCCAAAAAAATAATCAAACCCGGCGTCATTTTCTGTTTAAGACAAAAAAATAGCGGTTCCGAAACTTCAACTGTAAATCCATTAAACCCATATTTTCTCGTTTATATTAATGATGATGGTGATGTGAGATTTAATTTCACGAATCCAAAACAGATATTAGAAATTTATCGTCTCGTTTGTCAAAATATTCAAGATCCTTATGATAAATTATGTAATATTTTTAATGAAAAAACACAAAATGGCAAAGATATGAAAGGATATGAAGTGCTCATAAAAAAAGCAATTAAAGAAATTGTTCGCGTTTTTACTAAGAGGAATGCAGGAAAATTAACGACTGATAGAAATGCTATTTTAGTTCCACAATCTGAACAGGCAGAAGATGATAAAGATTTTGAATTGATTACTTGGCTTATTATCAAGTAAAAAAATGTTTTTAAAATGGGATTTTAATTATGAATAATGAAATTATAATTTTAGATATTCAACAAATTCAGAACAGAATTATTGCAATTCGCGGTGAACAGGTGATGCTAGATAAAGATTTGGCGAAACTGTATCAAATAGAAACAAGAGCGTTAAAACAGGCAGTGAAAAGAAATATTGATAGGTTTCCTAAAGAATTTATGTTTGAGCTGATTGAAAATGAGATGGATAGTTTGGTATCACAATCTGTGATACCTTCATTAAAACATTTTGGTGGAGCAAATCCTTACGCTTTCACAGAACAAGGTGTTGCAATGCTTTCTGCAGTTCTCAGAAGTGATACTGCTGTTCAAGTCAGTATTCAAATTATGGATGCTTTTGTAAAAATGCGTCGTTTTCTCAGTTCAAACGCTGCAATCTTTACACGAATTGATTCAGTAGAGAAAAACCTGCTCGAATACGAAACAGAATCCGACAGCAAATTTAATAAAATCTTTGAAGCAATTGAAGAGAAAGACATCAAACCAAAACAAGGTATTTTTTTTGAAGGACAGATATTTGACGCATACAAATTTGTTTCTGATATCTTCCGCTCTGCAAAAACTTCGATACTCATTATTGATAATTATGTTGATGATTCTGTTCTCATCCATCTGAGCAAAAAGAAGAAAAAAGTTAAAGTATCAATTTACACAAAAAATATTTCCGAGCAATTGAAATTAGATGTAGAAAAATTCAATTCGCAATACAAAAACCTTACTCTAAAGAAATTCAATAAATCACACGACCGTTTTATAATTATTGATAACAAAGAAATTTATCATTTCGGAGCTTCATTAAAAGATCTTGGTAAAAAATGGTTCGCTTTCTCAAAGTTTGATACAAATATATTGACAATATTAGAAAAACTTAAATCAGAAAAATAACGAGAAAAATTTTTATGAAAGAAAAAATTGTGAAAGAAAAAATTAAAAAATCATTAAATAATTTTGCTAATAAAAACTATTATTTAAACGCTGTTCATCTTTTTGAAACCTTAGGTTATAAATCTGATCTGAAAGTAAAATTTGGAAACGATTCTGTAAACGAATTTATGAATATTTATATTGAGGATAACTCAAATTTCAGAAAAGAAAAAGCTCTTTTTGATAAATGGAAAGAAGTTCCATTACTATTTCAAATTACACAGAATGAACTGAGCGTTTCTGGTCAAATTGCAATCTTTAAAGTCAACGAATTCGATAGAAATGAATATATGTCTTATGCATTCTTGTTTATTGAATTACAGAAAGGGAATTATACTCGAGGGAATCTCTCAACAATAACAAGAGAAATAAACAAAAACTTTAAAATGCCTATAATGATTTTATTTAAAGTTAATAATAAACTAACTTTTTCAATCATTAATCACAGACCAAATAAAGTGCAGAAAGATAAAAATGTGCTTGAAAAAGTTACACTCATCAAAGATATTGATATTAAAAATCCACATAGAGCTCATATTGAAATCCTCTATGATTTATCACTGGAAAAACTTGCAGAAGAAAACAACATAAAAAATTTCTTGGATCTTCACAATGCATGGCAAAATATTCTAAAAACTTCTGAACTAAATAGGAAATTTTATAAGGAGCTTTCTGATTGGTATGCTTGGGCATTAACAAAAGTTAATTTTCCTAAACTAGAAAAACACACACAAGAGGACTCAAATTCTATTGCATTAATACGATTGATAACTCGGATTATATTTATCTGGTTTATGAAAGAAAGAAAACTAATACCAAATAATTTCTTTAAAAAAGATTATCTTAATACCATTTTAAAATTTGAAGATACAAATGAATCTACTTATTATAAAGCAATTCTTCAAAATCTTTTTTTTGCTACACTAAATCAGGAAAAAGATAAAAGAGATTTCAGAAAAGATAATGGAAACTATAATGCTACAACACTTTATAGATATAAAAAGTATTTTACTATTTCAAAAAATGAAGTCCTAAAAATTTTTAAAGTTATTCCTTTTCTTAACGGAGGATTGTTTGATTGTCTTGATAAACCACATCCAACAAAAAAAGGAAAGCAAGGCGGAGATGCAATTATTAGAATTGATGGTTTTTCGGAGAAAACTGATAATTTAATTAAAATTCCTGATATATTGTTTCTTCTGGATTCGGAATTAGAAGTAAATCTTAATGATTTTTATGGAACTAAAAATCGAAAATATAAAGTAACAGGATTACTGGAAATTCTAAAAAAATACAAATTTACTGTGGAAGAGAGCACACCAATTGAAGAAGAGATAGCTCTTGATCCTGAACTTCTTGGACAAGTTTTTGAAAAACTGCTTGCAAGCTATAATCTTGAAACAAAAGTAACAGTCCGCAAAAGTACAGGAAGTTATTACACACCAAGAGAAATTGTAAATTATATGGTTGATGAAAGTTTAAAATCAGCTATTGCTACTAAAGTTGAACAAAATCTTAATAATGTTACTAGCGATGACATAAAAACAGGATTGGAAATCCTCTTTTCTTATACTGAAAAAGAACATGCTTTTAATGATGAAGAAGTAACAGAGATTATAAAAACAATTTCTGAAATGAAAATTATTGATCCCGCCTGTGGTTCGGGAGCATTTCCAATGGGAATTCTTCATAAATTTGTATTTATTCTAAATAAACTTGATCCGAATAATATTAAATGGAAAGAAGCTCAAAGAGCAAAAGCAATAAATGAAACTGATAAAGCTTATCAAATGGGTGATAAAAAAGAACGGCATTACCGATTATCAGAAATTGAGGAAACCTTTAATAAAACTACTTCCGATTATGGTAGAAAATTGTTTTTAATCGAAAACTGTATTTTTGGTGTTGACAAATATCCCATTGCAACACAGATTTCCAAACTTCGTTTCTTTATTTCTCTACTCGTTGATGAAAAAATTGATAAAACAAAACCAAATTGGAATATTAAACCTATGCCAAATCTTGAAACAAAATTTGTTACTGCAAATACTCTAATAGGGTTAAAAAAACCAGATCAAGCTATGAAACTATTTGAAAATAGTAAAATAAAGAATTTAAAAATTGATATTGAAAAAATACGCAGAAAGAACTTTAGTGCTAAAACTCCAACAACTAAAAAAAAGTATCATAAACAGGATAAACAAAAGAGACAAGAACTTGCAATTGAATTAACTGACATTTTTGATCAAGAACTTAAGAAAAGAGTTAATAACAGTAAAGAAACTCAAGAAATTAATTACTATAAATCATTAATAGAAAAGAAAGGACATACTTTTGAATATGAAAAAGAAATAAATAAAAGGAATGAAATACTTAATGAAATAAAAAATAATTATGAATCAAAGACATATAAGATAGCTCAGCAATTGGCAAATTGGGATCCTTATGATCAAAATATGTCATCTAATTTCTTTGATAAAGAATGGATGTTTGGTGTTAAAGATGGATTTGATATTGTGATTGGAAACCCGCCATATATTGGCGAGAAAGGGAATAAAGAAATTTTTACTCCTCTAAAAGAATCAAGTTTGGGTAAAAGATATTATCAAGGCAAAATGGATGTATTCTATTTCTTCTTTCATCTTGCTTTAGATTTATCTAATAATGGTGTGATAGCTTTTATTACTACAAATTATTACCTAACTGCAATGGGAGCTAAAAAGTTAAGACAGGATTTTAAGAAAAGAGCAATTATTAGAAATTTAATAAATTTTAATGAACTGAAGATTTTTAAATCTGCATTAGGTCAGCATAATATGATAACGATTCTCCAAAAAGGTCAAGAAGAAAATGCCATCGGAGAAACTTGTATTACACAAAGACAAGGTTTTGCCACACCAGAATTATTACAGCAAATATTTAACGGTAAAGATATAGATACTCAATATTATAAGGTTTCCCAAAAAGATTTATATGATGGGGATGAATTTTATATTAGGATTAATGGATTGGAAGCTGACAACAATTCACCTAAAAATTTCATTTTATATAAAATGAAAGAAAAACCTAAAAATCAATTAATTGATTTAACTAACATTAATTCTGGATGTGATATAACTATAAGTAAAATAACAAATAAGCATTTAGAGAAATTTGAAGGAGATTTTCAATATGGAGACGGTGTTTTTGTTATAACTAATAATGAATTAAAATTGATTGGATTAAAAGATTATGAGTTTACATTAATAAAAGATTTCATTAAGAATTCAGATATATCCCCATATTTAATAAATCTCTCTGATTATAAATTAATCTATATTAGGTGGGATGATAATATTTCAAAGTATCCAAATTTGAAAACACATCTACTAAAATTCAAAGAAATTCTTATAGATCAAGTTCATAGATATGAGGAAGATTACCCTTGGTATGCATTACATAGACCAAGAAAGCAATCGATTTTTGACTCAAATGAAAAGATTTTAGTTCCTTATCGTAGCAAGACCAATGTTTTTGGATATTCAAATAAAAGTGTTTATTCAAGTAGAGATATATTCTATATCACTAAGAAAGATAGAAATTATTCTTTAAAGTTTTTATTAGGATTGTTGAATTCAAAATTAATATATTTCTGGTTATATAATAAAGGAAAAAGAAAGGGAGAAACATTAGAATTATATCAAAGACCTTTATCAGAAATTCCAATCAAAGAGATTTCTCCAAAAATGCAAGAACCCTTTATTAAATTAGTCGATCAAATCCTCATAAACAAAAAAGCAGGCAAAGACACACAAAAGCTGGAAGATAAAATAGATTTAATGGTTTATAAACTTTATGAACTGACTTATGAAGAAGTGAAGATTGTAGATCCTGATTTTTGGATGAGTGAAGAGGAATATGAAAATAAATAAAAACTTAAACAATTAAAACTTCCGAAGTTTGATGAAACAAAAAAAGAGGAGTTTCAAAATGGATGAAAATAAATATGGACCGATTGAAGCAGTAGATATTAATACAATTCACCTCGGCAAAATAAGAATTGATAAATTACCTTCTGAATTGTATCAAAGAGCAAAAAAAATATTTGAATTAACTTATGAGGTTCAATACAGTACATTTAGAGAGTTTGAGGAGAATTTCAGGAGAGATTTAAATCCATTATCAGAAATTATTATTTGGGAACGAATAGCAAAAGTATATTCAACATTCATTTCTAATCATAATTTTATATTAAAGAAAAAAGAAGTGATCTTCAATTTCATTTTGGTCTCTTCATTAAATCCAAATAGTAATAATTTTCCAGACAGCGAGCTTTTGTCAGAAAACGAAAGAAGAAAACTATACAAACTATACTTTAAAGACCCGACTCGTGAAGTATTAGATGGGGCAATTAAGATTGTTAATAAGAAGTGAAGATTGTTGATCTTGATTTCTGGATGAGTAAAGAAGAATATGAAAATAAATAAAAACTTAAACAATTAAAATTTCCGAAGTTTTTTTAAAAGTATAAATGTGAAAAGAATAGAATTTTTGGGAAACAAACAAATGCAAACTTCTAAAGTTTAATAATAGTCAAACAATTTCTATAATTGAATTTAAACTAAAACCTTATTTTGCATCTTTAACCTTAATAGAAAATTGTAGTACCAATAAAAAAACCTTATTACCTTATTAAAGATAAATATTGAATAAATACAATTAAATAAGGTAATAAGGTTGGTAGTTTGGGATATGTTTTCCTACTAAGGTTTTAACAAATAAATAAGGTTGAACCATATTAAAAATTTCAGATCATTTCGTTAAAGTCAACAAAATGGTAGAAAAAAACTACTTTTAGTTATAAATTATTTTTCAAAGCAAAATAAAAAAACTTCAAAATAAAAATAATGTGGAGATTGTTAATTTAAAATAAAAACTCCAAAAGTTTAAGATATCAACTCAAAGTCAGCATTCAATCGTTCTTCGTCAACTTTTGAAACTTTAATTTTTACTAAGTCGCCAATACGATATGTTTTATTATCATGATGATTGATTATACGATAATTCTTTTGGTCAAATTCTGATGAAAATCTCCCGGGTAGTGTTTTGATATGAACCAACCCTTCAACGAGAGAATCAAGCAATTCAACATAAAATCCATATTCCACAATTCCGGAAATAATTCCTTCAAATTCTTCACCGATTCGACTTGCCAAAAATTTTATCTCTTTTAATTTATGATATTCGCGTTCGGCTTTTACTGCTCTGATCTCTGTCTCCAAAGATTTTTTTGCAATGACATCCAATTGTTTTTTTGAAAGATCTGTCGGCGGTTTGTTCTCATTTTTTGGATTGAGATAATGCTTCAACAGACGATGAACAATTAAATCGGGATAGCGTCTGATCGGTGAAGTGAAGTGAGTGTAATGATCAAAAGCCAAGCCAAAGTGTCCAATTGCTTTTGTGCTGTATTTTGCTTTTGTCATCGTGCGTAAAGTAATTCTTTCAATCATTTTTTCGTGTTTTGTATCCATTGCTTTTTCGATTATTTGTTGAAAATCTTTCGGTTGAAGTTTTTTGTAATTGAAATGAAAATCATATCCAATATTTTTTAATACACTGAAGTAATCTTCCACATCTTCCAACTTCGGCTTCTCGTGAATTCTATATAAAAATGGTAATGTTTCTGTTTTAGTTTGTATGAAGCGAGCTATAGTTTTATTTGCAATGAGCATAAATTCTTCAATCAAGCGATGACTCCAAAGTCGCTCTTTTGCAGTAATTGAAGTTGGTACGCCGGCTGAATCCAAGACATATTGTGGTTCCGGTAAATCAAAATCGACGCTTCCCAAGTCGTGTCTTTTTTTACTTAATATTTTCGCCAATTTCAACATCAAGTCAAGATCTGAAAAATATTCACCTTTGCCATCATCGAGTGTTTTTTGAACTTCCTGATAAGAAAATCTTTTTTTACTTTTGATCACAGATGGAGTAATTAAAAAATCAATCACTTTGCCGGATGAATTCATTGTCATTATTATTGAGAAGGCATATCTTTCTACTTGTGGTTTAAGAGAGCAGAGTTCGTTACTCAATTTTTCCGGTAACATCGGAATTACTTGACTTGTGAAATAGACAGAGGTGCCGCGTTTTAATGCCTCTTTATCGATTATGGAATTTTGTGTAACATAATTACTGACATCGGCGATATGAACTCCAAGTTCGAAATTTCCATCGTCTTTTTTTGTCAATGAAACCGCATCATCAAAGTCCTTCGCATCTTCCGGATCGATTGTGAAAGTATCCAGATCACGAAAATCTTTTCGTTTGGTTAAAGATATGTTTTCAGGAATATCTTTCACAAAATTATGAATGTCGTCGCTGAATTTTTCCGGTATTCCAAATTGATTAGCAATTAAAATAGCGTCATATTCAGATGTATCTTTTGAACCGATGAATCGTGTAATTTCGCCACTTGGTTTTTTATTTTTATTTCCCCAATCAATAACTTTAACTACAATAAAATCACCATTTATTGGATTGAATTCATTGTAATTTGTTATGTGAATATCCGTATCCAAATTTTTATCTTCCGGAATGCCAACAGCTTTTTTATTAACTTCATTAAATGAACAAATAAAACTTTCTTTGTTTCTTTTTACGATTGACAATATTTTTCCGGAAGGATTTTTACCGCGTCTTTTTGAAAATATTTCCACAAGCACAATGTCGTCATTATAAGCATTATTTTGATGATCTTGAGAAATAAATATTTTTTGGTCGTCATCGGTATGAACAAAACCAAATCCCTTCGGATGTATATCAAAAACGCCCTGTGTTATTTTTTCCCTATCAGGTAGTCCATAAAGATTTTTATTGTAACGGAATAATTTTCCCGCATTTACAAGTTCTTTAATTGTGTTGCGAAATGTTGGATATTTTTTCTTTGGAAAATCTAATATCTGTGATAATTCCTTTAGTTTAATATGTGATTTTGGATTGTTTTGAAAATATTTTAGTATAATTTTTTCTATTGATTCATTCATAAAGTTCTCTTTAAAGTTTATTTAGTTATAATTTTTTTGTTGGCTTCAACTTCGTTTCGGTTCATAATTTGCCCCAACACCCAACACCCAACACCTAATACCCAATACCTAATACCCAACACCCAACACCCAATACCTAATACCTAATACCTAATACCTAATACCTAATACCTAATACCTAATACCTAATACCCAATTCATAATTTAAAATAGTTCTTTTACTAACGATTGAATATCCGAAACGAAATTAAGTTTAATTTTTTTGTCAAAATGTTTAAGTGATTTTCTTGCAGATGCCGGAAGGAATATTTGTTGGAAACCCATTCGTAGTGCTTCGGTAACTCTCTGTTCAATTCGTGAAACATTTCGTATTTCACCTGTCAATCCAACTTCACCGAAAATTACCGTATCGTCTGGAATTGGGACATTCCGAATACTACTTACGATAGCAACGATCGTCGGCAGATCCATCGCCGGTTCGTTAAATTTTAAACCACCGACAATATTTACAAAAACATCGAACTGTCCGGTGAAAATTTCCAATTGGCGTTCAATTACTGCAAGTAGCATTGATAATCTTTTAGTATTTATTCCAGTTGTTGTTCTTTGTGGTGCGGCGTAAGTTGCTTTAGCAGTAAGAGCTTGTATCTCAATTAATAATGGTCGCGAACTATCTAATCCACAAGTTACAACCGAACCGGATGCCGATTTTCTTCTTTCGCTTAGAAATATTTC
>Ga0307928_10002052_pt1 | contig 15388 bp, 28 predicted proteins | sample AceLakmetagen232_FD_201815 | JGI IMG/M metagenome (GOLD analysis project Ga0307928, IMG submission 201815) | Saline water microbial communities from Ace Lake, Antarctica - #232 | ecosystem: Environmental > Aquatic > Non-marine Saline and Alkaline > Saline | place: Antarctica: Ace Lake... | reverse complement strand
ACTTACATATAAAAAACGAGAAAAAGTAAGGAATTTTGAAAATTTTAGCTTATCTTTACCTATTGAAATTAATAATAACAATATGGAGAACATAAACGAAAGAATAAATGCTAAAATGGATATCCCACAAGATATCATGGATTTCCAAAAATTGTTTACCGCAAAAGGTCATAGACTATACATTGTCGGTGGTGCTGTAAGAGATTTTCTTATGAATAAAAAACCACATGATTTTGATATGGCTACTGATACTACACCTCAAAGAGTAATGGATATTCTTAAAGATTATAGGACAGATTTACAAGGTGTACATTTTGGCGTTGTTAGGGTATTTACAGAAGCTGAACCAGAAGGATACGAAATTGCATCTTATAGAAAAGATATTGCTAAAGGTAGAGATAACAAAGGTAATAATCAGAAAGTTGAAATTGGATCTCATATTACAATCAAAGATGATGTAAAAAGAAGGGATTTAACTATGAACGCTTTATTCTATGATATTAGGACAGGTCAAATTGTTGATGTTGTTGGTGGAATAAAAGATATTAATGATAAAATTGTAAGAGCTGTTGGAAACCCAAGAACAAGGTTTGATGAAGATAGACTTAGAATTCTTAGAGCAATTAGATTTGCTGCTGTTACTCATAGTAAACTTGAAAGAAAAACTGCAACCGCAATCAAGAACGATAGTAGATTGTTTAATATATCTGATGTTGATGATGTATCAAGGGAAAGGATTTTTCTTGAATTTAAAAAGGTTAAAGAAAAAGCAAGAAAGAATGATGATCCTATGATGATCAAAAACTTCGTTGATATGTTAATACAATATGATATAATGGAACAAATCTTTCCTGTTATCACAAAAGATAAATCAATTAAACCTACAACATATTTAACTGTAGCTATTGCTCAAGTATTGAGGGAAAATGATGTTACACCTGAATTTAAAAGAATTCTTATTGATGCTAAAATACCAACAGATTTTGTAGAAATTATATCAATTCTTGTTGAATTATATAGAAACGGTGTTGCACCAGAAAATGCTTATGAAACATGGAAAACTATACGAAATAAAGGTCTTAGATTGGATATCTTACAAGAGTGGATAGATGTTATGGGTATAACTAATAAGTCTGTTCTTGCTATGTTAAAATATGTACCAACTACATCCAGTAAGGATATAATGGACGCAGGTTTCACAGGTGCAGGTATCGGTAATGAAATCAGAAAAAGGGAAGCCGAAAAATTCAATAAATTAGTAACAGAAACTAATTAAATTAAAGGACAAAATTCAAAAGACCACATATATTAGATATATAAAAATATAATATAAAAAAAGATTAAAGAATGGTATTATCTTCAAAAGAATTTAAAAGATTAACTAAATTAAAATCCCAAGAACCAATCAAATACTCAGATGGTTATTTTCAAGGTTGGAATGAAAAGAAAGGTGGTGAAAGACAAGATTTAATTTTTGCCGTTTGGGATGTGTTTAAAAAATTTTATAAAGATTATCTCCAAGATGTAGAAGGTAGAAAAAGATTAATTAATATACCAGGTGATACCAATGAATATTCAAAACTAAATTTCTTATCATCTAATAGCAAAACATTTGCTATAATGGTCAATTATTTAAATGAAAAAATAGTTGATATGGCAAAACATGATGAATTAATCCAACCAATTCAACGACAATTCCAATTTGATAAAGATAAAATAAATTGGAAATCAGAAATGTATTTTTTCATAGAAGTGTTCAATAAGTATTATGAAGAAATTATTGCACCGAATGACAATGGTGTTTTTGATAAATTAATTCATGCATTAGAAAATATGGGTGAAAGAGGACACGACTCAGAAGAAAAAATGATGGAATTCCTCAAAAATACATACCCACTTGCTATTAATTGGGAAATTGGTGCAGATGGTAAAACTGATGACATTGTTAAAGGAATAGATATTAGTTTTAGTTTAAAAGGAGAAATTTATACAATACAACAAAAAAGTTGTAGTTCTGTTAATTTATCAGATGATGGGAATGTATATTTTGTAAATGGTGTTGGTGGTATTAAATTATACGATACAACATATTATGGGTTTAGAACTAATGAAGATGAATTATTTCTTTTCGAGAATGATAAATCAATTAAAATTGGTGAACATGAAGGTAGAAAATTTTACATTATACCTTATAAATTATTAGAACACCAAATAAAATTATAATATTATGAATGGCTAAATTATTTTTCAGGTACGGAACAATGGGATCAGGTAAATCTCTTGATTTATTAAAAGTAGCATATAACTACGAAGAAAATGGAATGGGTGTCTTAATATTGACATCAAAAATAGATGACAGATACGGAAGTGATATAGTCAAATCAAGAACAGGTATAAGTAAAGACGCAATTGGAATAAGTAAAGAAGAAAATATATATGAAATTGTAGATTATAAAAGAACCATAATGGATAATAAAGTCAACTGTGTCTTAGTTGATGAAGTACAATTTTTCTCAAAACAACACATCCACCAATTAGTTAAGATAGTTGATATACTGGATATTCCAGTTATTTGTTATGGACTTCGTTCAGATTTCAGGTTAGAACCATTTGAAGCATCCAAACATTTAATGTCAATTGCTGATGAACTTGAAGAACTGAAAACAATATGTTCTGAATGTGGAAAAAAGAAAGCTACTGTAAATGCAAGGTTTGATGAAGAAGGTAAAATAGTAACCAAAGGTGATAAGATAGAAATTGGTGGGAATGATAAATATAGACCATTGTGTAGAAAGTGTTTTACAAAATTGAAAAATAAATCATGAAAAAATCATACAATGTATTATTTGTATTTATCTTAATAATAGTTTTTATGTTAGGAATTTTAACAAAAAGTTTATTTGATAAAAATAATTATTCTGATAATTCTATTAATGAAACAAAGGAATTAATGGAACAATATTCTAACTTACCTCATACTATTGATTCATTAGAAAAAATATCTATTTATTGTGTCGATACAGCAAATATCGAATTGTTACATTATGTATTGGAATACAATGGTGTTGATGATTCTCAATTACCTGATTATTATATTACAAATTTTGGGGATACAATCGAATATAACAAGACAAACTTCAATTATTATGTTGCTATGTACTTAGTAGCAGAAAGTCTACTAGCAACAAGGAAAAACATTATAAACGGGTTACTATTGAATAACAAGTTGGTAGAACAAGATCAAAAATTTATCGAACAATAAAAACCCCACACCAAAAGATGCAGGGTTTTCAATCAATCAATCAACTTAACTATTAAACTTTATTCCTATATGTTCCTAAATCTTTTATAAATCTTTTATATTTTTTATAAAATTCAATTTCATCAACCAAATTACTTTCAGTAATAGAATTGTATATTGCATTAGACCTTTTTTGGTTATCATCATATTGATTAAGAATACCATCAATATGTTCTAACCCAAAATTTTCTATTTTAATTGTATTGGGATCTGGTTGTGCTCTTGAATCCGATCTACTTACTATTTTATTTACAAAATCATTACTATTTAACCATATATTATACACTAATGGGAATCTTTTAGCTAATAGATATTCCTTTCTTATAGATAAGAAAAGAAGAGTAATAACTCCCATCAATGGAACAAGTATTAAAATCCACATAAGCCAAGGAAACATATTAATACATATTGCAATTGTTATTGCTTCAACCAACCATGCGAAAGCAAACCACCAAGCATAATTTATTTCCCTTTTAACCTTATCAAATTTGTTTTTGATGTGTTTATAAATAGTTACTTCATTCATATTATTTCGATTTTAAAGATTTGAATTCCGTATAATTATTGAATTCCCAATCAGTTTCAAGAAGATTCAATATACTTTTATTGGAATTGATTTCACCTTGAAGTAAATCCATAAGAATACTATCTTGTTCAATTTTTAATTCAAAGATAGCTTTCCTTTTTTCATTAGGAACACCAGATGTTTCAATGATTAAATGTTTCAAAGATTCAACTTCCATTTCAAGTTCATAAACCCTCTTACGAGTATTTAGTTCGTTTGTGTGGGTATAAATAATATCATCTGCGTTTTGAGCAGTTAATACATTATTAAATTTTAGTGAAATGATAATTACTAAAAGTAATGCAAAAACTAAAATTAAATCGGTTGTTCTTCTGTTGTATTGGTTAATGTCCATAATTTTTAATTTTTAATGAAAATTTTTCGTTTATATCTTGGTGGTGTAAATATATTTTCTTTAACATACATCATTGGTATTATCCCGTATCTCTTTCCCTGATATGAAATTATAATTTTTATACCAAGATCCATCTATATCAGTACCTAATAGATTATCCATTTCAGGAATAAAAGATGTGCGACCATCTAAATTTCTCCACCCATGACCATAATCCTTTCTGAATTCTTCAAGAGTCTTAAAACGATATTTATAATCTTTTTTTATCACAGATACAAATATAAGAATAAAAACTTAATAATCCAAATAAATAGAGAATCTATTATTATTTAGTCGAAGATATTTATATATTCTTCTAATACTTCCTTCAAAGTGGTGGTGTTTTGATTTGAAATCAAGGCTTTTTACATGTTGAGTATAAATTGAATTGTTGTTCTTAATTATTATCCTTCCTTGATATTCTATGACTTTCTGTATAGAGTTTATTATTGCACTTACATACTTATCTTCATCAAATACAGCATATACAGAAGTTTCTTTTAATTTGGTTAACATAAAGTTTATTGGTTCATAAATATTATCTATATGACTACACTTGACTTTATTTTCACCGTATGGAATATAAACTAAAGGTAATCCATTAATTTTAGCTTCATGTATTCTTCTTAATGATTCAGCAATTAATGTACAATAATTTATTTCGGTATCATAATTATTACCTGCTCCTTGTCTGTCAAAACTATTGTGTTCAGTTCCATATACATCATAAAGAACAGATTGTAATATCGGTGTTTTAATATCGGGTAATTTTTTTCTTTCCCAATGATTAACCAATAATATTTTATCAACATTGTTTAATCTACAATAAGATAATGATAAATTTTGTGTTCTTTCATTAAATGAAGAATCAATAATGTAATCAACTTTATTTTTGACATGAGTTATATCTTTCGATATATTAATACGAAATTTCCCATATCTTTTATAATCATTGTATAACGATTGAGCAATAAAATTATCCCCGATAATAACCAAACTTTTTGTGGCATGGTCAACAACACTTTTGTTCATAGTTTTTAGTTAAAAATAGTTTTGAGATATTCTAATTTTTTAGAATACTTTTTCTTCTCTTTCTTGTGTAATTTCTGTGCGTACTTGGTATAAAAACTTACATTATTTATAAAATTGGTTTGATCCTCTAACGCTTGTTTTATTGTAATTCCACGTTCCATTGACAATCCATTGATAGCATAAAGAAACCAATCAACATCAAATGCCTGAATCATATCACAATCCATTAATATTTTTTGAATATCATTTTCTGGTTCTTTTGTTTTAGGAAATTCAGTATAGGTTATTAATTCTTGAATACTGATAAAATGAATACCATCAAATGACATCTTATTCAATTCATAAAATTTAATAAATTCTTGAACTGCGATTTGAATATTTTCATTATCTTTTAATTTCCCACCACTATGATTAAAGTCGTGAAATAATGCAGCAACTCCTAATACAATTAAATCATGTTCGGGTAATTTATATCCTTTAGCAATTTCCATACAAGAATCAAACACCTTTACTAAGTGTCTTGTATTATGATAAGGTAGATTAACTGATTCGTTGTGTTCAATAATATAAGAAAACGCTTTCTCTAATAGTGGATGACGTTTAATTTTCTTTAAATAATGTGACATTCTTTTTTATATTCTTTTTTAATGATTTAATCTTTTGACTTCTTCTTATCGTTATATCATTTTTATATTCTTCTTCGATGTTTCTTAATAGTGTCGGTAGTAAATTCCCACCATTACCGTTACTAGATATCCAATATTTAAAATTAGCTTTTCTGTAACAATTTTTAATTTCTTCTAATGATGAATGATCCCAACAATATTGACAAGTTGCAAAATAACTCGAATAAGAATCAGAATTTACACTTTTTTCTTTACAATGTTTCCAAGGTAATCCACATTTTTCACAATAAGAATAACGTAAATTTATTAATCTAAAGAAAAATACAACAAGTTTAAATCTTTTAATTTTATTAATCATTTTGTATTTTTTCTTTTATTCTCTGTATTTTTTCTGATCTGAAATATCCATCTAATTTATCTATTGTGTTAATATAATTTTTCTTCCTAATATGTAATCTTTTTGTTTCAGCTTTTAACATTTCATCTACCGTATCTATACTTTCACTACATTTTTCGATAAATATTTTTATCATTTCTTCTTCTTTTCGTCTTAGATAATCAGCATCATTAACTTTTTTTGATAAGAAAGATGCTCGTCTTATACATTTACCATCATTGGTTTGAAAAAAGAATTTCCCGTTCCGCTCACCATCTTGAAACCCTGCTCTAAAAAATTATCTAGTTATAGTAATTGGGTGTTTAGTACCTGAACCTACTGTGATAGATACACGGTAAGAAGGTGGCATGTCTTTAAATGTAGTAGCATCAGAACTTTTTTCTATTATTTTAATTCCTTTCATTTGTTATACTTTTCTTTTAGGGAAATTGAAAGTCGCATCATATAACTTTGGTTTTCTTCCTGTAATTTTATTGAAATAAAACATTGGGTTTATTCATCTCCAATTGTGTATAAATACATTAAATCTCTTTTCAAATGCAAATAAATGAATACATTGATCATATTCTGCCTGTGTTAAAAGATTTCTACCACATACAGGACATGGTTTATTTATCCAATCGGGATAATCTTCAAATTTTATAGTATCATCACGATAATTACAATGTGGTGTATCACATTTAATACCTTTAATTGTCATTGAATTATTCATAATATTGAAATATTTATAATTTATTTAATTCATTATTTAATCTACTTAAAAAACTTTCTTCTCCATCATCACCCGATAAATACCAATCTATTCTTTGAGTATAAACAGATGCTTGTTTTAATATCTTAATAGCATTTTTAAATTCTTCTTGTATTTCTTTAGGGTGTGTAATATAATATTTTTCTTCTGGATATTTTTTATAATAATCATCATCCATCCATAATTCACTTTTAGATTTAGGTTTTCCTTGTGAATTTAATTCACGTTCAATACTATCAATGATTTCATTGATTTGGTATTGTTTGTAATCGAAATGTCCACCACTCATTATTTTTAATTAAAGTTATATTTTGTATAGTTATTATTTGAGTATTTGTTTAATTTTTCTTTGTCTATCAAGTGCAACAGAATACATATTATATTCTTTTTCCATTTTTTTAAGACCTTCACTAATATCTGTTGTTCTTTTAGATATATTAAATCCTGTTCCTAATGCACCACCTTTCCAAGAACCTCTACCTGATCCAACTTCTTCACTAAAATCAACATTAACAGTACGACTGATTTTAGAACTCATTTTAGTCCATTTAAACCACTTTCTACGCCACTCCCTCTCCGTTATATGACACTTAACATTAATGTCTATATCACCTTCATTTGATGTCTTGTGTTTATATGGGATAGTGACTTGCCATTGTTTATCAGTCCATTCTTTGTTATAAAATTCTTTTCTATGACCTTTGGTTTCATGTGCCCATGTTCCATCAGATAATAATAAACTTGATCTTATCCATTCATAAGATAAAAAAGGTAAATCATAAACTTTACATTTACGATTCCAATAAAACATAAAAGAATTATTATGATAAGTTATACCATAAGATGGATCATCATGACCATAATCTTTTTTTATTTTATGTTTCCAAGGAAATGTTATAAAAAATTGACCAAAGAATAGTTGCCAAATTAGTTGAGGATAATCATAATCATTATACCCTATTGTTAGATATTTGATTGTGAAACCCCAATTAAGATAAATTTCTACTTTGAAATTATTTCGTTTACCTATTCTTATTACTTTAGATTCTTTCATTTATTATAAATTAAAAAAGGATGTATCTCTACATCCTTCTTATAATACTATTTAACAAATAAGTTTATTCTTCGAATTTCTTTTTTAATCTCTGAAATTCCTCAAAGTCTTTGATTCTTTCTTTTTCTTCTGCTTGAGCTTGTTTAGAATTTTCTTTTTCATTGTAGATAGCATCAACATCAACTTCTACAGCTTCTTTAACTTCATAAAGTGTTGCTGTTTCTAACATAGCTTCATCATAAGAATATTCTTCTTTAATAAGTTCAGATAATTCTTTTTCTGCATCTTTCATATTATCTGATGATAATTTAACAACTTGTAAACCACATCCGATCATATAATCACAACCTTCTCCTTTTTGTACTAAATGTGCAATATAATTCATAATTTTTGTATTTCTTTTTACTTATATATTATTTTTTCTTTTTAGGAAAATATTTCTTTCTTATATACCCATAAATAGGAATTAATAATGCTGTGAATATCCAATACCATCTTTGAGCAGCATCATCAATAAATTTATTAAATCCTTCTTTGAAGTTGTTTTCAACAATTAAAACACTATCTTTTAAAACTAAATCTTCATAATCACCAATTATTTTAATTACATATGGTAATGTTTTTTCTTTCCCTTTCGGTGTAACTACCCATTTGTAATTAAATTGTGATTTATTATCATTTATAATATTATCATCTGTTATGATAGTAACTTTACCATCAAATTCTAATACTATTTTACCTTCTCCACCCCATTCAATACTATAAGTATCAAATTTTTTTTCTATTAAATTTAATCTAATTATACTATCTTCATATCTTTTTAAATTATCAGGAATATCAATTATCATTGAATATTTTTTCTTTGGCTTATTTGTTACATTAATTTCTGTATCAAATATTATTTTATCCCTAGTTGGACCATCTTGTTTTATTTTCGCAGTCAATATTAAATTATAACTACCAATTTTATTTGCAGTAACACCCCATAACCAAAGTGTTGGATCTGTTTCGTCTACTAATTGTTCATCATCTGTAATTTCAGTTATTGTGATTGCATCTTCATCTAAGGTTTTTAATTCCATGTCCATTATATTTCCAACCTTTATAATTTCTTCATGTATAATACCTGTTGATGTTCGTGTCGTTAATGAAACTAACTGTTCCGTTGTTTCTTCACTTACTTGTTTTATTATTCTTGCTTCTACCCTAGATACAACACCTATAATTAATACTGAATCTACTTTATAAACTAATGTTCCTTGATTACTTAATGGTGTGTCCATTAATAATTTATTTTCATCACGAACTACTTCTCCCATTTCAATACCATGACTTATTTCTTCTAAATCAATTTCTTGGAAATCTATAACACCATCACCATCAACATCAGGAATATAAACACCATCAATCATTACTGTATCTGGGAAATATACCCATTTAATCTCTTCTTGTTTATTTATTCTACTATTACAACTAAATAAAATAAAGATAGATAATATATAAATTATTCTTTTCATATAATTATATATTAAAACAAAAAAGGATGTATTTCTACATCCTTTTCATATTCTTGTAAGACTTATCTCTACGTTCTCTTTTACGGTCTTGGTCTTTCTTCTTCTTATTCTTTCTTTCTTTCCAAGACATACCTTCTGACTTATCTTTGATATTCATAACTGGTGTTATTCTATCAACAACCGTAGCAGTATCTTGTATTAAACTTTCTATTAGTTTAGAAGATTTATAAGATTGTGGACTTTCATCAAGTGTGTTTTTAGTAACTGATGTTGTAACAATACCTTTCATTGATTTTTTATATTCATTATAATCTACTGTTACTTTAGCTTTACTACGAGAAAATAATCGACCAGCTCCATGAGGACTGGAAAAATTCCAATCTGAATTAGATTTTCCTTCACATAATAAAATCCCATCTCTCATATTAAAAGGTAAAAGAAATTTTTGTTCCTTATATGATTTTACTGCACCTTTACGTATAATCATATCATATGGATCAATATAATTATGAATAGTAGATACTATTTCATCATACTTATCAATATTTAATTTTTCTTTAATAATATCTAACATAGTTAGACGATTAACATAAGCATAATATTGGGTGAAAATCATATCGAAAATATATCCAATAAGATTATCATCAGATAAATATCCTTTAGCAATTCCTACTTTATGTTTTTCTTTTAATTCTTTAATTCTTTTAGGAATTTCTGATTTGATTTTAGTATTTTGAATAATATTATCTAAATCATTAGTGTATTCTTTAGAAACAACTTTAACTTTTCCAATAGCAATATTATTCCAATAATCAAAAATTTTAATTCCTAAATTTCTTGATCCAGAATGAACTGTAATCCAATAATCTCCTTCTAAATTTTTTCCAACTTCGATAAAATGATTTGAACCCCCCATAGTTCCTATGGAATTCCAAAATTTAGAAGCATCCATTTTAATATCTTTTAATTTATCGGTAAGCCACTTATCATTATAAGTAGGAGCATCATAAGAAGTTCCAAATTTTTCATTGAAATTTACAATGAAAGAATTAGCAATTTTTTGAATTTCTTCAAAATCTATTTTATTTACAATAGGTGATGGATGTAAATTAAATCCTGTTGGAACTGATTGTCTTATTTGTGTTTCTAATTTTTCTAAATTAATAGAGTTTTTCTTATCGAATTTAACACCCAAAAGACCACACCCAATATCACAACCCACCAATCCGACATCTAAAAATTTACCTAATTCCATCGAGAATCCTACGCAGACCCCCGAGCCAACATGTGCATCAGGCATTATCCTGACTTTCAACCCATTAGATATTTGTGAATTGATTATACCATAAACTTGTTGAAACACACCTTCTTCGATATTATCAATGAAGATTTTAGCATCTGTATATTTTCCTTTTAATTCTAACATTATTTCTGTTTTTAATATTTATAATACACAAAGATACAAAAAATATTGATTAATAAAAATCAATTATCCTTTTTTTCTTCATTTATTTGTTTTTTAATAAATTGTTCTATTAAACTAGACTTGTTATATATTTCATTTTCTTCGATATATTTTTCTAATTTATCATTCAATTCTTTATCAATTGTAACAGTAATTTTTTTTCTACCGTTTCCTTTATATTTTTTCTTCATATTATTTATATAATATAAAATAGTTAAAGTTTTTATATAAAATGTCAATTTTTGACTTTTTATATTTAATATATATAATAAAACAATATTATAATATGCCAAAAAAAATAAAAACAAAAGTTGAATTATCAATATCTCTTGATGGTAAATTACTTGAATATATAAAAGATAATTACAAAAACCGTTCAAAATTTATAGAATATTGTATAATAGAAGAATTAAATCGTTATAATATCCAAAAAGAAATATAAAAAATGTCAAAAAGAAAAACTAAAGAACAATTTATAATAGATTCAATAAGAAAACATGGTAATAAATATGATTATTCATTAGTTGAATATATTAATAATAGAACTACTATTATGATTATTTGTCCTATTCATGGTGAATTTAAACAAACACCCAGTAATCATATTCAAGGTCGAGGATGTAAAAAATGTCATATATTGAATATTTTGATGTCAATTAATACATTTATTCAAAAATCTAATATAATTCATAATAACAAATATAATTATTCATTAGTTAAATTAGAAGGATTACAAAAGGAAATTAAAATTATTTGTCCTATTCACGGTGAATTTAAACAAAAACCTGAATATCATTTATATGGTCATGGTTGCCATTTATGTGGCGGTTCACAAAAGTTAACATTGAAACAATTTATTGAAAAATCTAAGAAAGTTCATGGAGATAAATATAATTATTCTTTGGTAGAATATAAAAATACACATACAGAAGTTAATATTATCTGTAAAATTCACGGTAAATTTAAACAAAAAGCAAGAGAACATTATGACGGGTGTGGTTGTCCTAAATGTAAAGAATCTAAAGGCGAAAGAAAAATAAGAAATTATTTAAAATTTAATAATATTGATTTCAAAAGTCAAAAAACATTTGAGGGGTGCAAATATAAAAATTTATTGAAATTTGATTTTTATTTACCAAAAGAAAATCTTTGTATTGAATATGATGGAGAACACCATTTTATAATTAAAGAACATTGGGGTGGAATTAAAGAATTTAAGAATATTCAAAAAAGAGATAATATTAAAATCGAATATTGTAAAAACAATGTTATTAAATTGTTACGTATTAAATATACCGATAATATAGAAGAAAAATTAAATGAGATTATTCAGATTAAATTCTAAAGACCGTTAATTCCTTTAAGGTTTTTGATATCTTCTATATCTTTTGGTCGTCCACTTATTTCTTTCATTTCAATTAAATCTTCTAACGATACAAAATTTATATTAACATTATTATCAAATGTAGATATATTTCTATTATTATATAAAGATGAAAATTTATTTCTTTTTTCAGATATACTTGAATGAAACATAAATGGTAAATATGGTAAAAAATCTAAACTATATTCATTGAATTCTTTACGGTAAATATGAAAATCAGTTAATCCACCACCATGTTGATCAAATCCGAATTCATTAAGACATTTAATCAAATTAAAATTATTTGTGAGTGTTGGTTGATATAATATATCAATGTCATATTTATCTGTTTCTATACCTGATGATGTTGTAGTTATACGAGAATATCCATAATACGCAACTGACATACCACCTATAATTATATAATTAACATCATGTTTTTGGAGAATTCCACATATATAGTTTAATATTTCAAATCTATTCATTTTAGATTTTTTCTTCTAATGTCGGTTTACGTTTAGATTTTGATAATACTTTGTAGATTTTGTCTAAATCTTGGATGCATTTATCTCGCATATTATCAGATAAAAAATTATGATTAGTATGACTTTTTTTCATTTCTTCAAATGATTTAAATACTGTTTTAGACATTTTAATTATTATTAGTTTATATATTATATATTAAAAAAAGAATATAGTTTTATATTTTTTCTATATTGAAATAAACTCTACTTGCTGGAATAGAGTCAATTCCCAATTGGTTTTTTACTGCTTCTGTAATTGCGGAAGTAGAAAATCCTGGATTACTACTACCCGATGTCATTTGAATGGTAGAACCTTTACCTACTCTTTTACTACCACTTCCAAAATCGTTCTTTACAGTTAATCTAAATGATGGCATTTTAGTCCTCCATTCCTGATACAAACATTGGTGTTAAACTTCCTTTGAATAACAATACATAACAAATCAAATCTGTGTTGTTATCACTAAAAGAAAGAACATTGATATCAATAGGATCTGTATTTAAGTGATTTTTAAATGTGTTGTGCTCAAAATATACATCACTATCTTTAAGTCTGTTTGTATATTCTGTTAGTGAACTAGCTAAATCACTCAATAATAATGTGTGATCATTTCCATCAAAAGTTAATTTCCGACCTGTGAGTTTTTCTAATTTCTCTGTTGTTCTTGCCATTGTTGCTTTCATAATTATCGTTTTTTGATTATTTATACAACAAAGATAATATATATTTATGAGAAAACCTAATATTTTCCCGTTTTTGTGAGTATTTTTTCAATCTTCTTCTTACGGTTATGTAATTTAATATTCAAGTATATCATATTATCATCCACATAACAATCACAATCAGGACAATATTGTGGTGCATTTGGGTGAAATGAATAAGCTTTTTTATGTGAACACAAACCCATTATTTTCTATATTTAACTTTTAAGGTAAGACCGAATTCAGCCTTTAAGAAATCTCTACAATTCCTTAACTTATCAACATCATTAAATTCGGAATCTTTGTTGATAAAAAAGAATATATCCATTCCATCTGTCTTAGCATATTCAGCACCCATATTAACCATACTAATAAGTGTGTCTTTGAATATTTTTGTATTTGTGCTAGTTTCCATTTTTTATATTTTTATAACATTCAGGACATCTACTAATTAAATCATCAATTGATATATCTAAATCTACTTCTGCAAATCTTTGATATTCGGGTAAGTATGATATATCAGGTTGTTCATAAGGAGATTGATGATTAAATCCTCTACGAACCATTTCATCCGCAAGTTCATCGTGTCTTGATTCCATACTTTTAGGTTCTATTTGAACCACAGGTGATATACGTCTATCAATCTTGTGTTGTTTTACAAAATTATGACGGTGTTTATGAATTTCACCATGTTCCCCAAGTAAATGTTTTCTACATAACAACTTAGGATCAATCATCCACATTCTCATACTATTCTACTTTATCAATTAATTTAACTTCAAACAAATACCCATCCACCATAAATTGATGAACTTCCTCATTATTTTTATCTTCTTGTAAATAACCAATATCTTCCATTTGTTTATTTTCATGAGAAGTTTCACCGATCATCTTGATTACTGATTCCCATAATTTAGTTTTAGTAGTATCTATTTTGTTCTGTCTGAATTGATTTATTTTAATTCCCCTCAGTAAATATTTATATTGAGGTAATAATAACCCATTATCTTGAAGGTATTGGATTGTTTTTGGATGTCTTTCGATATTTAATCCGTTTATATATTTGATATATTTATTGTGGATAGTTGTATATTCTTTTGATCCCCAAAAATCATAATCACTATTTACCCAATCTTCTTCATTTAAATCTTCTATTTCAACAGTACATTTATCATAACTTGGTAGTATCATTCCAGGCATAACTTGCTTATCTTCAACAATCACATTAAGATATATTCCATTAAAAATAAAAAGATCAGGATCATTTAAACTATGTTCTTTTACGAGTTCATCAATCATGTCTTTTATTTTTCTACCAATAAAAATAAAATGTAACTTATCTTGATATTCAACGGGAATATAATACTTTGTATATCTTGGTACTTGTTTGTGATTGGTGAAATCTATAAAACTTGGGTTGTCGTGTATAAATCTTTGTTTAGTTTCAGTTATATAGTATGAGAAAACTTCTTCATAAATTTTATCAGCACTAATTGGTAGTAAACGTAATTTTTGTCCGCTTTCTAATTTTAATAAAATGTCAATCATTATTTGAGTTTTAAAGGGTTTATACTTTGTGTTTATTAATAATATCCATAATTGTATCTAATGAAACTGGTTTTTCTAACACATCTTCATAATCTACATTCTGCCAATCAGCAGGGAAATCTATCTTTTTATAAGCGGATACGATATAT
>Ga0307928_10002051_pt1 | contig 15392 bp, 22 predicted proteins | sample AceLakmetagen232_FD_201815 | JGI IMG/M metagenome (GOLD analysis project Ga0307928, IMG submission 201815) | Saline water microbial communities from Ace Lake, Antarctica - #232 | ecosystem: Environmental > Aquatic > Non-marine Saline and Alkaline > Saline | place: Antarctica: Ace Lake... | reverse complement strand
AAGGCGCGCTGAAAAGGCCGAGGCGGATCTGGAAAGGGTGCGGGAATGGAGCAAGAAAATGCGCGAATACGATTGGCAACCGGGATTGCTACAGATGGCGTACATTCAGATCGCGGACGAACTTGACGCAATCTTATCCCCTACCAAATTAAACCATGATTAGACTGACTACAGACCCACCAAAAAAGAATAATAAAAGACTTTGACATACAAAGTAAGTTAAGGTAAGATACTGTCCGTAATGAGCAAAAAGGGGAAGATGATGCCTAAATATGAAATTGGTGATATGGTTCGATTACCTCATGACTTTACACCAATAGGTTATACCAATATCAAGGGTTCTGTTCATCGAGTAACGGGTGTGGTGCCGTCAAAGTATCCACAACACGGTCATAGCATTATTATTAGTGGCCAGAGCTTTCATTCTGACAATGTAGAACCGGCACCAGAAGAGTATAACTCTAATTATAGCGCAGATGAAATTAAACTCGGTGATCTATTGACCTTTACTAAGGAACAACTAAAGAGGTCTTGTTTTATGGAGGATAATATTGATGAATTTGCGGGTGTAGAGGGAACAGTTGTACGTATAGCTGAGGAGGGGGTCTGTGGACTAGCGTGTCACTGTGTTGAATTTGGGGATTTGTCGGGTACCTGGAGTATTCTACCTTTGATATGTAACGAGGCTAAAGAGGTAAATGCCGCATGGGATCGGGGCATACGTAAAGGTCTTAAAGAAGCTAATGATGCACAGGAGAAGGAAGCAGAATGGGATGTATTAGAAGGTTGGGATCTCTATGACTACTGGGCAGTGTGTGTTGGAGCGCATAATGGTGAAACAGTTAATTCAGGGTTTCCCAGCTTAAAAAATGATGATGGTTGGGAGGGATCAATATCTAAAGAGGATGAGGAGCGCACACCTAACCTATTCCTGGCCCATAATTTTGATATAGCTACACAATCATATAAAGACCTTACAAAGTTAGGGGATACTCCTGTAGTTGTATATTTTAAGCGACTTAAGTCAATCCCTGCTCCTCTAATCTACGAACATTGTCCTTCCCTTATTCCACTTAGGGGTACTTGGCGAGGTCAACAGTGAATTTCAAAGTAGTATCCAAGGTATTGTTTAAAGAAGGTGGCATGTGGGTTATCATGGCAATGTTCTTTTTGGGTCTCGGCGCATTGTTCGGTATGGATACAAGAATTCCAGTCAGTGAAATCATTACAGTTGAATGTGTAGGCAATCATGTAAGGATTCTATATCACGACAAAATAGATGATACACGTAATTGGTATGGAACAGAAATCGAGTGTAACAAGTGAAGATTAGTATTCTGGTAGCTACAAAAAATCGTCCTGAATTCATTAAATGGTGGACCAGGGATATTGCAAAACAAACTAGACAACCAGATGAAATCTTGGTGGTTGATACTACCGGACCAGACCGAACAGATGATGTATTTAGGGGATTGGGTGATTTATCCTATTCAGCTAACATACAGGTATTCAATGAAGACCCACTGTGGGATACCGGACAGTCCCGTCAGAAGCTATTAGATGAATGTACGGGTGATGTGTGCATGTGGTGGGACGACGACGATTGGCACCATCGTCTGTATCTGGAGACTGTAGAATATGAATTCAACAAGTGTCATACTAACGTAATTGGATTCCCTACAATCTACAATCTGGACTGCCACACCAAGAAAGTATATCAAACAGGTAACTTAGTTGGTGGTCCTATTTGGCCCGCTGGTATTGTTATTTCTACTGATTTGATGAAGCGTGTAGCTCTTCCTGCTAGACCTAAAAAAGTAGGAGAGACCTTGGGTAGAGAGGTGGGCCACCTAACCGAAGTAATGACCCTTCTAGCCAATGGACAGAGGGATTCAGTCAGACGAATAACATCATTACGTGTACCGTACATCATATTCATTCACGGAAAGAATGTATGGGGTAGTACTGATAAATGGGAATCGGGTGATCAACAACACGAAGCTACATCAATGGGTGTAGAGGAGTTTTTGGAGAATCCAGATCATAGTATTGGATGGGCAAGAGCCGATGAGATAAGAGCGCATATTAAGGAGATTCGAAATGACTAGAGGAAAAGTAAATATGTTGGTTATTATGGTGGCTTTTATCATTCTTGGGTTTGGTGGTTTGTGGTATGCTACTGTGTATTCTGCTAAACCTGAATCAGAGATGGCTACTGTAGAAGAAGTATCTGCAATAGAAGAGTTACAGAAGTGTGAAGCTAGTAAGGAGACATGTAATAATTTGTTGCATCGTTGTATGAAACTGGTAGGGGAAAAATAATGGGTAAGTATCAATCACGAGAATATTATGATAGTATTTTTGCTACCCAAAAAGAGGGAGTAAGGTATACATCTCCCTGGCCGTTGAATACAGAATGGTATCCACGTCTTATCGAAGTAGCCAGATTGATTGATAAAAATAGAACAGTGGTTGATCTAGGTTGTGGTTTTGGTATCCTGGCGGGTGTACTCAATTGGGTCAACCACACAGGCAGGTATCGTGGATATGATTTTGCAAAAGAGACTATTGTATGGGTGAATGAACAACATGCCTACAAGACAATTCATCCTAATGCCCGATTCCTTCATGCTGATTTTACAAAAGAAATAGATTTCATTCATACAGAAGAAAATCCAACTGTTGTCATGTGTGAACTACTCGAGCACATACCCAATGATCAAGAAGTAGTATCCAATCTTCCCCAGGGTACAGACATCATTATTACGCTACCCACATTTGATGACCCAGGGCATGTACGTTGGTTTACTTCTCCAGAGTCAATCAGAGCTAGATACGGTCAATACATAGACTTCAAATATTGTGGTGAGTTATATCAAGGAGATCACTATCTACACCAAGAGCGTACAACTAGATGGCTCGCAATAGGAGAGCGTAAATAATGACCGATGAAGTCAGAGTAAAGGCGATAGCTCTTATCAAGAAGTTGAGAAATCTGGCCGATAGGTCGGATGGTCCAGAACAAGTAAATGCAAAATCACGTATCTCTGAATTGATGGAAAAGCACGCTATAACTGAACAAGAGTTGAAAGATACACCGGAACCAACTGATTCACCGGACAAGTGGGATTGGGAAATACTATTTGCGCAGATAGGTATTACTCCAGAAGAATTGGAGTCCTTATCTACAATGCGCATCGAAGACTTCTTGGTATCTACCGGCTGGTTCTCTAAGAAGACAGATACAACCAGTACTATAGCCAATGGTGTAGTTAAAGCTGGTAAGGTTGGTGCCGAACGATTAGTACAACGGTTTTTTGCCAGTAAGATAGATAAGGATGACTGACATACGAAAAGCGTCATCCAAAGAATTGGCATCTACACAAGGTAGTGATAGTGAAACCATCAAATTGGACATACATACAGAAGATGATGTCTATGGTTGTTATGTCACTACAGTATTTAAAGAGAAACGATTGACTTATCTCGAGGTGCGTCTTGACGGTACATGGAATGATGAGAGTCGTGGTTATGTTGAATCGAGCTGTAGACAGGGATATGCTCTAGTGCGTTCTGGTGTCTGGACATGTGAACAACTAGCTAAGTTTTGGATGAATTACAACTTTCCACCACAAGGGTCTTGCCCACAATTAGAAACGATAGCAAAATCACCACTCGATGCAGTGGCTAAACTACTTCTAAGAAGATTGAAAGAGAAGGGAATTATCAAATGAATTCAGACGCTAAAAGAGAAGGTCATTATCCACAATTTTTAAATGGCGGATGGTGGCCCACTCCAGCAGTCACTACAAATGATTCACCACAAGAAGAAGAAGATACTAGTAAGATGGTATATATCTGTCATCCGTTTGGTGGAGACATTTTGGGTAATACCGAAAAAGTAAAAGAAATCTGTATGGGTATCATGGAATTGGCCTTGAATGGTAAACGGCCATTTGATGATATTATTCCCATGGCACCACAATTGATGTTCCCTACATTTGCAGACGATAAGGACCCAGATCAGCGTGAATGGGCAATGAACTGCTCTATTGAAATCCTTTTTACTTGTGATGAATTGTGGGTAATGTATACCGGTAAAGAAGCTATCGTAACACCGGGAATGCGCGCAGAAATAGAAGCAGCCAGTGATGCAGAAATTCCAATCAGATGGGTTGACCTTAACAACTTGGAGGACTATGATGTCAGTACCGACTAAGCGTAAAAGAAAAAATGAAAAAGTGCAAACCGACAAACAAAAGAAATCTGTCTACTTTCCCCTAGAGATGGTTGACGTACTTAACGCAGAGGCGAACAAGTGGGGTGTATCCTTCTCTAAAATCCTTTGTGATTGTGTAAGTACAGCAATGGCTTCTGGTATCAAACGACCGGTAGGTGTAATTGCCTTCACAGACCTCCCTAAAAGGAGATAAGTAATGTCCCGCAAGAAGCTAAAGACCCAACACAAGCTGAATGATGACGGTGTAACCATGCAAGTAGAAGGTGTTACAGAAGAACAAAAGAAGTGTATGGAACAGCATGGAATCAATTTGACTACTGCTATTCTGGCTATTGCCCGTAAAAAGTTTGGTATGCAATCAGTAGGGTCTCGTGGAGAGATGCGTGAAGATCATGCCAAAGACATGATGGACCTTATGTTGAACGCCAAACAAGATGTTGTTGATATTATTGCTGAGAAGGGACTGAATCAAGTAAATCTTCTGGGTCTATGTGCTCTACTCTCCGAGGTATGTGGTCAACAATTTGCACTAGGTGTTATTGCCAGCGAAGAGGCAAAGGGAGAATCAAGTCACTTATTCGATCCAGCTCTACCCCAAATGATCGCTCAGATCATGGAAGGTGGATTCCTTACCGGTCTCCACGGTGCTCTGGCACACCATGACACCATGAAGAAACCACAGATAGCCATTCCTACCGGTCTAGGCGGAAGTGGGTATAAGCACTAGTCATGATACTCAAGAGTACTATATTTGATATTGAATACCCTACTTGGGCAGAGGTATTAGAACCTGGGGAAGTATTGGGTGGTCCTTCTCCCTGGGGTAATAGTAGGTACTCTATTTTCAAACGTTGTCCATATCTCTATTGGTGGTACTTTATTAAACGTATGACCCAAGTCGAACGACAGGCACCTTTAGAGATTGGTGGTTTATATCATGAAGCTCGAGCATGGTATGCTCTGGCGTGGTTGAACAATACAGATGAAGATGGTAACCCTACTCTTTCCCAAAAAGAAATTGATGATTTATGCCGTCAGCGTGGATTTGAAATTATCAATAGAGCGGAGAAGATAGTACCTGAATTCGCTGGTGAGGCTAGACGATTGTATACCGCGTGGTTAGCTCGATATGGACCGGGAACACGCGATGATTATCGTCACAAGATTTATGGCGTAGAGGTACTTCTGGAAGTAGAAGAGCCATTTAAATACTCAGCTAGAGTAGACCAGTGGTTGTGGAATGATGATTTAGACGGTCCGGAAATTAATGAAATCAAATCAGCGGGTAGACGTGACGCTCGTCTTTTGAAATCCTACAAGATGGATGCACAGTTTTTGGGCCAGCAGTATCTATGGAATCGAACGATGAAAAGAAAATGGGGTCCACTAAAAGGATTCACCGTAGACCTTGTTACTAAAGGACGAGAGAATATTGTAGATCCCAGAATACTCCCCATCTCTTTACCTCTTATTAAAGACTGGGAAAAGGGTATGCGGACTACCTTTGCTGACTTGACACAGTGTAAGATGTCTGGTAAATGGCCACAACGACAAGGGTACTACAGTTGCCAGGGACGTATGACCTGTCCCGCGTTCGATCATTGTGCTTCTGGACGTAAGACTCATATTGGTTGGAGAAAAAAAACCAAGGGAGAATACTAAATGAGTACCACGGCCTATGTAGTTCCTGTAGTATGGGGTCCTATTGGTCCTACACCTAAAGGTGGATGGATACTGGCCGAAGTGGTACCTAGAGAAGATGAATCTACTTTACAATCTTTAAAAAGAGGAGCACAACAAGCTCGCGAGAAGTGGAAAACTGATTTAGTAGAGAGTCTAGCCGATCCGGGATTTTGGATAGTGGTTCTTCGTCCTCGTTCTGGTGCATGGGAAAAGGGAGAAGCTGTTGCTATCTTAGTTAAAAATACTATGGGCGGAATCGTAGAACACGGTACATCCGTTTTATTTGCTACATTAGGTGAGTTTGATCCGACAAAAGGAACAGATACTATGGAGTTTATATCTTCGTCGTACCTTAGAGATATACCAGAAGGCATATTGTTGTGTCCTTCATCATACAAGATACCGAAGCTAAAATAAAAAACACATAAGGTAAGAAAAAGTAGTTGACAAGACCACAAAAATAAAATATAAAAAAGACCACAAGCGAAAGTAAGAAAATGAAAAAATTAAGCATATCAACAACGGCTAAAGCCTCGTCCGGAGCACACCAAAAGATTTTTCTCTACGGTGCGCCAGGAGCGGGTAAGACACACTTTGCCGGTACGTTTCCTAAACCACTATTCATTACTCCCAAAGCGTCTTTGTCTGAGTTGAATACTCACGCCAATCAGTACTTTACTGTAGTAGATTTCTCTACCATTCAAGAATTTGTAGATACTATCAATCTGGTTCATAATTTGATGTTGGCGGGTAAGGCTATTGGTGGATACGTGCCGATGACTATTGTGGTGGACAATCTAACTGAAATCACCAATATGATTCAGCATGAGCTATCCGATCCCAAAGGAATGTCACAAGCGTCTGATGTTAAAGCCATGGATAGAGATGCGTGGGCAGTACTGTATAATGCTCTATTCCATGCCAGAGAACAACTACATGCCATTTCTCATTTGGCTCACATTATCTGGATCTGTCACTCTACCGTTATTGTGTCGAACCACAAAGAGGGTAACCGTACGGTAGAAACAAAAACCGGTTCATGGACTTTACGTGGTGATTCCAAAAATTTCATTCCCAATAACTGCTCTATTTTGTCCTATATGGAAGCAGTAGACAAAGGATTTGGTCAAACGGCTTATTACCTCTACGCCGAACCGCATGACATCTGGCACAGTAGAATACACTTCCCTTCTGGGGGTAAGAAATTCACGAAATTGGGATTCAGTAAAGACGAACCCAAGATCATTCACCCACATTATGATGATCTAGCACCCTATTTTGATCTTCCTTATCTGGATGATGCAGAAGACGGTTTTGATTGGTCCAAGGAGAAATAACAGAACAAAATAATCTAGTGAAGAATAAAAAGAAACCATCAAAAAACAATCAACAAGGAGAATTAAGATGGCACGTTTAGGTATTGGCTCTGAAGTATTTCAAGATCTTCCCACGTACAAAAAACCCGGTTCGTATCCTATCCCCCCATGTGGTGTAGGTATTGATTTCGAATTCTACGGACGTGAGGCCTCCAAGACCAGTGAGGGAACCTACAACCACAAGAAGAGTGGTACACAGCACGCATTCATTACTATTCCGCTCACGTTCGTTCGTGAGGACACTGAAGGTGATGATGTACAGTATTGGGACCAAGGAATCTTCATCGATGTGGACGACAAGAACGGTCTTGCCCTGCTCAAAAAGATTGTAGAGTCCGTGGGTATGGGTGACGCACTGAATGAAGATTTCGATCCGGAGCAGCTCCGTGGAATCCGCATTAAATGTGATGTAGACCATTCCAAAGATGGTGAGAAGGCCTATCCTAATTTCGATACCATCATTGTCATGGACGATGAAAGTGGAGAAGAGGAAGAAGAAGAAGAGCCTGAAGAGGAAGAGGAAGAAGTAGAAGAGAAAGTTCCGCCGAAGGCTAAAGGTAAAGCCAAACCCGGTCGTCCCCCTCGCACTGGAAGAGGGAACCGCTAAGTAGTTCAAAGGGGCAATTCGTCTAAGGGGTTTGATCAACCCTTGTGAAAGATGCCGAGAGGAGATTCCAGTTCGAATCTGGAGTTGCCCCCTAAGTAAAAGCAACAAGGAGATTTAAGATGCATGTAACACCAGTTGGAGACAATATTCTTTTCAGGCGTATGAAACAGTCTGATGTAGAACCCAAAAAAGAATCCAAAATCATCATGATAGAAAATAAAGAGGAATCCTTTATTCAAGTACTTGGCGAGGTGGTTGCTATAGGTGACGAAGCTATGAATGGTTGTAATAATATAGAAGTAGCAGTGGGATCTAGAATCATTGTATGTCCCCCTACAGCTACACAGGCAACCATATCTTATGCATACGAAGAAGATAAACAAGAGTACTTCTTGGTGCCTTATTATCAAATCCTTGGGGTAATTGAGTAGTAGTAATAATAATGCACCGAGGCAGGGATACAGCCCCTTGTCTGGTAAGGGTGGACGGAGCACATGTCAAAACTAACAATCAGCCAATTTAGAAGACTCTGGGTTTTTGTTCTGTATTTGCATCCAATGACATGAGCAGGAGTAGGGTGGGAATCCTACCGGTGTTATTTTTTAAGGAGCGTCTATGTTCAAGGCAATTCAAAAACTACAAGCATTGTTGTCAGATAAAAACCTCGAGTATCTAGATGTGATACTAGGCAATCTGATAGATGCCAAAAATCCATCTTTCCCGGTATTCTGGAGGTCATTCAAAACGGCTTTCCCAGGTAGATCCGAAGTGGCTTACAAAGAGGCATATGCGGGAATCAGACAACTAAAAACAATTCTGTCCGAATACAGAACCAGAGCTAAAGGATAGTCAATGGCCCATCTATATGAAGGATACAGTAAAGATAAACTACTCAAGGCGTTCAGTCACAACCAAGTGAAGTTTGAGCACTCTTTAGTAAAGGGTGACACATACTCATGCGAGTCTTGTGGAAACGAGCATACAGTAATCGATCCCGCTTGTGTAGTACGCTTTAAATCTCGTCTATCTCATTGTGATTGTCTACTCGAGCAGCTGGCCAATATTGTATTGGCGGTAGAGGCCCTTACTCAATATCCAGACTGTATGCATGACATCAACGGATTCTGTAGTGGTAATGGAATCTGGTGGTGCTCACGAGATGATTGTGACTACTACAAAAAAGACGGTAGAGATAGTGGTACTTGTGAACTCATGGGTTCTCAACCTAAATCAGTATGTGTACCCTGGCTCGCCAAGTTGATTCGTGGAGTCAAGGATTCCGTAGAAATAGGTAGTTTTTAGATGCTTCTACTTGAACCCAAGCAAGGCCCTAAATGTGAGATGTGTCCCCTGTATAGAACAGGTATTAAAATAGAGGACATACAACCTACACCTGGGTCATACAGTGGGTTGACCCTTATTGGGGACATGCCGGGTAGAGTAGAAATAGGTAAGAGACAATCGAATCTAGATGGTATCCTACGCGCTATGGCCAGTCTGATTGGTATGAATGTAGATACTCTCCATATTACCAATTGTATAAAATGTGGATTGAAAAGCGGTCAGAAACCATCGGACGCAGAAGGCCAGATGATAGCCGATTGTTGTCGTCCGTTGGTGAATGAAAATCTGAAACGTATTGGTACTAAGGTTGCGCTGTGTGTTGGTTCCATTTCGTGGAATAGTATGTCTGGACTGAAAGGTATCGATAGGTATCGCGGAACGGTACTACCCGGTGATTCAGTTGAACCATGGGACCTTACATGTACTCTTCATCCTGCGGGACTTAGAGCCGAAGCCAGAGCTATCTTGGCCGACCTTCTGTATGCCGATTTTGAAAAAGCGTGGAAGATGGCTCTTGGTGAAGTCACCATGTGGGAACCGAATATCGGTGATGCCTCAGATATAGATTCTCTAATGTCATTTCTACAGGCGGTCAATGCTGATAAGATACCGGTAGCGTGCGATGTTGAGACAGATGGAATACATGCTTTCGATTTCGATAAAGATCCCTGTAACCTTCTGGTAAATGGATTTGCCGCAGTAATTGACGATGAGATACACGCCTATTCTATTCCCTACAGAAAAGCGTATCCAGACTTCTATACCAAAGAAGAATGGGCAATGATTGATAAGGTTGTTGCAGCTATTCTGGACGACCCAAAACAGCCAGTAGTGTTCCATAACAAACGATTTGATGTTCCTGTACTCGAGCGATACTATGATTTCTTGCACTGTGTGAAAGAGGATACAATACTACTCCATCACGCAGTTTACCCAAAACTACCCCACAGCCTTGAATCTGTCACGTCCCAATTCTTGGCTGTAGAACCCTGGAAATCGGAATACAAAAATACAGAAGGTTCTATTTTCAAGGAGCATAAAGACCTTATAGACGATTGGGACGATAAGACAGTAGAAGAACGACAAGAGGTACTGACCCAGATTAAAGACCTCGAGCGCACATCTTTCGAAGAATTACTTTGGTATAATGCAATGGATGCAGCAGCCACAATCTATCTGTTCCATGCGCTGACCAAAGAGGCGATAGAAGACGACGTACATTCAGTTTACCTCAAGGATAGGGAACTGGACGACGAAACTTTAAATTGGCAATACAGCGGTATTGGTATCGATCTAGATGAGCGCGCAAAACTAGAAATCATCTATGACGAAAAGATCGATAATGGTCTAGAAGAAATGCGTAAAGAGTGTCTTTTGCCTACTAATAAAGATATGGCGAAGAAACTTAATCCACTGCTCAAGGAGAAGCTAGAGACAGACGAACAGGCACGTAAACTAGGTAGAGTCGCTACATTGATGCGTAAGGCCGAGGAATTGGCCAAGGAGACTGAATCTACTGATTTGGCATGCTGTCTTCCATTAGTCAATAAAAAACGTGATAATTTAGATAAACTAGAGGGTCAACTAGACGAAGTATCTGGAGACAATAAAAAGAAACTAAAAGACAAGATAGCTCGTTTGGCGCGGACTATAGATGATATTGATACAGCTGAAACATATCTAGTAGATGAAGAATCATCTGTGGTGGTACTACAGACATCCAAGTCACTCAAATCAGAGATTAGAGCCATACGTAAAGAGATTAAAGAGATAGAGAAATTACCTACGGTAGAGAACTTCAAGCCCGGTTCGGCCAACCACATAAGGGAAGTACTTAGTTTACGTGGTCTATCTCCTTTGAAGGTGTGTGACAAGGCAGTAGATAAAGATGGAAATAGACTACTGGCGGTAAGTAAAGATTCCTTATGGGATCTTCGTGATGATATTTTTGTGAGTACTCTATTCGTTCATCGTACGGACGCAAAATTACAAAGTACATACATCCGTAACCTGGAATACAAATTAGGCACGGACGGTAGATTACATCCTACTTGGCGAATTCCGTCAACCCCTTCTGGTCGTTTTGGTACTCAACCTGGAGTTCAAAATTGGCCATTCGCCATGAAAAAGCTAATGGTTCCAGGTAGTGGCAATGTAATTGTAGGTGCCGATTATGCAGCGTTAGAATTGCGTATTGCAGCTCTTACGGGTGATGAACAGGAATGGATAAAGATATTCATGGAGGGTGGGGACCTTCATTCATTGATGGCCCACAAGTACTTCTCTCGTGACTATCCCGCGCTAGATGCTGAATGGCACGCCGTAGAAGGGTCAGAAGATGATAAGAACGAAGCGGTGCCCAGACGTAAAGAATTGCGTGGTAGGGGTAAGAATATTACGTTCGGGGATATCTATCTAGCTGGTGCGGAAACTCTTTACTATCAGGTTCGTGAGAAAATGCCAGATGTAAAGACAGAAGCGGAACATAGAGCACTTAGAAAAGAGGTAGCCCACAACCAAAATGTACTTCGCGCCGCTACTCCCAATCGTATTGCGTATGCCGCAATTAGTCAGAAGTTTGCTACCAAAAATTCTTACTTGTGTACTCCTTCGTGGGAAGACCAATACGGTGTAATGTGTGGTGGTAGGGCGCGTAAATGGCCACTGGGTGATCCTTCTCCAAACGAAACCGCCAATCATCCTATTCAGGGGTGTCACCCATCCTGGACTAAGATTCTAACGTCAGATGGATATATAGCTATTGGAGATGCCCCCCTGCACGGACATGTATGGACTGGCTCTTCCTGGGAATCTTATGACAAATTAAATATGGGTGTACATGAACTTGCCCAATTAGAGTTAGAGAGTGGGCAAAAACTGGGTTGTGACACTAGACATGAAGTCCTGGTAGAAACTTCCGAGGCTTATGCATTCAAAAAATTTAAAGACCTTGAAGTGGGGGATAGTATCTGTCAAACAGTAGCCCAACCTTTAGAATTTGGTCGTCCAGGAGAGTCACAGGATGACTTCTACTGGATGGGTTATGCTCTGGGTAATGGATGCACAGGTAAAACAGGAGGAAAGCACCCTAACAGCCTCTCTGTCACTTTTGGAGACCGTAAGGATCGCTATGAACGAATAGATCAGGCATCCGGGTTCGTAGACTACATAGAAGGATACTTCGGCGTCAAGACACAAAAACCGCAAGTAAAGTCTGGTTGTCTTACCGTCCGAGCTGAGTCCAGGGTAATTAAATCGCACTGGGTAAAGCTCGGGTATTGCTGGGAGAAGACAGCACACCATAAAATAGTCCCTACTTCAGTGTGGGGCACCAATCTAGCTTGTCGGAAAGATTTCTTGATTGGTTTGCTGGATGCCGATGGTACTGTAGGGTGTCGTAGAGCAGGTGGGCCTAACTTGCATATGTGTCAGGAGTTTCTATTGGCCGAAGTAAAAATGCTACTTAGAACCTGTGGTGTTGAGTCTAGTATACATAAAACAGATGATGGCTGGAGGCTAACTCTGCATGGTGGACAAGCATACCGGCATCTAGGCTATGGTGATCGGGATGTTCAAAGATCTAATATGTTAGCTCCTTTGTTTCAGGCAAGAGTCTTTGTGGCTGCTATACCTTGCGAGGATCTTACAACAGACTCTCATAAAACTATTTGGCATAGGATAAAGAAGGGTGGAACAACCGGTGTCTACACTCTTTTAGATATGTATGCAGCTGTAGGAGTTAAAGCCCCAATTATGTATGCCTCGTCGAAATTGCGGAACAAGAAGAGTTGTGGGGTAGATGCACCTACATATACTTTATCGGTTAACCACCCCCTACATCGGTATGATGCTGAAGGGGTTATCTCAAAAAACTGTGCGGCCGATATTATGAACAACGCTACCATGCGTTTTGTTCAACGACTCAGAGATGCCGGGCTATATTGTAATGGCGCGTGGATCATCCTTCAGGTGCATGATGCGCTGTATCTCGAGGTAAAAGAACAATATGCTGAACAAGTGAGAGTCATGTTAGAAGAATCTATGTACACTGAAATCAGTCTCAGATCACCAGTAACCAACAAGGTCAACTTTATGAAGTTTACCGCAGAAGCCTCAATAGGCGATTCTGTAGCAAGGGTAGGATAATGGCACTCACGAATAAATCACTTACACACCAGATTCACGTTCGGTGTACCGAAGACCTTTACGACGCGGTACAACAACTAAAAGAGGGGACAGAGATGTCTGAGGCGGGTGCCGCCAGGGTATTGATGGAAAGGGGGTCTAAGCAGCTTGGACCTATGGAGATGAAGGACCTACGAGTAGTCTACTTCAATGCCAAGGCAGACGCACTGAGGACCCTAGAACAAGCAATTACAGAATCTATTGATGAATGGCGCGAAGAAGAAATTTAACAAAGGATAAAAAAATGTTTAACAAGACTCAAATCAAAAGTTTCATTGACCTACTTCTCTATTTCCAAGAAGAATTCTTGGCTCGTCAACTTGGACATATGGATCTATTGGTTAAATCTGTATCAATGCAGTTTGGTCACTATAGAGAATTAATGGGACCTGTGGATACATGGTCAGCAGAAGATAAAGAAATGATAGCGTCCATTATTGACACTACGTGGAGAAAATAAATCATGCGTTACTTACTACTTATTTTATGTCTTGTGGCCTGCTCAGAAACCATACCACCAGTAGGAGATACCGATGAAGATACTGATACCACTACAGATACTGAAGAAGATACCGAAACAGACACGACCGAAGATACAGATTCTGGGATTGATACCGACACAGCTATTCCCTGTGAAGGCTGGCTAGATGAAGATTCTGGATTGTGTTGGCAACTAGACAGATCAGATGAAGTCATGATGCGTCCAGAAGCTAAAATCTATTGTGAGTCTCTTGGTGATGGGTGGCATACACCTACAGTGGATGAGTATAAGACTCTGGTGGATTCGATGGACCTGGATGGTAATTGTGGTGATACAGACTATATACCTTGTGAAGAGGCCGGTGTAGTGTGTCCAGATGGCTGCTACTGGCGCGAAGAAATGACCAATGGGTGTGATGAACTCATAGAAAAGTACCACACCACGGGTGGCTGTGTAGATGGTGCCTTCATTTATTATATCCCTATGTATGGAACACTATTCAAGCATTCGGTTGGTGACTCAATTGGGTACGTAAAATGTGTTAAGTAGGCTTGACTTCTAGTTTTATTTCATGGTACCCTCCTCACACGAAAGGGAGTCTATTTTATTATGTCTGATTTTAAGTTTGAAATGCCGAGTACCGTGGCAATAGATTCATATGAAGTACCGAATACTTCCAGTTGTGCACCTATAGAGAAACTATCTCTTGAAGAAGCTCGAGCAGCTATCGCCAATTCAAGTACTCCGGTCATAATCAAGTTCTTTGCCCCCTGGTGTGGTGCCTGTAAAGAGTCCGCGCCCGCTGTTCAAGAAGCATCCTGTAACTACCGCGATAGCGCCAGATTCATTTCTGTTGATGTGGAAGACGCAGAAGCCCTGGCTACAGAACATGGCATCGATTCCCTTCCTACGGTTGCCGTATTTAAAGGCGGTAAACAAGGAGAGCGTAGGGAGGGTAGCGGTTCTGTAGCCGAATTTACAACCCTATTCAAGAAAATGTTGGGTAAATAAATGACTAGAGCTGTATTCAGGGGACCTAAAAAGGGTTACACACTGTCCGATAAAGATGTTGAGTGGCTTGCTCGTTCCATGTGGGGTGAAGAAGAGGCCGATGATGTAGTAGGTAAAACTGCGGTTGCCTGGACACACATTCGTAGATTCCTTTTGATCAACTACAAATGGATGAGTCAGGGCTGGCCGTTCTGGAAATATCTTCAAGCACACTCTCAACCGATCAATCCACAGTGGCTAAGAACTGGTAAGTACTGTAGGCCGGGTGGTCAATATTATGGTAACCCAAAACACTGTTCAGAAGCATCCCTAAAGAAGCGCGACAAGTTTCAGAAGGGTAAAGTACCTGCCAAATGGATGAAATTGGCCCAGGCATTTTCAGAAGGTAAAGTGGCCAATCCATTCTATGAAGTCACGTACGACTTTGCAGCTGACTGGCTCGTCGATGGACAGAAACGTCCTGGT